>ENA-OQHF01001751-OQHF01001751.1-human-gut-metagenome-genome-assembly--contig:-NODE-1751-length-11668-cov-2.909973_pt1 | contig 11668 bp, 19 predicted proteins | sample MGYA00242559_ERZ504709 | MGnify/ENA primary metagenome ERZ504709 (study PRJEB26092, sample SAMD00036203) | human gut metagenome | host: Homo sapiens | study: EMG produced TPA metagenomics assembly of... | reverse complement strand
TTAGTTTTTTGCTTCGTCCCCAGATCATTAAAACTCTTGTCGAATCCCTGAAATTTCTGCATCCACACTTCAAACATCTGAAATTCACCGGCACCATCCACCATTGCGTACAATAAATCTTCCGGTGTTTTCACGCCGTAGGAATCCTGTAATTCTTCATCATACAGATCAGGATACACGGTTGCTGCCGCCATCATCTTTGACAGATATTTTTCTGTATTCAGCCTTGGGCGGTACATATTCGGTTTTCCAGTTACCGGGACCTCTACAGTACATGCATTGCGCAGTTCCTCATTCTCGCGTGATGTGATCTGGCGAAATTCCCAAAGAAGCGGCTTCCCGTCTGTATCCGTAAGGCTCGCTGTTGGAGCATACTTCTGATTTGCTTTTACCTTTTTGTTTGCTTTCATAAATCTGCTGAATTCTGACATATCTTTTTCTCCTTTTCATTTAAAAATCCCCTCCCGCCGATGCAGGAAGGGAACATCATTAATTTGTTCTAAAACCCTCTAACTCTTTGAATTTCTCCGGCATATCCCAGCTCTCAAAGGTTCCCGAAATATCTTCATCCAGAATTTCTTCGCCCGCCTGGAACTTTGCAAGAATAAATGAGTCACAGAGACATCCCCTGTGAATAATTGTCTGTCTGCCTGCACTGCTTGATGGATCCTCATTGCTCACCTGGATTTCAAAATAAGGCAGGTTTCCTGTTTTCTGATACTGGTTTGCCATTGTGCGGAGCACTGACTGATTATAATGTGCAGTTCCCTTCCAGGTGCCCTTTCCACCGGCAGCCTTGTGTCCCATGCCGACTTTACCCAAAATCTTGACATCACTGATTGTAACATCCCATTTGCTTTCGAACTCTGTCAGATTCATAAAATTGTACCGTCTTTTACCAATCGTAATAAAACACTCCGCAAGGCTTCCATAGACGGCATCGCCCGCATCCATAATAGCTGTATTTCCCATCTTTCTTCACTCCTTCCTACGCTACCGTGACAGTCATATAGAGCTTACTCATCGCATTAACAACTGTCACCTGATCTGTGATCACTACCGACTTTTTCGATTCTCCCTGTGCGATCGTAATATCATCTTCGCTGAAGTTCTCGATCGCCCTGATTTTTTCAAGCTCCCTGTGGTGTGCCACGATGTCCGACCAGAGAGATGTTCTTCCTGCCGCATCATTCGATATGGTACCGAGATATTTCGTACTGAATAATACGGCGATATCATTACCGATCTGATCGATCACGCGGACTGTCTGATTGTCTTTGAAAAGTTCTCCCTGCGTATCTGTCACGCTTACCATGGAGTTGATGTCATCCAGAACGCGGATATCTGAATTTACCCTGTGCAAGACAAATTCTCCATTTTTGATAGACTCTCTTAACTGATTCTGTGTATACGATGCATCTACCGTAAAAGAACCGTCGTAAACTTTATTCTGGCAGGATTTATTTACAGCACATCCGCATTCTGCACCAGTAACCCAGTATACAAGACTTGCTTCACTCCATCCCGCATCTGTGGTCTTATTTTTTACATTGATAACACCCATGTGATCTGCGGAAATATTGTAGAGTACCACCTGAAATTTAATTCCAAGTTCATCGCGCAGCCGTTTGTTAAATGCAACGTATAACTTTTTCGTTGTCTCATCCGTTACCGCAACACCCATGGTGTTATAAGAATAAGATTCAATCAGATCCAAATATGTCTGATGTGCTGTTCCGTCTACAGTTCCATTTGTTCCACCTGTCAGTGGTGCGGCTGCCGTATCTTCCAGCTCGATTTCCTCTTTAAATGAAACATAATCATTCGCCACAAGTTCTTTTGCAGTTTTTACCGTCTGCGTATCTACTTTGGCTGTGCCAAGGTAAGTGATAACGTCAAACTTATCTGCGTCGTCTGCATTTTTCTGTACAGCGATCCGGATATCATTGCCACGGGTTCCGCTGTACAATGCGGTTGCTATGGTATTTGCAGCCTTTACACCGCCACCATTTAAACGGTATGCATAGAGTGTCTGTGCCCCAAGGAACAGATCATTCAGTCCTTTCATTTTCGGATCGTTGAATGCGTAACCAAAAATCTTCATGCTGTTTTTCTGGAAATCCTCGTTTGTCACCTCAAAGACTTTCCCTTCCACGCCCCAGTCAAGTTCTAAAGGCATTGTCGCAACACCTCTGTCTGACAGGTTCGTGTTTGCAGATGCCGCCGATACAAAATTGATATAAGTTCCCGGCAGCACCTTGTTCTGTGCGGTAAATGTTCCTCCACCTAAAGCCATTTATTTCACCTTTCCTTTCATGTATTTTTTCTAATAACGTGTCCGCTTCTGCTTTTGTGTACTTTTTGTTTTCATCAAGCAATGCGTCCATTATATCTTTCCTGGCACTGTACTTTGCACAGGCAAGAAACTGTTCTTTTGTAAATTTCTGTGCCGCTTTTCCCTGCGGCTTTTCTAATACCTTCCCGCTCGCATTTGCCATTTTATTATTCTCCCTTCATTTCTGACTGAATTTTAATCTGTCCCATCACCTCAGAACGTACCGGTTTTTTCAAGATTACCCGGTTATAATTCACAAAAAAATTCAATACACCGTCCACCAGATCATGGTTCTTATTCGTTCCACGTATTGCTCTGTCCGCATCTAACGGGGTAATATACTCTAAAGCAAACATCATACGCTCTGCCACATCGTTGCACTCTGCGTATGGATTCAGTTTAGATTCAGGAAAGTACTGGATACAGAATGCATTATTTTGCAGATACCGCTGCCCGCAAAGCGGGCTTATGCTCTGGTCAATCAACTGTATAAAAAAACAGGGCTCTTTCAAGTCCTGCTTTATCTCATCCTTGTGGATCTTATAACCATCCTCAAACTCGCTGTCTAAGGCAATGCTGATCGCATCTATAATTTCATTTATCATTTCATGATATCTCCAAGGTATTTTCTGATTTTTCGTTCAAGGATCTGCGGTGCCATGTTCTGTAACTCCTGTTCGGATATCTTCATCATAAAATGTCCTTTGACCCAGCCTTTATGATTTGCGGTTCTGTGGCCGTATTCAACATAACTGGCATATTCGACCGGATTTACGATCTCGATCACATAGGTGCTCCCGAAATGATTTACCGTAAGACTGTCTGCGTATCCCTGTGCTGATGCCCGTTGCCCCGCTGTCCATCCCCGGCGAATAGTTCCGCCTTGTTTGCCTTCACTTTTTTCCCTTTATGTGAAAAACCTGTCTCACAAGTATAAGACTGCCCGGAATAATCCCCGACGGGTGTTCTTTTTATGACTAACCGCAAGAGCCTTGCTGCCAGATCCTTTGCGCATGCCTCCACAAACGCATCCGGATCCTGCAGCTTTTCCAGTTCTCTCTGCAGTTCCGTAAGTCCCCGGATATTAAAACTTCCCATTCCTGCCATCATGCATACCTCTCTGACAGTGTAAGCACAATCTCCTGATGCGTCGGATAAACCGCAGGTACACCACTGCATTCATATGCACGTGTGATGCCTGCCTGCGTGACTGTGATCTTGCTTCCAGACTTAATCTTTGTATCAGGGGACAGGAATAGTTTTGTGACCTGTGCTGTTTTTGCTGCTGATTCTGTCTGATCTACGGCACTGACATTCGAATATGACAGGCGGCATGGCTCATCCTCTAACACAACCACTTCCTTTTCCGATGTGATCTTTGTTCTCGAATCTTTAATCGGCTGAAATTCCGTTACTGTGCATTTCCCATCGTATGTCTCTTCCTGCGCCTTTCTTGCCATTGCCTGCATTTTCTTAATTGCATCTGAGATCATCTCCACGCCACCTTTCTGTATCGTTTCAATGAGGATTCATAATTTTTCAGCACTGTGCTCTTAAAATTGTCATCCACATACTGACGGAATGAGGTAGAAGTGTCCCCCTCAGAAATAGAGGAAACCGCGCCAACTGCTGCCGACTCACTTCCAATATTTTCATTCCGATACAGATCCATTGCCATGCGATAGCCGGTGTTTATCAATCCATCCGGCATTTTCTCCACATGGCAATAGTTTTTTATGATTTCCTCCACATCTGCAATGACAAATTCAAGTACCATATCCTTAGAATCATCCTCAATCCCAAGAAGTGCCTTTAATTTTGCCAGATCCATAGGCTACCCAATCTTATGCTTAATTGCAACGATACGAAGCTGTTTCGGTTCGTATACCGGATTCCAGTTCTCTGCCATTGCAAGTTCTGCCCTCGTCGGAGTCTCCACATGCTCACGTTTTGCCCCGGTGTACGCGATTCCTCTCGGATGCAGGATAAACGCTTTACGGTTGATCAGATAATCCACACCGCCGCCAGTCTGCTTGTCACGGTCCACCTCAGTAGCAACATGACCGACCGGAGAACCATTGCCGTAAGCAACTGCTCCATTACCGAAAAGGTATGTTGTGTATACATTATCAGCAACCGGGCATCCATCATCTACGGTCACACGTCTGCCCTGATAGGTGTCAAACTCAACATCTGTAGAATCACGCTCTGTCTCGATCAGGTTCAGCTTTTTCAGATAAGATTTTGTAGCAGAGTGCATTGCCACACCGGTAAGCTGCGACTGTGCATCTCCAAGCATCTGACATGCATCGATAAATGCAGATGCGCTAATCTGCTTTGCAGCCTCTGCTTTTCCTGTAGTCAGATCAAGAATATGATCTGCCATTCTGGTCTCCGCTTTCGGTGTTCCACTTGGATCTGCCGTGGTGGTTCCAAATACACCCGCAAGAACCGCAATCAATTCCTTCTGCATATCGCGCGCCCAGTACTGTGCCACCAGATCACCGATTGCTTTCATCGGGTCTGCACCTGCTAATGCTGCGGAAAGATTTGTAGCAGCCCACATTTTCTGACGGAGAATTGTGGTGGATACATCTTTGTTAGAACCGATCTTTGCCGGTGTCATCTTTACATCCTCCAGTGTCGGTTCGGATTCTCCCTGTAAATCCTCAAAGAACGGCATATTGTGTGTTCTCGCCGCCTCGGATGCCAGTGCATCAAATTCCGGGCTGTTTACCACGATCCCGCTCTGGAAAAACGCGGACAGCTCCATAGTTCTGTTGATTACATACCGGTTAAAAAGTTCCGGTACGATCACGTCTGCAATTTTTGTAATTGCCATAAATAGTTACCTCTCTTTCTAAATGGTTACCCCTGCGGCTGCTGCCATTGCTTTCGCCTGCTCCGGGTTGGATTTTAAAAGTTCACCCTGTTTGGTCAGATTAAACGTCTCTTTTGCAAATGGGTTTGCAGTTCCTGTGCCACCAGTGCCGCCCTGTGGATGATACGGCGGTTTTGGCTGATCCTGCTTAAACAGATGTGCCATAGCCTTATCTTCCTTGTATGGCTTTACCGCTTCCTCTACGCCGACCGGTTTACCTTCTTTGTCGAATGTGAATTTGTCCAGCCCACCAGCTTTGTAGATCAGATAATCCGGATCAAGTACTCCCTGTTTTGTGAGGGAATCTTTTAACGCATAAGTCTTTGAAATCTGCTCATTGGCTGCCTGCTGCTCTTTTAACTTCGTCTGAAGGTCTGTGATCGTAGTCTGCAATGTTTCATTATCTGCATTGTTCTTTTTCAGATCTCCGATCGTAACATTGAGTGTCTTGATCTGACCAGAAAGATTCTCCTTTTCTGCAACAGTGGCATCATACTTGCCTTTGTCGATGTACTGACCAGATCCAAGGTCTGCAAGTTTTACCTGTTTGTCCTTATTCTCCGGTTTTCCGTTATGAGCATTGACAGCGTCTGCCACCTGCTTATAGAGATCTTCGCCTAAAATGTCTTTTAAAAATTCCATATAGTTCCTTTCCTGCACCGTTTTTAAACGTGGTGTCCTCCACAGGCAGTATGCAGTTTTGATGCCATGCATAAGGGCAATTTGCCGCAGTTTAAACGTCTTAAGGCTTTCGGACAATATAAAAACAGGACTGCTGCTTACAATCCTGTTTCCATCGTTTTGTGTTATGTGGTTGCACCGGTGCAACTTTGGGTTTTTTGGTATAAAAATACCACCATGCCATTTCTGACTGGTAGTATCTGTAATTTCACATTCCAAGCATTTTCCGGATCAGTTCCAGATCGGTCACTTCAAGTGTTACTGTTCCGTCCGACGGATCCATATCCTCAAATCGGAGTCCTGAGAAAATAAGTCTCTCACAGGACCGTTCCCCCTGCACATCTCCGACTGCCTCATATACTTTTCCGGTATGAAATTCATCATCTGTCTGATATTCAATATCCTGGCATAAAATAAATGATGCATAGATTTTCTTTTCACCTTTGCACATTCTGCCGAGGACAGGCGTCATGCTCTGATGTTCCGTGATCTCGATTTTACCAGTAAACTGCGCAAGCGGGAGTCGTCTGCCTGCTGTGATCACGGTTAGTGATGCGTTTTGGATGTCCAATGTTTTTATCAGTGTTTTCATTTTATTACCTCCAGTTGCATTTGTTACAATCCCGGAATTGTCTCTTTTAATGTTTTCAGGAAATCCCTCGCCCTGCTCATAGCTGAGTTGTTTTGAAGGAAATCAATTCCCAATGGTGTGATCATAAAGTCCATATTCAGCTTGATTCCCGGTGTGTTTCTTCCTGTCATGCGAATTAATGAAACACCCTCGATATATCCATCCTCATAAAGATGCCTTATGATGTATTCCCAGTAATTCTTGCTGATATCTAAAGCATCTGCACGAATGATATTAAAATCCGGCTGTTCCCCAGCCTTTAAGCACGCATACAAATATGCCATGATTCTGTATGCGATTACAAAATAATCATCTTTTGCCATTGCATTGCTCCTTTTAACGTTCAATCTGTTTTTTTCTCAAAATATGGACATTTTTTATTTTTTCCATTCCATATTTCCGGTGGTATTCCGTTTTTCTTTGGATATGCTTTGCACGAATACGGAACTCCATCAAACTTAATTTTATTACAGTCTTGGCAAATGGGAAATAAAGATTTCAATTGATATCTATCTATTTCTCGCGACATTCGATTCATCTCCTCTCGAATCTAGGCTTTACTCCATATAATTTGTATAATTCACTCCAAATTTCTTCGCCCAGTTTCACAAGTACTTCCTGTTCATTATGTCCGTTATAATATTGCTCGATTATTTTAGGTTTTAACTGATATAACAGCCGGTTATAATCATCACTAAATTTATCACTTGTTGGAAGTTGCTGTATATTTTCATTATATTCTAACACATATGCACCATTTTTCCCACAGGTTCTAAAACTTCTGGCTTTATGATCTACCAACAGATACAGATCTTCCGGTGATGGTGGTGTGCTCAATGGATGGTTATGTGTAACATCGTTTCCTTTCATCAATTTTAACTGATGTTTCGTAAATTTTATAGTATCTTCATTACCAAGCTGGCAGCTGATTGCTTTTCCATCCTCAAATATAACAGCTGTTTCATAATCATTCTGACTTATTTCCTGTTCAACTGTTTTTAAGTCTTTTCCTTTAAAATCGTAATACTTCGGATCTGCTTTATTATTATTTGTAATAAGGCCAAGTCTATCTCTTGCTTCTGTGTCGCCATCCACAAAAGATTTCTTCCACTCCTCATACGTCATATCTGCCGACACATAATACGTCTTGCCATCCTCTCCTCTTGCCGCACGCTCTCCCACACTGTCAAATTCATCACCAAAATACGGACATGTACATCCGCGGCAGTTTGGATGGAACGGCGGTGCAGTCACACCGATCTGGAAGTCTTTCATGGGGAAATGTTTCAGATCCATGAATCCACAAAACTCACATGTATGGCTGTCTAATGTCTCCATGATTTCAAACTGCTGCACATCCAACTCTTTCATGCAGTCCTGTCTTGCCTTATTTGCAAATGCTGCAGATTCCGTCATGACTACCCTGCCCGCCTGTGCCCTAGATACTTTCATCTTCTTGGCAATCTCTGCAATAGCCCGGTCTGGTGCTTCTCCTGTGATGCACATGCGCGATAGACTGTTATGCAGCTGATTGATCAGCTTTATCTTATTCTCCCACAGGCGGTCGGAAAAGTTCTTTCCATCCACCGCCCACGGCTTACATACGATCATCTCCACAGTTCTCGAATCCAGCCGGTTTATGGTCGTGCCAATGCCGACACCTTTTTGTATTTCATAGGCAGTATGGTAAAAATCAGCGGTATATGTATTCCTAATATGCTGATCTATTGCATCGATGCAGTTTCCATACAGCTTTTCTGCTTCCTGCTGTATTTCAAGTTTTAAGGCTTCCAGTCTGCTGATATGCACTTTCGCAGATGCATTTTCTAACTGCTGCTCCCATTCCCCGTTTTTTTATTTTCCTGTCCATATCTGATATATTGCTCAACATTCCAATGAAATTCTTTCAGTTCTCCTGCATCAAGCAGCTTCCGCGCTTCCTGCATAGATACACCATTGTTATCTGCAAGTCTCTGATACCAGGAATTGATCTTTGCATTAATTGCCGCAAGGGATCTGTCAAACTGCTCCTGGATTTCCTGCACTTTCTGAAATGAAGTATCGTGCTGTGCCTGCTCCATCTGTTTAAAACGTTCCTGCCAGTATTTACCTGTCCGTTCACCCATGCGATCACCTGCCCCGTTCCTTTATTCCATATTTTTTTGGGATCATCGTTCTTTTCCTGATTATCCTTCTGCGCCGGATCATCCTTTTGTGACTGTCCAAATGCACCGGTGTAAGCATCCGCTTTCTCCTGTGCCTCTTTCTCTTCTTTTTCGATCTGCTTCAATTCCTCGTCAGCATCTTCGACCAACGGATGATTTTTTAGGATCGTCTTTTTACTGACAATGCCAACTGAATCCCTGCATATCTGTGCCTGCTCTGTATCATTCTTGATACGGGTACGGGTCCATGTCTGTATAATGGTGTCGCACTGGATGCCAATGCTCCTGCAGATTGCCCGGATAAGACGCGCAAAACCAAGTTTAAATTCTGTTTCCATCAGTCCGGTTTTCATCTCCAGAAGCGAATACATAAATTTCAGTGCTTCCCCCGACTGGTTCCCGAAGTTCTCTGGCTGTGGATCAAATCCCTGCCCCTGTTCAAAGATTGCCTTTCTGGTGGCTTCCAGTACACTGTTCCGGGCTTCGATTGGGATCTCGATGTTAAGTGTTGACACTGATCCATCTTCGTCACTTTCAATTTTTCATTGCCTTATACTTTTTTAAATCTGAAAGGAACTCATTTAGATCCTGCCCTCCATATCCGGACAGCACAAAAATCAGTTCCTGTATATCGTCCAGATCATTAATAAAACCGCTGTAGACCTTATCATATACGTCTATCAGCGGCTTTATGTTTCGCAGATCATCTGTATGTATATTATTGTTATAAAATGGGATAAATGGCACTTCCCCGAAATCATGGTGGTAATCGGCGGTCATGTCACTGGTAGCAGGATCAGCAAACATTTCATAGTATGTCAGCAGATCAAGTGTCTCTCCCGCCCTTCGCCGGAATGCCTGGCACTCTGTATCCGTCCAGTATTCATACACGGTATAATTGTCTCCAGTTGCATCGTCGATGTCCGGATATACCCGCATGGCTCCGATTAGCCTACGCTTTAAACTCCGGTCAAATACCGGGATGACCTGTTCTGATGGAACAACCGCCCATTCAAAACCACTATCGCCCTGCCAGTAATGTACCCAGCCAATTGTGGTATTGGCGGCGTTTACACACAGCTCCATGCAGTTTTTCGCATATTCATCCCCCAGAGCCTTTGTGATGCGTTTATTTGCGACAGTATTTCCAACATCAAACAACGGCGGTGCAGTAAATGCATAAGATGCTTTCTGATTCACGATCAGCCCATGGAAGTTCCGTGGAATCCGGTTGTCTGCATTACGCAGTGGGTTGTCCGCTTCCTCTTTCTCTTCTTTTGGCTTATCCCGGAATAAAATATCTGTCTCATTCCGGTAATACCGTTCTGCCACTGCTGCCCGTGTCACAAAAGCCGCATGACCGGGTTCGTATTTTTTTATCAGTTGTTTCATTGTTTCGATGTCCATTGTTATTCTCCCAAAATTTCAAGGCTCTGATATGCTGCAAAAATCTTCGGTGACTGAATTGCAAACCAGTCAACCATTTCTTCATTTTTTGCCCATGCTCCATCATAACAATTTGAGGAATCAGATAAACCGCTCTCATTGAAAAAAGCGTGGATAATTTCATGCCTACAAACTTTTCTCCAATATTTCTTTTGCGATTTTTCGTCCATCCCTGTGAAATATTCTTCCTCTGACATGTCGGCAATTATGATTCTTTTATCTTCCTCACCGCAATAACCAGCAAGTCTATTCTTTTGCATATACTCATCTTCTGACACCTTATGAGTTTCAATCGAATATTCAGTTCCAAGGATATTTACTTTCATATTTTTCATTTTCTACCTCATTTCAAAATACCGATGCCGCCGCGGTTCTCATCCGTGTAAATTGCATACCGGATTGCATCCTGTACATCATCGAACTGTTTTACCGGCTCCCCGGTCTTATCATTCCACACATACATATAGATTTCATCACGGAACCGCTCTACATCATCTACTATCCGAAGTTTGTTCTGCTTGTATAGCTGTGCCACACGCTCAATTCCGCTTAATACGGCTTTATTGGCATTGACCGCCCGCAAACCGTTTTTCTTAAACTTCTTCACATATTCCGGGCGGGCAGAGTCACAATAGAATGGAATACTCCCATACTCAGTTTTCATTGCCTGTGCCTGCTCCAGCCAGAAATCTATTTCCTCAAACTGGCGCGCAATCTCCCGGATCAGATAATAACAGCCCTGATCGTCTTTCCCAATCAGCACGATTACTCCGAAATGTTCATAGCCCCAGTCCACACCGGCAATAAACTTAACAAAATTGACCTTTTGCAATTCTGCCCTGCTGATATAATGGACTTTCTTATCAAAATCCCGGTATACGGCACCTTCGCCCATGACCCACATTCCCTCTATATTACGATCATAAAACATTCCAGACGGTGTGGTCTCTTTCATGTTCTGCTTATAGCGTTCTGACAGGAACGTATTATCATCCAGCCTGTATTGCACTTCCTTTAATAATTTTCCCATCTGCTTTATCAATAAAATCTTTCTTCAACCAATGTTCTGGGTTATCCGGGTTCGTGTCGATCAGCATCCTTGCACCATTTCCGGAACATCTGGACTTGATCTCGTCAAATACTTCCTGCTTTGCCATTGTGCCCTCATTGATGTAAGCACCGTAGGCGGTCATTCCTCGGATACGCCCCAGATCATTGCATCTTTTGAATGACCAAAACAGCACACCTGTACCCCGAACAGCTTAAATCGGTTGAATTTATCAAAAATGAAATTCTATGCCATATTTGTTCGACAGCTCGATCAGTACATTTCGGTTGAGTGCTCCCAGATCTGCACCCGCCAGTATATATTGTGGATTTTCCACTCCCTGTGCAGCGGCTATCTTTTTGATCCGGCGGAGTTCGTACAGAAAGAGGTCATTATCCAGAACTGTCTTCCCGGTTCGCTTTGCGCCATGGTTAATCAACATAAAATAGTCATTATTCACGGCAAAGTGGAATGTATCAAG
>ENA-OQHF01001744-OQHF01001744.1-human-gut-metagenome-genome-assembly--contig:-NODE-1744-length-11685-cov-3.385447_pt1 | contig 11685 bp, 10 predicted proteins | sample MGYA00242559_ERZ504709 | MGnify/ENA primary metagenome ERZ504709 (study PRJEB26092, sample SAMD00036203) | human gut metagenome | host: Homo sapiens | study: EMG produced TPA metagenomics assembly of... | reverse complement strand
AGTCAGCAAAAGGATCCCCGAGATAACTTACATCTTCGGTTGCTTCCACATCTACTCCGTAATAAACATTTGTCCCATCGGTATATAAAGTATACAGATATGCAATCCCACAGCTGTCCTTCATATTTTTTTAAGGCTGCCAGAACTCCTTTATATGCATCGCTTTTCTTCTGCCCCCGGAACGATCTGCTCCACCTCGTCGCCATCTAACATACGAAGTGTCAGATCTGCCGCCATGTCTGCCTCCTGAACGCCCATCTCAACCATGCCGTCTTGGATATGTTTGTAAGAATTTACTCCCATAACCACACAGACAACGAGTACACATACACATACCGGGATCAGTATTTTAAATTTGATTCCCAGCTTTCTTGTTCTGACTTTCCGCTTCATCTATTGTTCCTCCAGATTTTCTCTTAAGCACACGCATTTCCATAACGCCTACGTTCACTGCCATTGATATTACTATTATATACTAAAAACGCACAGATTCAAGTAAAAATCCCCAATAGATTGTCTCATACTGGGGATTTCTGTTATCCAGAAAAATATTCTGTTTTACTCTAAGATCACGACCGAATACGCAGGTATGGTAAGCTGTTCTTCATCCAGAACGGCAGCTTCCGTTCCTGTCAGAAGCTCCCCTGCGATCTGCAATGGATATTTCCTGTCTTCCGTTGCTCCGAGAGCTGATTTCCTGAAATCGACCGTCTGTGCCTTCTCTGAAGTATTGAACACCAGCGTCAATTGTCCCTCATCACAGGTTTTCCGGATCACGCATACCGTATCATCCGAAATCCCCTCATCAAATGCGACCTTTCCTCTGGCGATCACCGGATACTCATTCCGCAATGCGATCGTCTGTTTCACAAAGTTATAAATGGAATTTCCGTCGTTTTCCTGCTCCTTGAGACTTCCATATTTCATTTTGACCTCGTCCATATCCTTTGGTCCGTCACACATACCCGTGGCATCGGCATCCGTCGACCAGTACATCGGAGCACGCTTATTTTCATCTTTTCCGGAGCCTTTCATTCCAAGCTCCTCCCCATAATACAAAAATGCACTTCCCGACATCAGAAGATTCATTGCATTTCCAAGCTTTGTCTGCGCTTCACTGTAATCGCCGGAATAATAACCTGCGCTCCGCGCCATATCATGATTGGTGTAAAACGGTGCGTCAATGTAAGTATTACTGTAGCTGCCGTAAAGCTCCTGCGTATTGACAAGACTCTTTCCGTAAGCAGAAGCGCCATTTATTCCCTTTACTGTGTCTGCGATGATACCGTCCTTATCCGCAAAAGTAAAATCAAAGAAACTGTCCATGCCACTCTGATAATATTTCGCATAGACACTGTAATCATTCCACGCCTCTCCGACCAGATATGCATCCTCTTTTTTGGATTTCACCATATCATTAAACCAGGTCAGGACTGCAATATTTTTATCATCTGCGCCCGAATAGAATTCCTTTACTGCATCCAGGCGGAAACCGTCCACTCCGAGATCCAGCCAGAATTGCACGATCTGTTCAAACTCTGTCTTTAACATTTCATTATCCCAGTTCAGATCCGGCATCTCGCTCCAGAACTGTCCTTCATAATACCAGTCGGTTCCTTCCACCGGATAATAACCGCCCAGTTTTTCTTTGGAAAAATTATAATAATCTACATAAGGACACTCTGACGCATCCGGTTCTGCTCCCTCCGGAAGGCTCTGGATATACTTGTACGCAGTCTGAAACCACTCATGCTGTGAAGATGTGTGGTTCATGACAAAATCAATGATCACGTTGATTCCGCGCTTGTGGCATTCATCTACAAGTGTCGTAAAATCGTCCATCGTCCCGTACTCCGGATCGATTGCTTCATAATCCGTCACATCATACTTGTGATACGTCGTGGACGGCATGATCGGCATCAGCCAGATACCATTGCATCCCAGATCCGTGTCCGTCTCAGGATCACCGTCATTGATATAATCGAGATTTTCCGTCAGTCCTTTCAGATCACCGATTCCATCCCCGTCACTGTCATAAAAACTGTAAACAAACACTTCATAATAAGTTCGGTAATTGTCATCAATCACATTCTCTTCTGCTGTATTGACCTGCTGCATCAGAGATAATGCAGTAACTTCATCCCCTTCTTTTTCTGTATCTGCCTCTGTTCCACTCTCCGACATTGTCTCTGTATTATCCACAGTACCTACGGTTCCACTGATGCTATTTCCACAAGCGGTTGTCTGTACCAACATCATTCCTGCTAACAGGGCTGCGATCAAACGTTTTTTCATTCCTATAACCATGCCTTTCTCATATCCTGTAACACTTTTATATTTACATAAAAAGGGACTGCTGTATCAAGATTTTCACTCTCATACAACAGTCCCACACACAGCCAAAGCTTATCCGCTGCCCGGGTTAACCCTTTACAGCTCCACTCATTCCATCTACATAGAATTTCTGTGTCAGTAAGAACAGAATTGCAATCGGAATGGATACCACAACTGCGCCTGCGGCAAAACAGGTATACCAGCTGTCAATGTATTCTTTTTCAAGCATCTTCCAAAGACCGATAGATACGGTGTAGTACTGTGCATCAGCACGGCAGATAACCTTTGCAAAAATGAAGTCTACCCACGGTCCCATGAAGGATGTCAAAATGGTATAAACAATAATTGGTTTACTGAGTGGCGCGGTAATTTTGGTAAATACCTGCCATCTTGTTGCCCCATCGATGATCGCAGCCTCGTCCAGTGCTTTTGGGATCGTGTCAAAAGAAACCTTTTGCAACATAGAATCCAACACCGGATCCTGCTGAGAATACGATGATCAAAGCGATACGGATCATAGATCCCTCTGCCAGTCCAAGAGCCTTTAAAATATAGTAAACAGCGATCATGGACATAAAGGATGGGAACAATCCGAGGATCATTGCCACATTCATAAATGGTTTTCTCATGTTAAAACGCATTCTTGACATTGTATAAGATACTGAAAGTACAAAAATGGTTGAAATGATACATGTAAAAATCGCAATGATAAAAGTATTCATAAACATTTTCGGGAAGTTCAAAATACTTGTATCTGTGAATAATTTCACATAGTTGTTGATCGTATAAGTCTTCGGGAAGAAAGTGGTTACGTAAGAACCTTTCTCACCGCGGAAACTTGTCAGGACTACCCAGAAAATCGGCAGCACCCAGATGAATGACAGGATTGCCAGAAAAATATGGATAATAATATTCACAATTGTTTTCTTTGCTTTTGTGCCAGATGTCACTTGTTTTTTACTCATTACATGAATCCCTCCTCATCTTTGTAGGATGCGGTATTACGATATGTTACCAGCGCAACGATCGCAAGGACAATGAACGTCATAATACCAATTACTGCACCTAAGTTGTAGTAGTTCTTATCAACGGTCAGTTTGTACAGCCATGTAACAAGCAGATCTGTCTTACCGGCTGTTGCATCGACCGGTGTCGGATTACCGCCGGACAGCAGGTAGATAACGTTGAAGTTATTGATATTTCCGGTAAACTGTGTAATGAGGTATGGTGTCATGACAAATAACATATATGGCAATGTGATCTTGAAGAATATCTGGATTGCATTAGCTCCATCAATCTTCGCTGCCTCATATAATTCACCCGGAATGTTCTGTAAAATACCTGTTACCTGAAGTAACGTATATGGGATACCTACCCACAGGTTGATAACGATAACTGTCACTCTGGCCCATGTCGCACTTGAGAAAAATGGAAGTGCCGTATCGATCAGACCATATTTTAATAATAAAGTGTTCACGATACCGGTTGGCTGTAACATACTTCTCATGATCAGCAGGGAAACAAACTGAGGTACTGCGATGGATAATACAAAGCAGAATCTCCAGAATCCCTTAAAATGTGTCTCTTTACGGTTGATCACGATTGCAAGGATCATACCGAAAATATAGTTTAATGCTGTTGCAAAAATCGCCCAGGTGATCGTCCATGTCAGTACGGAATAGAACTGCTTACCGATACTGTCGTTCAAATTTAAGATTTTTGCAAAGTTTGCAAGCCCAACCCAGTCAAATAATACCAGATGATCATTTACCTTGCTGTAATTGGTAAATGCCATGGAAATATTATAGATCAGTGGAAGGATCGTAAAGATCAATACTCCCATGATCGGCGCTGCAAGTAATAATTTATGTAAATTTTGATCAAACAAACTCTTGAAGTCTTCTTTAAAGGTGTTCAGGTGCTTTCCTGATTTTGCAAGCACTTCTGATTTATAAGAGCTTTTTACTGCCTCTCTCCACACAACGATAAACATCAATGTAATATAAATCGTTGCAACTCCATACAACAGGATCAGGGATGACTGATCACCGGCAGTGTACTCATAGATACTTTTCTTTTCATTCCAGACTTTTTCCTGCTCTCTCCATCCCAATGATGGAAACATGGATAAATTATAAATTCCGGATTGGATCATAAACCATATATATCCAATCTCAACAACCAGAAACATCAGTCCCTTTGCGATCTGTCTGTGTGCGATATTACCCAAGCCCATAATAAGTAGGGAAAGCTTTGTAATGATGTTTCCTTTTGTAACCGCACCGGTCACGGTATATGGATCCGCAAACTCTTTTTTTCTTTTTCCAGCCTGTATCACGTTATGGGCCTCCTTAAAATAAAAATAGATTCCTTAGTATCAAACAATCCTCAGAGCGCTCATGCGCCCCGAGGTTTGTATTTTGCATGTAAGAATCTTCTGTATTCTTTTTACTGTGCTGCGTCTGTGTTCATTGCTGTATTCATATCTGCTGTCTTTTCTGCAGCGTTATCATGTGTGACCTCGCCAGCTACAAGTGCTTTACCCATGTTCTCAGCTGGTGACCAGTAGTTACTCATCTCAGGTACTAATGGCTGCATGATAGATGTGTTGATCATTGCGTCTGCAACTGCTGTTGCGATCTCATCATCAACTGCAATGTTTGTGTTTGTAGGAAGGATGTTTCTCATATCGTAGTGATCTTTCTGAGCGTCCTCACCTGCAAGGTAAGCTGCCAATGCCATAGCAACCTGCATGTTCTCAGCATTTGGGTTTACACCGATTGCTTTAGATCCGATGAAAGATTTCATCTGGCAGTCTGTTCCGTTTAAGTTAAATGATGGAAGTGCTGCAACACCCATGTTGTCACCAAGTGCTTCTTTTACAGCTTCTGCATTCCATGTACCGGAGAATACAGCGTTTACGCTTCCGTCACGTAAACCTGCAAGACCAGCTCCGTCTGCATCATTGATAAAGTTAGGATTTGCAACTACATCAACTAAGTAATCTGTAACAGCTGCTGCCTTTTCTCCATCGAAGTCGATACCTGCTGCTGCGTCTGTACCATCTCCGAATAATGAACAGCCATTTCCAACATAGAATGCCTGAATGTACCAGGAATCAGATAATGGGAAGGCAACTTTTCCTTTCTCCAACATTGTGTCAAAGCTCTTGATATCCTCATCAGAGAATACACTCTTATCATAGTACATAAACCATGTATTTGATGTGAATGGGAATGCTACTACTGCATCATTGTAAGTAACGGATGCCGTAATAGAATCAGAGTTTGTTGTAGTTACATAGTCAAGATAACTTCCTCCAAGCTCTGCTAATGCGTTTGCAGATACAAGATCCGGGATGTTATCATTTGCTAACATATATACATCTGCGGAGTTTTCAACATCCTGTGTAACCGTTGCTTTTGCATCACCCTCTGCACATACACCATAATTGAAAGTGATATCCCAGTTTGGATGAGCTGCGTTGAATGCGTCACACTCTTTTGCAAGCCAGCCTGTATCCTGATCTTCCTGTGGGCTCCATACTGTAATTGTACCGGACCATGGCTCATCTTCAGAATCTGCGGCTGCTGCCTCAGTACCTGCGGTATCTACGGCTGCTGCCTCAGTACCTGCTGTCTCCTCTGCTGCTGCATCACTTGTTGTGTTGTTGTCTGCTGCTGCATCGCTTCCAGCATTGTTTGCGGCTTTGTTTCCGCATCCTGCTGCCATGGTTGTCATCATAGCTGCTACCATTAATAATGACACTGCTTTCTTTTTCATTTTTTTCCTCTCCTTTTCTTTTTCCCAAAAAGTTTTCATGAACTTTGTTTTTATATAAAATGCAATCTGCACTTTATAACATAATTATCTGTGATAAACCGACGCAAGCGTCCGGATCCATGCCCTTCGCTCCTCACTCAGTTCATCGGTTCCAATCCTCCATCTCCAGTTTCTCCCGACGGTGGATGGTGCATTCATCCGCGCTTCATTTCCAAGCTTCATCAGATCCTGCATCTGGATAATGGCCACATCTGCGATACTTGCGTAGGCTGCCCGGATCAGTGCATCCGGTATTTCTTCTTTATAATGAATGTTCAGATACTCATACAGATATGCCAGCTCGTAATCTGACTTATCCCGGAAATAACCAACGATCGTTTCGTTGTCGTGAGTTCCTGCATATACGACCATGTTCGTGTCCTGATAGTTATGTGGAAGATGCTCATTCGCGGTGTCATCATCAAAGGCAAACATTAAAATCTTAATGCCCGGCCATCCGGTTTTTGTCTTTAACTTTTTCACTCCCGGAAGCCCGCCCTTTGGTCCGATGTCTTCCACGATCACCCGCATATCACCCAGAACCTCTGTCATGGCATCTGTCAGTTTCCTGCCCGGTCCTTTGCTCCACTTGCCATTTCTTCCGTCTTCTGCATCTGCAGAAACGGTGTAATAACGCACCAGACCGGAAAAATGGTCTAACCGGATCACATCAAATAATTCCATGTTCTCAAGCATTCTTGCCTTCCACCATGCAAAGCCATCCTCTTCCATGACGTTCCAGTCATATACCGGACTGCCCCATACCTGACCGCTCTCGGAAAATGCATCGGGTGCTGCCCCTGCGACCACATTCGGTCTTCCATCCGGTTCAAGTAAAAACATCTCACGGTGCGCCCATACATCCACGCTGTCTGACGCCACATACAATGGCATATCACCGATGATCTGGACTCCACGGCTATTTGCGTACTGCTTCAGCTGCATCCACTGCTTAAAAAACTCGTACTGGCAAAATTTGCAAAACATGATGTCATTATGTAATATTTCCTGATACTCTTTCACTGCCTCCTGATCTCTGTCCCTGAGCGGCACGTCCCAGCTCTGCCATTCTATATCTCCAAAATGCCGTTTCAATGCGGTATAAAGAGAATAATCAGACAGCCATCTGTCGCTTTTTTCTGTAAAAACAAGGAAGTCTTCACTCTTCGCAGAAAATCTCGAAAAAGCCATTCGCAAAATCTTGTAACGGTTCTCATAGATGGTTGCATAATCAATATCTGCATCATCCGTTCCCCAGTTAAAACTGCGGATCTCCGTCTCCTGTAACAATCCATCCTTCACCAGATCATCCAGATCAATGAGATATGGGTTTCCGGCAAATGCGGAGTAGGACTGATACGGACTGTTTCCAAAACTGGTAGGACCGATCGGAAGCACCTGCCAGTACCTCTGCTTGAGATCGACGAGTAAATCAACAAATTGGAATGCAGCTTCCCCTAATGTTCCTATTCCATATGAAGATGGTAAGCTTGTGATTGCCAGCAGGACTCCTGCTCCCCTGGTCAATTCTTTTGATCCCAATTCATTTCCTCCCGTTCTGTTGGAATTATCCCGCATTCAAAACCTATACGAATTGTTTCGTGAATTTTCGTATCTGAGGTAATTTTAGTTTATTGAAACGTTTTTGTCAACGAATTTGCAAATATTAATATCGATTTTGCTATTTTTCACGTTTTTATATTTGTTTTTTTGTGTAAAATGACAAGTTTTTCTCGTTTTGTTTCGAAACTTTTTTGAAATCTCTGAGCAGACTGCTTGAAAACAGAAATTCGATTCTATATAATAAGGGAAGTATCGAATAATTATAACAAAGAGGATAAAGACTTGGCTACGATCAAAGATATAGCAAATCGTCTGGGTGTATCCGTCAGCACTGTCTCCAAAGGTTTGAACGGAGCAAGCGATATCAGTGATGAATTAAGACAGATGGTCTTAGATACCGCAGTGGAAATGGGATATGCGACCAAACGATCAAAAAAAGTAGAAAACCGCAAGCTTGCGATTTTCATTGAAAATATGGACTATGAAGCTGCCACACAGTTTGGTTATGAAATTGTCCTGGGATTCAAACAGAATGCGTTCCGCCACAACTGGGATGTGACAGTCATTCCGGTCACACCGGCATTCCAGCTCGCAGAAAAATATGACACCTATATGTTAAAGAATGGTTTCTGTGGAGCCTTTCTCGTCGGCTTCGCCCTTCACGACGAATGGATGAAACAGTTAGAACAAACCACCATGCCGACTGTTCTCTTCGACAATTATATTAAGAAGAATCCGAATGTTGCTTACATTGGAACGGACAACTATGAGGGAATCGATGCGGCAGTTGACCATCTCTACACACTCGGTCACAAAAAAATTGCCTTTTTAAATGGTTCCCTGCACTCCATGGTATCCGAGCAGCGTCAGGAAGCCTACTATAACAGCATGAAAGCACATGGTCTTGAGATCAATGAAGACCTGACCGTTTACGGCTATTATGTGGCAGACAGTGCAAAGTATCACGTTCCTACTTTTTTGGGTGCGGGTGCTACTGCGATCATCTGCGGCAATGACCTGATCGCATCCGGTGTTATCACGGAATGCAAGCTCCGCGGTTTCCGCGTGCCGGAAGATATCAGCGTGGTCGGATTCGATGACATTCCGATCTCCTCCATGCTAGAGCCACCGCTTACCACTATCCGGCAGGAACGCAGTGAACTCGGAAATGTGCTTATGTCATTTTAAACTCCCTGGTACATCACATTCCAATCTGCCGCACACAGCTCCGTGCGACACTGATCGAACGTGAATCAACCGCAAGATATCAGGCTCCGGTCAAAAAACAATAAGATCACAGAAAAAAATCCGCCGTCCACAGGATCTGTGGGCTGGCGGATTTTTCTTATCTCAACACAAAATAAAAAGACCCCAGATGCTGAACGAACTTCAACACTTGAGACCTCTTAATGCCGGCGACCGGAATCGAACCGGTACTGTATCGCTACAACAGGATTTTAAGTCCTGCGCGTCTGCCAGTTCCGCCACGCCGGCATATATGATAATGGGCAGAGGTGGATTCGAACCACCGAAGCAAGTTGCAGCAGATTTACAGTCTGTCCCCTTTGGCCACTCGGGAATCTGCCCATTCTTGTCAGCACAAATGTCCTGACAAGGATTGATTATAACATATCATTTTTCATTGTGCAAGATAAGATTTTATATTTTTTACACTTTATATTTCAGCACCGCAGCCGAATGAGGCAGCAGCGTGACGGTGATCCTTCCATCTTCCACTTCATATTCTTTCGGCATGAGCGAATAGCCAGCCTCCGTGGTGATGATCAGACGCTCCATCTTACAATTTTTTGGAATACCGATACTCCATACTTCCTTTGTGATCTCCTTCTTCTCATCGCTATTATTCAGGATCACAACAAATTGCTGTGTCCGGTTAAACCTGCCGTAACACAATATGTCCTTTTCTCCTTGCAAAAGCTTTAAGGAACCGGTGCGTAAGGCTTCATTTTCCTTATGAATGCGGATCATATCCCGGTGGAAATCCACAAGCACCACATCTTCTTTTCCCCATGGATAGGTTCGGCGGTTATCAGGATCGGTGAATCCACACACGCCTGCTTCATCCCCATAATAAACCGTCGGTGCGCCCGGCCATGTCATCTGAACAACAACTGCTTCCCGGAAAATCCCAAAGTTGACGCCATACTCTGCGGCTTCCGATCCATGGGTTTCCACACGTCCTGCTGTTCCGTTGGTTCTTGTCAGGAATCTCGAATGATCGTGGTTGGATAATTCATTCATCGCACACTGTAACTGGGATGTCTGGAAACTTGCCATAAAGTGGCGCATAGCTCCCTCAAAATCATCCACCTTTCCCTTTTTCTCCGGGATATACTCGTCACTGTGTTTTTCCATTCCTGTCAGAAACCATGTCAAAGGTTCCATAAAGGCATCGTAATTCATGACCGTATCCCACTGGTCACCTTTTTCTAACCAGTCTTTTGGGTCGCCATAATGCTCCGCCAGAATAAGTGCTTCCGGGTTGGCTGTCTTAACTGCTTTTCGAAAATCTCTCCAAAATTTATGATTGAACTCTGAGGAATGACCTAAATCCGCCGCAACATCCAGCCGCCAGCCATCTACATAATATGGTGCTGACACCCATTTTGCCGCGATGCCAAGAATGTAATCGTACAACTCTTCCGAGCCTTCATAATTTAATTTTGGCAGCGTGTCATAATCCCACCAGCCCTCATAAGAGGTGTTATCCGGCCAGCCGTTTTCATCCTGGAAACCGAAGAAGCTGCGGTAAGGACTCTCTTTCGACAAAAATGCTCCGTCCTCGTAACCTCCGTTTGCGTGATAGATTTTTTCCCTGTCTAACCATTTATTGAACGAACCGCAGTGGTTAAACACGCCGTCTAAAATAACTTTCATTCCTCTGGCGTGGATCTCTCTGACCAGCTCCGCAAAAAAATGCATTACTTGCCTCTAAATTTTTTAAATTCGTCACACGGTTTACATAACGTGTTGCCTTGCTGTTATCCGTTGTCCCGGATTGCAAAAGCTCCCCCTCATCGACCACAATTTTTCCATAATGTGGATCGATATGGTCATAGTCCTGAATATCATATTTGTGATTGGATGGTGATACAAAAAGCGGGTTAAAGTAAATGACTTCCACGCCAAGATTCTGTAAGTAACCTAACTTCTGTCTCACGCCCTCTAAATCTCCGCCGTAAAACTCTCCAACAGAAAAATCGGACGGACACTGATTCCAGTCCTCCATTTTTTTACTCGGTGTCTGGATATAATAGTACTCATCCGTCAATACATCGTTAGCCGGATCACCATTGTAGAAACGATCCACAAGGATCTGGTACATGACGGCTCCCTTTGACCACTCCGGTGTGGAAAATCCCGGAATGATGCAGAACCGGTAAGCATCCCGCCGCTCCTTGCTCACACCATAACGGTCAAAAAAGACATGCAGCAGACCGGAAGCCACCTCGAAATAATAGTAAAACGGCTCCTCTCCCATTGTCATCTCAACCGCATAATAGTCAAATTCACGATCACTTTCTGTTTTTTCATTTTATAATGTTCACAATCTGTGCAAAGCCAGACGATATCCACGTTATTCTTTCCGGTGCGGAAACGGATCGTCACCTTTTCTCCTGCCTCCGGTTCCGTCGGATCGCGGTAATCTTTTGTTCCATCCGAAAACAGCGCCTCCTTCTTCAAAACCGGCCGCATCTGCATAATGTATTGTTGAATACGATTTAATTCATATACTGAATGTTCTTTTGCCATGGTATTTGGCTCCCTTCAAAAAATCCTTATAATTATAACACAAAAGTATCTTTGCCGATGATTTTCCGCTAATTTTTTCGTTTTTTTCGTATTTTTTAATTATAGCTAAAATATATTTATTTTTTAATTATGTTACACTTTCACCAAAACCAGTTCATGTTATAAAAATATGCCAATCGAAACCAAACGTTA
>ENA-OQHF01001743-OQHF01001743.1-human-gut-metagenome-genome-assembly--contig:-NODE-1743-length-11687-cov-3.518512_pt1 | contig 11687 bp, 13 predicted proteins | sample MGYA00242559_ERZ504709 | MGnify/ENA primary metagenome ERZ504709 (study PRJEB26092, sample SAMD00036203) | human gut metagenome | host: Homo sapiens | study: EMG produced TPA metagenomics assembly of... | reverse complement strand
GAATCAGATCTTGAGCAGGCAAATATGAATCTCTTTTCTCGGAGAAGGATTTTGAGAGAATTGAGGAGAGACAAAAGGAGAATGTCATGCATCTATAAGCAGGCAGCAGAGGTTGTCATGACGATGCTGAAGCAGCATTTGACGATAGGGCAGATGGATTCCGTGGGAGAATACATGATGGAACATTATCTGAGGGATCTGCTCGGAATATTATCTGGAGACAATGATCCATGAAAATGGTAATTATCTGATGGGGTATAACCGGTTAAAAAATGAATTTCATCATGAGGATGCCGGACAAAGTTTCCATATGATAAAGAAAGAAGACTGCGAGATCCCACCGGAGATTTTCCGGAAGATTCTTTTCCTCCTGATGATACTCACAAAAGCATGCAGGCAGATTCTGGGTAAATATGCTGTTTCGGTTACCATGGAGACGGCATCTGAAAAGTTTTTTGTGGTACGTTTCAGTTGTGACTATTCGCAGAATCTCGATAAAAATGGACAGATCATTTACACCGGAGAGAATCAGGAATGTCACAAAGATATTATGGATCTGACAGAAAAAATTACGGACAGTATCGTATATCGTACCGTTTCTCTGGAAAAAGAAAACAGATATATCTTAAATTGTGCGATTGAGCGCAGTCATCATGAGGCGGATTCATGACCATAGAACAGACCATAACTAAACGTTATAATAAATATAATATATTATGCATTGACAAATGGCAGCAAGAGTGTCTAAAATAAAGAAAGTATAATTGTATACAATTATGCATGTAAAAATAGTCAAATATTTTGCATATATATCCGTTTACTATAAGGAGGATGTTATGAGAGAAGTAATCATGAATCAAAAGACAAATCTATTGCAGTTAGAAGAACATTTCTACCAGTTAGTGGATGTGGAGGAACCAAATGTATTCCACAATCTGTTTCCTTATGATGAGATTCCTAAGATTGCGTTTAATGACCGTATCGTGCCGCATAATATGCCGGAAAATATCTGGATCACAGATACGACATTCCGTGATGGACAGCAGTCAAGGGCTCCTTATACAACGGAACAGATCGTGACCATTTACGATTATTTACATAAATTAGGCGGACCAAAAGGTCTGATCCGCCAGAGCGAATTTTTCTTATACAGTAAAAAAGATCGTGATGCCGTATACAAATGTCTGGAACGCGGTTATAAATTTCCGGAAGTTACAAGCTGGATCCGTGCAAAGCAAACAGGACTTCCAGTTAGTCAAAGATATCGGACTTCGTGAGACAGGTATTCTGGTGAGCTGTTCCGATTATCATATTTTCTATAAAAATGAAAATGACAAGGCGTGAAGTATGAACCTCTACTTAAGTGTGATCCGTGAATGTTTAGAGACAGGCATCAGTCCAGATGTCATCTCGAAGACATCACAAGATCCGATATTTATGGATTTGTGATCCCATTCTGTGTCGAGCTGATGAAACTGATGGATGAATATAAGATACCGATCAAGATCCGTGCCTGTGATACGATGGGTTATGGTGTCAAATTTCCCTGGTGCCGTAATTCCGCGAAGCGTACCGGGAATCATTTATGGACTTACCACACATGCAGGTGTCCCGTCTGAATTGATCGAATGGCATGGACACAATGACTTTTATAAGGCAGTCAACAACTCTACTACTGCATGGCTTTACGGTGCAAGCGGTGTCAATTGTTCCTTATTTGGCATCGGAGAGAGAACCGGAAATACCCCTCTGGAGGCAATGGTATTTGAGTATGCACAGTTAAAAGGCACCTTAGACGGCATGGACACAACGGTGATCACAGAGCTTGCAGAGTATTTTGAAAAAGAATTAGGTTATGTACAGCCAAGTCGCACACCGTTTGTCGGAAGTAACTTTAATGTCACAAGAGCCGGTATCCATGCAGACGGTCTGTTGAAAAATGAGGAAATTTACAACATTTTTGATACGGGAAAATTTTTAAACAGACCACCACTTGTATCCGTATCCAATACATCCGGTCTGGCAGGAATTGCATTATGGATCAATTCTTATTATCATCTGCCAAAGGAAAAAGGCGTCGATAAGAATTCAGAACTTGTCAAGATGGTAAAAGTATGGGTAGACAAGCAGTATGAGGAAGGCCGTGTGACCGTTTTGACAGACAATGAGTTGGTAGAAGAGATCGGTAAGTGCTGTAAGAAATTAAAGATAGATACTTTGGAGAGATAATTATGGGAGAAGACAATTACTCCTTGGGTTCGAGAGTCTTTCATATGATAAGGGAGAACATTCTTTCCGGCAAATATGAGAGAGATGAGGAACTGAAGGAGAAATCAATCGGTGAGGAACTCGGCGTCAGCAGAACCCCTGTGAGGGAGGCACTGCGTCAGCTGGAACTCGAAGGTCTGGTCACGATCATTCCCAATAAAGGCGCTTATGTGGTTGGCATATCCCAGAAAGATATCAAAGATATTTATGAGATCAGAAGCCGTCTGGAAGGATTGTGTGCTAAGTGGGCTGCGGAGAATATCACGAAAGAACAGTTGGATGAGTTGGAGGAAAATATTTTTTTGTCTGACTTTCATGCAACAAAAGGAAACGCAGAACAGATGGTTGAGCTGGACAATAAGTTCCACGAGATTTTATATACCGCAAGTGGCAGTCGGGAATTACGGCATGTGCTTTCCGATTTTCATCACTATGCCCAGCGCGTCAGAAAGATCACTCTTTCCGATAAGAACAGGGCAGTGGATTCGAATAATGAACACCGCAGGATTGTGGAGGCATTAAAACAGCATGATGCACAACTGGCAGAAAAGCTTGCAAACCAGCATATTATGAAGACCATTGAGAATATGGATCACTATGGCTGGGATAATTTGTTAAAAAAGTAACATTTGTGAGATTCATGAAAACAAGGCAGAAAGGAAAAATAAGCGATGGAAAAAATTAAAATGACAACCCCATTAGTAGAGATGGACGGAGATGAGATGACCAGAATTCTCTGGAAGATGATCAAAGATGAATTATTAACCCCTTTTATCGACCTTAAAACCGATTATTATGATCTGGGATTAGAGTATCGTAACGAGACAGACGATCAGGTTACAATCGATTCCGCAAATGCAACAAAGAAATACGGTGTTGCCGTAAAATGTGCAACGATCACTCCAAATGCAGCACGTGTCAAAGAGTATAATTTAAAAGAAATGTGGAAGAGTCCGAACGGAACGATCCGTGCAATCTTAGATGGAACAGTTTTCCGTGCACCAATCGTTGTAAAAGGAATTGAACCGTGTGTGAAAAACTGGAAGAAACCGATCACAATCGCACGTCATGCTTATGGTGATGTTTACAAAGCATCTGAGATGAAAATCCCGGGACCTGGCAAATGTGAGCTTGTATTCACTGCTGAGGATGGAACAGAGACGAGAGAACTGATCCATAATTTCACAGGAGCGGGTGTGGTACAGGGACAGCACAATCTGTGCAATTCCATTGAAAGTTTTGCAAAAAGCTGCTTCAACTATGCTTTGGATACAAAACAGGATCTGTGGTTTGCAACCAAAGACACCATTTCAAAAAAATATGACCATACGTTCAAAGACATTTTTCAGGAAATTTTTGATGCGGAATACAAAGAAAAATTTGAAGAGGCTGGAATCACCTATTTCTATACATTGATCGATGATGCGGTTGCACGTGTCATGAAATCGGAGGGCGGCTATATCTGGGCTTGTAAAAACTATGACGGGGATGTCATGAGCGATATGGTATCGAGTGCATTTGGTTCCCTTGCAATGATGACTTCCGTGCTTGTCTCTCCACAGGGATATTATGAGTATGAGGCTGCACATGGAACCGTACAGCGCCATTATTACAAACATTTAAAGGGTGAGGAGACATCCACAAACTCTGTCGCAACGATTTTTGCATGGACAGGAGCCTTGAGAAAACGTGGCGAGATCGATGGCATCAAAGAATTGCAGGATTTTGCAGATAAATTAGAAAAAGCTTGTATATCTACCATTGAGAGTGGTAAAATGACAAAAGACCTTGCGCTCATTACAACATTAGAGCATCCGACTGTGTTAAACAGTGAGGATTTCATCAAGGCAATCCGAACCACATTAGAAGGAATGTTATCATTATGATTTTATCTTGTCAGAATATCTCAAAGTCATTCGGAACTGACGAAATTTTAAAAAATGTAAGTTTTCATATTGAAGAAAATGAAAAAGCAGCGGTTGTCGGCATCAATGGTGCCGGCAAATCTACGCTGCTTAAAATAATTATGAAACAGGAAAATCCGGACGAGGGGGAAGTGACGCTCGCAAAAGATAAAACGATCGGTTATCTTGCCCAATATCAGGATGTTTCCGGCCACCATACGATCTATGAGGAAGTATTAGATTCTAAACGCGACATTATCGAGATGGAGGAACGGCTGCGTGATATGGAAACGCAGATGAACACACTCTCCGGGGAAGCATTAGAGCAGCTTTTAGATACTTACCATAAATTAAGCCATGAATTTGAACAGGTGAACGGATATGCATACCGCAGTGAAGTGACCGGTATTTTAAAGGGGCTTGGATTTACTGAGGAGGAGTTCGACAAGAAAATGAGCGAACTCTCCGGCGGACAGAAAACCCGTGTATCTCTTGGAAAACTGCTTGTGACAAAGCCGGACATCCTGCTTTTAGACGAGCCGACCAACCATCTGGATATCGAGTCAATCCGATGGCTGGAAACTTTTCTGATGAATTACAAGGGAGCTGTTTTAATCGTATCGCATGACCGGTATTTCTTAGACCGCGTCGTGAGTAAAGTGGTGGAGATTTTTCAGCACAAGGGTTATGTTTATCAGGGGAACTATTCGGATTATGCAAAGAAAAAGGCAGCAATCCGTGCAGCCATGATCAAGCAGTACTATAATCAGCAGCGTGAGATCAGGCATCAGGAAGAAGTGATCGCAAAACTGAAATCTTTTTAACCGCGAGAAGTCAATTAAGCGGGCAGAGAGCCGTGAAAAACTGCTGGATAAGATCGAACGCATTGAGAAGCCGACCGAGGATAACACAGATATCCGGATTGTGTTAGAGCCGAATGTGGTCAGTGGAAATGATGTTTTAAAAGTGGAAGGGCTTGCCAAGGCATTCCCGCCATTACAGCTTTTTTCGGGAATTAATTTCGAAGTGAAACGCGGGGAGCGTGTAGCATTAATTGGAAATAACGGAACTGGTAAAACAACGATCCTTAAGATTATCAACGAGCTGATCTCCCCGGATGCGGGAACGGTAACACTTGGAAGCAATGTACATATTGGTTACTATGACCAGGAACATCAGCAGCTTCACATGGAGAAAACCATTTTTGATGAGATTGCGGATGATTATCCAAATCTGAATAACACGAAAGTGCGCAACGTTCTGGCAGCTTTTTTATTTACAGATGATGATGTCTATAAGCGGATTGAGGATTTGAGCGGTGGTGAGAGAGGACGTGTTGCACTGGCAAAATTAATGCTTTCCGATGCGAATTTTCTGATCCTCGATGAGCCGACCAACCATCTGGACATCACCTCAAAAGAAATTTTAGAGGAAGCACTAAAAAGTTATACTGGAACAGTATTTTTCGTATCGCATGACCGTTATTTTATTAATCAGACTGCAACACGTATTCTGGAACTGACCGGAGAGACGGTTGTGAATTATATCGGCAACTATGATTATTATCTGGAAAAACATGACCAGATGGTTGCGTTATATGTCAAAAAGCCGGAGGATGAGGCACAGACAGAGGCTTCTGTGAAAGAGACTGCCCAGAAGGTGGACTGGCAGACACAGAAGGCAGAACAGGCACGGATCCGCAAGATAGAGAATGCCCTGAAAAAGGCAGAGGAAAAGATTGCGGAGCTGGAAGAGAAAATTGCTTCGATCGATGCGGAATGTGCAAAGCCGGAAGTGGCTGTGAACTCTGCAAAGTTAGGAGAACTGACGAAACAGCAGAGTGAGTATCAGGAAGAATTAGAAAAGCAGTATGAAGTGTGGGAAGAACTTTCCATGGAGCTGGACGCGTAAAAATCTGGAAAATGTGGTGATACGGCAGATAAATTTACTCTGTTAAAAGTTTAACAGATTGACAGATACAGTTGAAATTACTATAATAAAAATGATGCATCGCGGCATAAGAAGAAAAGAGCCGTGAAAGAGAGATACTTCGGGAGGGGCAAAAAATGCAGGAAAAAGAAATTTCCCAGGCAGTAATCCGTCGTATGCCGAGATATTACCGGTATTTAGGTGAATTGCTGGAGGATGGAGTGGAACGTATTTCATCCAATGATCTAAGCAAAAGAATGAATGTCACTGCTTCGCAGATCCGTCAGGATCTGAATAACTTTGGCGGTTTCGGACAGCAGGGATATGGATATAATGTAAAGTTTTTATATGAAGAGATTGGTAAGATTTTAGGATTAAACCAGAAACATAATATTATTGTCATCGGTGCCGGTAATTTAGGTCAGGCACTGGCAAATTATGTGAAGTTTGAAAAACTTGGTTTTGTGATCACAGCACTTTTTGATGTCAAATCCGGCGTTAGAGGGTGTGACAGTCCGCGGAATTAAGATCCACATGTTAGATGAACTGGAAGATTACTGCAAGGATCACGTTGTTGATATTGCAGCCCTTACCATGCCGAAGGAGAAGGCTGATGCCATTGCAAACCGTCTGGTCAATCTTGGAATTCAGGCAATCTGGAATTTTGCCCATGTGGACCTTGATCTGATCGACAAAGATGTGGTTGTTGAGAATGTACATCTTTCTGACAGCCTGATGCAGTTGTCCTATAATATCGTAAAAAATAAGCAGAATAAATAATGGATGAAATCGATAGAGCTGCCGCATGCATTTTTTAATGCACGACAGCTCTATCTTATCCATATGCCTGAGGGGATGAGAAGGTTATGAAGTATCTGGTAAACAGCAGAGAGATGAAACAATATGATACGAACACGACAGAACATTTTAAAGTGCCATCCCTGCTTTTAATGGAGAGAGCAGCACTTGCAGTTTTTGATGAGATCAAAAGGCAGTACCCATGCAGCAAAAAATTTCTGATCGTTTGCGGAACGGGAAACAATGGCGCAGATGGTTTTGCACTCACCCGGCTGTTACTTTTGGACGGAGCAGAGGTGCATACGGTGTTGATCGGTGACCGGAAGAAGGAGACAGACCAGTGCAAAAAGCAGCTGGAGATCCTTTCTGCCTATGGATGTTCGGTATTGGAAGCCATTCCGGAGAACACCGCATATGATGTAATAGTGGATGCCATTTTTGGAGTTGGGCTTTCGAGAAATGTTGAAGGCATTTTTGCTGATACAATTCGGAAAATGAACGAAATACCAGGAAAAAAGATCGCACTTGATATGCCATCCGGAATTTCATCGGACACAGGGGCTGTTTTAAAATGTGCGTTTCGTGCAGACTGCACGATCACATTTGCCTATGAAAAAATCGGCATGCATCTTTTCCCGGGAAATGAATATGTCGGGGAGATCGTGACAAAGCAGATTGGAATCACGGATGAGAGTTTTCTGACACAAATGCCCGGTGTTATGGCGTTCGAGATGGAAGATCTGAGATTCCTTCCAAAGAGAGCTTCACATTCTAATAAGGGAAGCTTCGGTAAATTACTGCTGATCGCTGGAAGTGTGGATATGGCTGGCGCAGCTGTTTTAAGTGCAAAGGCAGCGTATACGGCAGGCTGTGGTCTGGTGCGTGTGTTTACGCCTGAGGAAAACCGCATTCCATTGCAGACAAGTATTCCGGAGGCAGTTCTGACTACTTATCACCCTGAAAAATTAGATGCTTCAAAACTTTCAGAAGCAATGAAATGGGCAGATGTGATTGTGTGTGGACCGGGAATCGGAACCGGGAATGCAGCACATCAGATTGTTAAAACAGTGCTGCAAAAAGCATCTGTTCCGGTCGTCCTTGATGCAGATGCATTAAATATCATTGCAGAGGACACAAGTGTTTTACTTTTGGCGCACACAGAACTTGTGATCACGCCGCATCTTGGTGAGATGAGCCGTCTGACCGGGGATTCCATTGCCTTTATCCAGACACGGCTGATTGATATTGCGGATAAGTTTGCAGGAAAATTTCATGTCACCTGTGTTCTGAAAGATGAACACACGGTCGTTGCCACTCCACATGGAAGGACTTATCTGAACCTCTCCGGAAATCATGGAATGGCAACGGCGGGAAGTGGGGATGTGCTGACCGGAATCATAGGATCACTTCTGGCACAGAGGGCAGACACAGAGACTGCGGCAGCGCTTGGCGTTTACCTTCACGGACTTTCCGGAGATACTGCATTGAAAAAATGTGGTTTTCGTGGTATGATGGCAGGCGACATTGTAAATGGTTTGAGAGATTTTCTGGCAGAAAATCAATTATAAAAAAGATTCATTACGATAGAAAGGTATGGATATAACATGAATAAACACAGCAGAGTGTGTGCGAATATAGATTTGAGTGCAATCATGCACAATATGGAAGCCATGCATCAGAACATTGATCCGAATACGAAAATTATGGCGGTGATCAAAGCAGATGGTTATGGTCATGGGGCTGTTCCTATTGCAAAGGAGATTGAACATTTAGATTATGTTTATGGGTATGCAGCTGCAACGGTTGAGGAAGGGATGATCCTTCGAAATAATGGAATCCAAAAACCGATTTTGATTCTTGGCTATATCTTCCCGGATCAGTATGAGGAAGTGATCCAGGCAGAAATCTGTCCAAGTGTTTTTACACTTGAGATGGCAGAAGAGCTTTCTGCTGCTGCCGAAAAAGTTGGAAAAGACTGCCGGATGCATTTTGCAGTGGATACCGGAATGAGCCGTATCGGGTATCAGGTGACAGAAGAAGCCGCAGATGAGATGGCGCAGATTGCAAAGCTTCCGCATATGATAGTGGAGGGGATTTTTACTCATTTTGCAAAAGCAGATGAGTATGATAAAACTTTCACAAAAGAACAGATTCAAAAATTCAGAAAAATGATTGCCATGATGGAAGACAGAGGTGTTTCGATTCCCGTCAAGCACTGTTCCAACAGCGCAGGAATAGCAGAAATCCGCGAGGCAAATATGGATATGGTAAGAGCGGGAATCACGTTGTATGGATTATGGCCATCGGAAGAAGTCGACCAGAATTCCCTTGATTTAAAACCGGTGATGGAATTGAAAACACATGTGGCTTACGTTAAGGATTTAGAGGCTGGAAGAGCGATCAGTTACGGTGGAACTTTCATCACAAAGCGCGACAGCCGCATCGCAACGATCCCGGTTGGTTATGCAGATGGATATTGCAGGGGACTTTCCAATACAGGAAGTGTCCTGATCCACGGAAAACGTGCGCCAATCTGCGGAAGAGTTTGTATGGATCAGTTCATGGTAGATGTGACTGATATTCCGGATGTGAAAATTGGGGATGAAGTGACACTGATCGGCAGGGATGGTGACGAAGTGATCACCATGGAAGAAGTCGGCAGCCTTTCCGGCAGATTTAATTATGAGTTTGTCTGCGTGCTTGGAAAACGCATTCCGCGTGTTTTTTATCGGGATGGAAAAAAAATTGCAAGCCAGGAATATTTTGACGAGGAATAGGCTGGAAAAATATTTTTGAAAACAGAATACGACCGTTAAATATGGAAATACTATCCGTAAGAAACAACAGTAGAGAGAATACTGAGTAAGATTATGGAGTGTAAAGCATATGTTAATTCGGCGTGGAGATATTTTTTATGCAGATTTAAGACCAGTGGTCGGTTCTGAGCAGGGTGGAGTCCGCCCGGTTCTTATTATACAGAATGATGTTGGAAACAGACACAGTCCTACGGTCATTTGTGCAGCAATCACTTCCCAGATGAACAAGGCAAAACTTCCAACCCATGTGGAGTTAGACTGCACCAAGTATGCACTGGTGAAGGATTCCGTTGTTTTACTGGAACAGTTGCGCACAATCGACAAGACGCGGCTGAAAGATAAAGTATGTCATCTTGACAATCAGATACTGATCAAAATTGATAAGGCATTGGAAATAAGCTTAGAGCTTCTTACATAACTTGACTATTCTGGAGCAAAATGGTATTATTTCAAATGTTTTAATACAATTTCGATATAAATTAGGAGGATTTATGGACGATGGTGGCAGTCCCACTACCGGGATGAAAAAGTTGAGTAACAGGCTTATGAAGCTGTTCGGAGTAGACACCGATGATGTGACAGAAGAAGAGATTATCTCAATGGTAAATGAAGGACATGAGCAGGGTGTCCTGCAGGCGAATGAAGCGGAGATGATCCATAATATTTTTGAATTTGGAGACAAAGATGCAAAGGATATTATGGTGCACCGCAAGAATATCATTGCCATTGATGGAACGATGACGTTCCTTGAAATGCTGGATTTTACGATTGAAAATAACTATTCGCGATATCCGGTATACATAGATGATATTGATAATATAATCGGAGTGCTTCATATTAAGGAGGTACTTGCACTGTGCCAGAAACAGGAGATTTATCACACGGCGATCAAAGATATTAAGGGATTGATCCGTGAGGTTGATTTTATTCCGGAAACGAGAAATATTAATACCTTATTTACGATGATGCAGAATGCTAAGACGCATATGGTCATCGTGGTGGATGAGTATGGACAGACTTCCGGGATTGTTGCAATGGAAGATATCCTTGAGGAGATCGTAGGAAACATCGAGGATGAACACGACCAGGAAGAAAAGATGATTGAGAAACTGCCGGATGGCAGTTATCTGATGGATGGTATGACTTCTGCTGAGGAGGCACTTGAAATTTTGAAAATTCATATTCCGGAGGAAGATGAATTTGAAACGTTAAATGGTATACTGATCTCTCTGTTAGACCGTATTCCAAATGATGATGAGAAGTTTGAGACAGATGCTTTCGGGTATCATTTCGAAGTTTTACAGGTGGAAAATAAGATGATCAAAAAAGTGAAGATCACAAAACTTGCCGAGGGCGTTTCCACAGATAAGGAAGAGAACTCTTGTCAGAAAGAAGAAACGGTGCTAGAATAATATTTCTGAGAGATTTTGTAATTGTGTGAGAAACACACAAAACATATAAAAAGTTTGACAGACGAAAATACAAGAAAAAGAGAGGATAAAGTTATGTCAGGACATTCAAAGTTTGCCAATATTAAACATAAGAAAGAAAAAATGATGCTGCAAAAGGTAAAATCTTTACGATTATCGGTAGAGAGATCGCAGTTGCAGTAAAAGAGGTGGCCCAGATCCATCCAATAACTTCAAACTTGCACAGGTGATTGTAAAGGCAAAGAGCAAACAATATGCCAAACGATACGATTGAGCGTGGTATTAAGAAAGCTGCCGGTGATGGAAACTCCGTCAACTACGAATTCTGTACATATGAAGGATATGGACCAAGCGGAACAGCTATCATTGTAAAATGTTTAACAGATAACAAAAACCGTACTGCTGCAAATGTCAGAAATGCATTCACAAAAGGTCATGGAAGCATCGGTACACAGGGTTGTGTATCTTACATGTTCGATGAAAAAGGACAGATCATCATCGCAAAAGAAGATTGTGAGATGGATGCAGACGATCTTATGATG
>ENA-OQHF01001741-OQHF01001741.1-human-gut-metagenome-genome-assembly--contig:-NODE-1741-length-11699-cov-2.468026_pt1 | contig 11699 bp, 12 predicted proteins | sample MGYA00242559_ERZ504709 | MGnify/ENA primary metagenome ERZ504709 (study PRJEB26092, sample SAMD00036203) | human gut metagenome | host: Homo sapiens | study: EMG produced TPA metagenomics assembly of... | reverse complement strand
GGCTGTTCTTTATATCCGAATGGCAAAGAAAATGACAGTGAGGCAAACATTCCGGCACAGTGCCGAAGACAGCATTCAGAGTCGGTCTCATTTCCGCAATCGGACCTGCACTTGGTGTATTTATCGGTAATGGTTGGTCTTATGACTTCGATCGGAGGTCCAATGGCATGGGCAGAGACTTTCCATCATTGGTGCAGCACCGACAGAGCTTACTGCAGCAACGCTTGGTGCTGAGGCGGCAGGCGCAGAGCTGGAGGAGCTGGATTTACACTGAAAGTTATGGCTGTCAGCTGGTTCGTAATGGCACTCAACGGAGCCGGATGGCTGGTTGTAACAGGTCTTTTACACCTGCACTTGAAAACTTAAGAACAAAGATGAGCGGTGGCGATTCAAAATGGCTGGTTGTAATGAGTGGGGCCTGTTCACTTGGTATCTTCGGTTATCTGGATGTCAACGAAATTGGTAAAGGATGGGGAAATGCAGCAGCCGTTGCCGGTGGTATTATCGGAATGGCAATCCTTGAAAAATTTGTAGCAAAGAAAGTTCCAAAAATCAGAGAGTACAATCTTGGTATTGCAATGATCATCGGAATGTTATTTGCAATCATCTATGATATGGCAGTGGGAGCATAGGAGGGTATGATTATGGAAAATAAAGAATTAATGTCAGAATGGAAAAAGAATAGTATTAGAATCGGTACTCCTACAAACCTGCTCGCAGCATTTACATCATTTATACCGGTTATCTGGCTGTGTATTACCTATAACTGCTGGCCGGATCCGAAAGTAGTACTTGCAGGATGGGGAATGGTTGCATTATCATTTGGTGCATTCTATGTTGTTGAACCAATTTCTTACTATGCAGCTCTTGGACTTACTGGTACATATTTAAGTTTCCTTTCAGGAAATATCGGTAACATGCGAGTTCCATGTGCAACAATGGCTCTTGAAACGACGGAGAGTGAACCGGGAACGCTTCAGGCAGAGGTGGCTTCTACAATGGCAATCTGTGGTTCTATTATTACAAACCTGATCGCTACAACAGCAGCTGTTTTAGTAGGATCAGCAGTTGTATCCGTACTTCCAGATGTTATTGTATCCGCTCTTACAAAATATGCAGCAGGTGCAATTTTCGGAGGAACTTTTGGAACCTATGCATTGAAATATCCTAAAGTTGCCATCTTTGGTATGGGACTTCCGCTTATCCTTAAATTTACGATCGCTCCTCCGGCATGGGTACTTATCGTTGTGTCTGTATTCGGAAGCCTTGGATTTGCAAGACTGTTATATGTAAAAGAAAAGAAAACTGCTTAGTGGGAAATGAATAAAAAGCAAAAGATTCATAGAGAAAAGAGGGAATAAGCATGAGTATGTGGAAAGAATGTGAAGGTTTACAGGAAGAACTCGTAAAAATACGAAGAGAGTTGCATCAGATTCCGGAATTTGGTTTTGATCTTCCGGAAACGCAGAAATATGTAACAGATAAATTGGATGAACTCGGAATTCCTTATAAATGTTCAGGAACAGACAGCAGTATCATTGCAGAAATCAAGGGTGGGCAGCCAGGTAAGACGGTTGCACTTCGTGCAGATATGGATGCACTTAAGATTACGGAGGCAAATGATGTCGATTATAAGTCCAAACATGAAGGTCTGATGCATGCCTGTGGACATGACAATCATATCGCAATGCTTCTTGGAGCTGCAAAAGTTTTGAATGCACACAAAGCAGAAATTAAAGGAAATGTAAGACTTCTGTTCCAGACCGCGGAAGAATTATCCAAAGGCGCAGAGATTATGATCAAAGATGGTGCAATGGATGGTGTAGATGCTGTATTTGGACAGCATATCGGAAGTATCATCAACAAAGATATCCCTGCAGGAAAGGTAATTGTTACTCCTGGATGCTGTATGGCGTCATTTGACAGATTTGTGATCCATGTAAAAGGAACAGGTTGTCATGGCTCTACTCCGGAAAAAGGAACAGACCCGATTACAATGGCGTCTCATATTGTAATTAACCTGCAGGAAATCATTGCACGTGAAGTTTCCGCAGTAAAAGCTGCAGTTGTAACAATTGGTTATTTCCATGGTGGTGTTGCTTATAATGCAATTCCAAGCGAAGTAGAAATCGAAGGAACGATCCGGGCACTGGAAGAGCCAATAAGACAGTACCTTGCAAAACGAATTGAAGAGATTGCAAAGAGTACAGCAGCAACATTCAGAGGAACAGCAGAAGTTGAGATGGACTGGGGAGCACCTCCGGTAATCAATAACGATGAGATGGCAGCACTTGTAACTGAAGCCGCAAAAGAAGTTGTAGGTGAAGAGGATGTTGTAAGTAAAGTTCCGGCACCAAATATGGCAGGAGAGGATTTTGCATACTACTTACAGAAAGTACCCGGAGCATTTTTCTTCCTTAGTTCTTCTAATCCGGTAAAGCATACGGATGTTCCTCATCATAATCCACACTTTAATGTAGATGAAGACGTGCTCTACAAAGGATCAGCAATGTTTGTAAAGATTGTAGAAGCTTATCTGAAGTAGTATAATAAAGCAAAAAAGGCAGGATAAGAGTATGAATGCACAGATGATGATTTTATTGTATGCGGTACTATTGTTTGTAGTGATCTATTTTATGATGGTAGTTCCGGGAAAGAAAAAGAATAAAAAAATGCAGGAACTCCATGATTCGATCAAGGTTGGAGATGAGGTTCTTACAATGGGAGGGATTATCGCAACAGTAAAAGAACGGGATGGTGAAATCCTTACAGTAGAGATTGATCCGGAAAAAGAAATCTGTATGAAAATTCTGGTCTATTCTGTATCTACGATTCGTAAATAAGAGCTAAGAGCAAAGGGTGTTTCTCTGTAATATACCAGAAAAACACCCTTTTTAGTATGTTTGTGTACAAGAAAAACTGCCAGTAGCAGTTTTTTTGTAGTTTATAGTTTTTGGAAAATAATAAAAAATCAACCATGCTAAAAATGACCAAAATTCATTTTTTAATTATGAAATTATTGTGACTATTTGATATTGACCATCAGTCATTTTTTTGTATAATATTCTATAGAATAAAAATGTAAAGACAGGGAGATGATTATTGTGGTCAAAGCGGGAAAATGGATAGCAAAACACAGATTTATAATTTTGTTACTGGGGATACTGCTTTTGATTCCGTCATTTATTGGAATGGCGAAGACAAGAATTAACTACGACTTGCTCAGTTACCTTCCGGAATCACTGGAAACAGTAGAAGGACAGGACGTTATGGTGGTGAATATGGTATGGGTGCATTCGCCATGGTTGTTGTAGAGGATACGGACATGAAAGATATCCAGAAGCTGGCGGATCAGTTTAATAAGGTTGATCTGTCGAAAAAGTATTATGGTATGGTGATGTGGCAGATCTTTCACTGCCGGTAGAGATGATACCATCCGATTTGAGAAAAGCCTTCTACAACGGAGATGCGACACTGATGCTCGCATTATTTGACAATACGACTTCATCTGACGAAGCAATGAATGCAGTCGGTGAGATGCGTAAGATTGCCAGCAAACAGTGTTTTATTGCAGGTATGACAGGTGTTGTAGCCGATATCAAGAATGTAGCAATGAAAGAAGTCCCGATTTATGTTGTAATTGCGGCAATTCTTTCTTTTCTGGTGTTGGAAATTACCGGAGAATCCTTCCTGGTACCGATTTTTTTCCTGATCAGTATAGGTGTAGCAATTGTATATAATCTGGGAAGTAACATTTTCCTTGGCGAGATCTGTTACATTACAAAAGCGCTGACGGCGGTATTGCAGCTGGGTGTTACGATGGATTACTCCATTTTCCTGCTGAATAGCTACGAAGAGAACAAGCGCCGTTTCCCGGGAGATAAGAACCGTGCGATGGGACATGCGATTTCTAATACATTCAAATCCATTGTAGGAAGTTCTGTCACCACAGTAGCAGGATTTGTAGCTCTTTGTGTTATGACATTTGCACTTGGTCGTGATCTTGGTATTGTTATGGCAAAAGGTGTTATCATTGGAGTGCTTTGCTGTGTAACAATCCTTCCGGCAATGATTCTTATCTTTGATAAACCGATTGAAAAAATCCAAGCATAAACCGCTGATCAAGAGCATGGATAAGGTTTCGACATTTATCACCAAACATTACAAAGTATGGATCGTTGCTTTCCTGATTTTGCTTATTCCTGCTATTTATGGCAATAATCATACAAAAATTTATTATAATATTGCACAGTCACTTCCACAGTCACTTCCATCAAATGTGGCAAACAGTGAACTGAAAGATGACTTTGATATGAGTACAATGCATATAGTTATGGTAGATAAAGACATGGATGCCAAAGAGAAAAAGGCAATGATGAGTGAAATTGATGATGTCAAAGGTGTAAAATGGACACTTGGACTTAACTCCATCGTTGGATCTTCTATTCCGGAATCGATGATCCCGGATGATGTAAAGAGTATGCTTCAGGGTAAGGATACCGAGTTGATGTTTGTATGTACCAAGTATGAGTCTGCAACTCCGCAGGTCAACAAACAGATCAAACAGATTGATAAGATTGTAAAATCCTATGATAAGTCTGGAATGGTAATCGGTGAAGCACCACTGATGAAAGACCTGCAGGATGTAACAGACATCGATCTGACAAGGGTTAACGTTATTTCAATCGCAGCAATCTTTATTATCATTTTGCTTATATTTAAATCCATCTCGCTTCCGATCATTCTGGTTTCGGTTATCGAGTTTGCGATTACGATTAATATGGCGATTCCGTTCTATCAGGGCAAGAGTCTTCCGTTCGTTGCAAGTATCGTTATCGGAGCAATCCAGTTGGGAGCAACCGTTGATTATGCAATCCTTATGACGACCAGATATCAGAAAGAACGTATGAAAGGCAAAAGTAAGAAAGAATCTGTTGCGATTGCACACAGAATCAGTATGCCATCGATCATTACTAGTGGACTGAGCTTTTTTGCGGCAACATTTGGTGTGACTTGTTATACACAGGTTGATATGATCGGTTCTATCTGTGAACTTCTTTCAAGGGGAGCGATCATCAGTGTGATCGTAGTACTGACTGTCCTTCCGGCAATGTTCCTGATCTTTGATCCGGTCATCTGCAGAACAACTGCTGGATACAGAGTGAAAAAAAGATAAAAAGTAAAACAGTTGTAGAGCCGACAGCATAGGCTCTGCTGAAAAGGGAGCAGGCTTAACTGATTGAAATCAGCAAAAAGCCTGTTCCTTTTTGCTGTCATACACTTAGAGAAAAATGGCATCTGAAGAAGCTTTTTGTACGTTGAAAATGGGAAGAAATGGCTGTGTACAGACCTTTCCAGAAAATAGAAGGTTGTTCTTTTGATTAAAATAGTATATACTATCTTAGTGTTACCCCAAAACATTCAAGAAAGGATTACATTTATGAAAATGCAGAAAAAACGAATCGTACAGTGCGGACTTTCTCTGATCTGTGCATTCGGTATCGCGCTGTCGGGGATGTCGGTACATGCAGAAGAGGTGGACAGCCTCGAAGATAAGACCAGTAATCTACAGAGTCAGTTGGAAGGGATCAACCAGGATCTGGTTACGATCAGCAATGAAATCGCTGAGACAGAAGTGAAAATTGAAGAGTCTAATAATGAAGTATTCCGTTTGGAAGCATCGCTCCAGATTTCCCGTAATAACGAGGAAGTACAGTATGCAAACATGAAGACTCGAATTAAGTACATGTATGAAAATGGTTCGGACACACTGCTTTCTATGATATGTGAAGCAAAAAGTATGGGAGAGTTCCTGAACCGTGTAGACTTTATCCAGAATATTACAAAGTACGATAAGGATATGCTGGAGAATATGGTGAAAGTACGTGAAGGTATTGAAGAGCAGGAGGCTGAACTGAAAAGCAGGCAGCAGGAACTGCTTGACCTGCAAAGCCAGCTGGACAGTGAACAGGCAGCGTTGCAGGCAAAAGCAGAAGAGACTTCGACAGACCTTGCCACGGTAAATGCACAGCTTGAGGCGGCACGTGCGGCACAGAAAAAGCAGGAGGAGGAAGCCCAGAGGAAAGCGGATGAGCAGTTGGCAAAAAAGGCACAGGAAGAGACAAAGCAGGCGTCAGCTTCCGCCGGAAGTAATACATCTGCGGGCAATAATTCCGGGAACAGCAGTTCAGCGGGGAATAACAGTTCTTCTGGCAATAATAATCCTTCTAACAACAATTCATCGAATAATACTAGTTCCGATTCTTCCAATTCCGGAAGCGGTGGCTATGTGATCCCATCAGGCGGTCTTACCCCGTCAAAGGGAAGGATCTGGTATAATGGACATACCGAGACTTACTATTCTCAGAAGGTACTTCCGGGAGGAGGGCTTGCGATCCCAGGACGCCATATAGCAAGTGACGGAACAATCAGGGATGCCGATGGTTACATTGTTTTGGCAAGTGATGATTACCCGAGAGGAACAGTTGTAGAGACGTCACTTGGTGCTGGAAAAGTATATGATACCGGAAGTGGATCCGGAAATATAGATCTGTATACAGATTGGTAAAAGAAAAGCGGGGCAGTAAAGGACAAACCTTTTACTACCCCGCTTTTGAATTTAATGGAATATGTATTTTCAGTGAATCGAAAAGGCATATTTTGCTTTGTACTAGAGAAGCCCGGTTACTGTGCTTCGTAGGTTGCCTTAGCGTCACGTATCAGCTTGTCGAATTTATCTGCATCCCATGCAGCACGTCCTGTAAAGAGTCCATGCAGAAGAAACAGAAAGGTATTTACTCACCGGAAGGATGGGCTCACTACAAAGTTACAGGTGAAGCTGCACCGGAAGAATAAAAATGTTATAATTTGTTTATGGAATGAAGTCCTCTTGTGTGTTACAATACAAGAGGACTTTTGTTTTATAGAGAATAGTTGTCGAACGAAAGGGTGAAAACAATTAAAGAAAGGAAAGTGTTTACGGAAGAGAAAATTACAGTTCGGATGACAGATACATACCTGTTTGACTTTACGTTATAGCATACCTATTCGAAACTGGCAGGTTTTCTGACAAATATTCTGGGAGCAGCGATTGCTTTTATGGGAATCATCATGCTGGTTATGGGAAAGATAAAACTCGTGCAGATTATTTTTTATCTGGTAGCAGCGGTTGTGACGAATTCGCTCCTGGTAGGAAATGAACTTGCAGCAGTAAGACATGTAGAACTGTATATGATCGGCGGTCATGTGGGCGGTCATCTGGCAGCGACGATGGGAGATGCAGCCATTGAGAATATGGAAAAATTTCATGTAGATAAAGGATTTATCGGAGTACACAGTATCAATTTTGATGTGGGTCTGACATCCATCGCTACACCACAGATGCAGGTGAAGAGAGCGATATTCGAAGCATCACAGCAGGTGTTTGTTCTTGCTGACAGCAGCAAATTCGGAGGCGGGTATGTGTCCGTGATCTGTCCGGTTAAGGATGTATACAAGATCATTACGGATTCGCAGATCAGCAAAGAGTATATCCGAAAAGCAGAGCATGAACAGATTCCACTTGTGATAGCCGGAAACCGGGAGCAATAATATGATATATGAGAGAATACAAAAGGGGCGCTTTTTAAAGCGCCCTAATCGATTTATAGCAAAAATAGAAATAAATGGAAAAGAAGAGACGGTCCATGTGAAGAATACAGGGAGATGCGCGGAACTTCTGGTTCCGGGAGCAGAGATGCTTGTCCAGAAGTCTGAAAGTGCAGAGCGTAAGACTGGCTGGGATCTGATCGGTGTCAGGAAAGCTGACCGGCTGATCAATATGGATTCCCAGGTGACAAACAAAGTGGTGCAGGAATGGATTGAAGCCGGGAGATGGTTCAAGGACGTGAAGATCGTCAGACCGGAAGTTACCTATAAGAATTCCAGGTTTGACCTGTATGTGGAATATAAAGAGAAAAAAGCGTTTATAGAAGTGAAAGGGGTTACGCTGGAAGAAGAAGGCGTGGTAAAGTTTCCGGATGCACCGAGCGAGCGGGCAGTGAAGCATTTAAAGAGCTGGAAGAAGCAGTACAGGATGGGTACGAGGCTTATGTATTCTTTGTGATTCAGATGAAAGGAGTACGTTATTTTACACCAAACAGACGGACTCACAAAGAATTTGCAGATGTTCTTGCAGAAGCAGCGGAAACCGGGGTTCAGGTGATCGCAAAGGACTGTTTTGTAACGGAGGATTCCATTGCAATTGCGGACGAAGTTCCGGTAGTACTTACCAATCCACAGCTCTATGAAGCACCGGAGCTGCTTGTGGAATGGTACAGAGAGCGGAAACGGGATCTGCCATGGAGACATCATGTAAATGCCTATCGGGTATGGGTGTCTGAAATTATGCTACAGCAGACGAGAGTGGAAGCAGTAAAGCCATTTTTTGAGCGTTTCATGACAGAGCTTCCAACGGTAAAAGATCTAGCCGAGGCACCGGAGGATAAGCTTTTAAAGCTCTGGGAAGGGCTTGGATATTATAACCGGGTACGCAATATGCAAAAAGCAGCGCAGAAGATCGAGGAAGAATACGCAGGAAAATTTCCGGAAAATTATGAGGAGATCAAGGCGCTTCCAGGAATTGGAAATTATACGGCAGGGGCAATTTCTTCTTTTGCCTATGGAATTCCAAAGCCGGCAGTGGACGGAAATGTTCTCCGGGTGGTATCAAGACTGCTGGCGAGCGATGAAGATATTATGAAAGCGTCCGTCAGGACAAAGATAGAAAATGCGATTGAACCGGTGATCCCAGAAGATGCGGCATCGGATTTTAACCAGGGGCTGATCGAACTTGGCGCGATTGTCTGTGTGCCGAATGGGGAGGCAAAGTGTGAAATCTGTCCTCTTACGGGAATCTGTGAGGCGAAAAGGCTGGGAATCCAGAATGAACTGCCGGTGAAGAAAAAGGCAAAAGCGCGCAGGATTGAGGAGAGAACCGTTTTGATTTTTAAGGATGGTGATCATGTGGCAATCCGGAAACGACCGGATAAGGGGCTGCTTGCAGGTATGTATGAGTTCCCGAATCTGGACGGAAAGCTTACGATGGACGAAGTAACCGCTTACAGTAAATCTATCGGGCTTGCACCGATCCGTGTGAAAAAGCTGCGGAATGCGAAGCATATTTTCAGCCATATTGAATGGCATATGACTGCGTATGAGGTGATCGTGGATGAACTGGAGAAGAACTGCAAAGAAGAGATGATCTTTGCACATCCGGAAGAAATACAAAAGGAATATTCCATGCCATCGGCGTTTAGTGCATGGAAGGTGAAATAAAAGAAGGACATTGCTTTTCGATTTTGCGAAATGCGATGTCCTTTCTTTGGATCAAACAAAATAATTATAAGTGTTTAAATCACCTGACGTGCAAGCCGTGGTGACTTTGCACCTTCCTGTGCATAAATTAGTGAGTACATGAAATATGCCATCACACATGCAGCAACTACATCCACTACGGAATGTTGCTTCAGGAACATGGTTGACAGAATGATCAGAATGCTTAAAACAAGAGATCCTTTCTGGATCAGTCTGGAGTGCTGAAGCTTCTCGCAATGGGAAATTGCGATGTAACAACAAATAGAGTTGTATACATGAAGACTTGGAAGCACATTCGTAGGTGTATCCGTCTGATAGATCCGTTTAACCAGCTCGATACAGAAGTTATCACGCGTAAATACTTCCGGCCTCAGGTTTAATCCGTTCGGAAATACCGTGCAGATGATCAGAAAAATGGTCATACCGCTGAACATGATCGCGGAGGCTTTGTAAAATCCCTGTTTATCATTAAAGAACAAATATCCCAGTGTGACTGCAATATAAGCAAACCACAGCAGGTACGGAATGATGAAATATTCACAAAACGGGATGTAGTCATCGAATATCGAATGGATTACAAAATAATTGTCGGTCACATGGCGTTCCAGATAAGTAAACCATGGAAAATAAATAAAAGCATATAGTAATACCCATGCATGGCTGTATGTATGCATCAGTGTCTTTAATTTTTTTAAAATATGACTCATGATAAAAATTCAGCTCCTTCGGGTGAAGATGTTTCTTCCTTGTTACTAGAGGTAGTATAACATTAAAAATTTTTCTCGACAACAGACTTCATAAAACATTCATATTTTTTTCTATTCTCTATTTTACGGAGAAACCTTCAAAGATATACATATCATATTTATTCCGTGCAGTTTTATAAGCTTTTTGATTGCGGAGTGTCCAGACTGCCATCGGAATACGGTACAGATAGTGGTTCAGCCAGACGGAAGGATTGCCGGCATCTGCAAGTTTATAAGAAATAAAGTCCGGACGACAGATCAGGTTGGTCAGCAGGAACTGTACACAAAAGCGCGCCAGAAAAGGATTTTCCGGATTCGTGCGAGTCAGGGCAGAAGAAAGCTGTCCACGAAGAACCTGAGGCGCATGCTTGTGAAACCATCGGATTCCAAGGGAGTTGAAAGACTGGACCATATAAGGCCCTTTATAATCCTTTAAAATATCCCATGTGGCAGGACAGAGCTTCATATTGCTGTCCGGAAGCTTCAGTTCAATCAGAAGAGGAACCCGCCCATTGACATAGCGAAGGACATCTGAAAAAAGTGGCATATGCTCCGAAGTTCCGGAAAGATGCAGGTGCTGTAGCGCATCAAACGTGGAACCCTCAACTGTCCCTTCGGCATTGCAGATCCGCTTTAAAGACTCGTCATGGAATACGACTACTTTTCCATCACGGGTGAGATGGATATCAAGTTCGATGGCAAGATTTTGTTTTACTGCCTCACGAAATGCCGGCATAGAATTCTCGGGAATCAGCCGGGAAGAATCATGTAGTCCGCGATGGGCATAATCCCGCTTGAGATAAGAGAGGATTTTGCTTCGGCGGGAAGTATTCGGCATGATCATATATAAATATAAGAAAAAACATACAACAACAGTTAAAAGAATCCAAAACAACAGCATAGAAAAGTCCCCTTCTTTTATGTAATAATTTTCAGTGTCTCAGGTTCGAGAGAGAACGAAACATCCTTCTGGAGATAAATCGGTTCGCCGTCAGAATGTACCGGAAGTGCTATTTTTGAGTGTACTTCTGCTTTTTTACAGCGGAAGATATGTACGCCTGGAAGTCGGGTATGCTTTCCGGAAAACACAGTCGGCAGAATTGCAAGAGCAATAATTTTGGGAACATCTGCAATCACAATAAAGTCCAGCAGATCATCATCCGGTTTGGCATCCGGGCAGAATTTGCATCCACCACCTTCATAAGGAAGATTAAATGCAGAGGCAAAGAAAACCCGTTTAAAATGAAGCCTTTTGGTATCGTTCAGAAGAATTTCCATCTCATCTGGCTGACAGCGGCGCAGACGGTAGAGTGAGCAGGCTGCATAGGCAAGTTTGCCCAGACCGAGCCGGTTAAAAAAGACTTTAACCCTGGAAATACAAAGTTGATGGCAGATAGCTGCATCGTATCCGATTCCGGAACTGACGGCAAAACGGTGAACCTTGTCATGATAGTGCAATACACCAAGATTGATCTTGCGCGTCTGTTCAGAATGAAGTACCAGATCCAGAGCTTTCATGGTATCGGATGGAAGGGCAAGTCCCCGGCCAAAATCATTGCCAGAGCCGATCGGAATGTAACCGAGGGTAACCAGGCTTAA
>ENA-OQHF01001740-OQHF01001740.1-human-gut-metagenome-genome-assembly--contig:-NODE-1740-length-11710-cov-2.006561_pt1 | contig 11710 bp, 14 predicted proteins | sample MGYA00242559_ERZ504709 | MGnify/ENA primary metagenome ERZ504709 (study PRJEB26092, sample SAMD00036203) | human gut metagenome | host: Homo sapiens | study: EMG produced TPA metagenomics assembly of... | reverse complement strand
AATTTTTTGCCGGCTTTAATTTGACCATTGCAATAGAAGCCTCCGGTGCGGCCCCGAGGAACTGTTTTCCAATCTTCTGCTCCTCCTGCAGCCGCACTTGCAACAAATGTTCCATGTCCGTCTGTATCCACACTCGGTACTATCTGAAACGGATCCTCCGATCTAAGTGCTGCATTGATCATTTCTTCCGTATATTCCGTTCCATAATAAAGCCCCTGTGGTGTTCTTCCCGTCTGAATCGTCTGATCCCAGATTCCCACAATCCGTGTCGTCCCGTCCAGATTGCGAAACACACGATTCTGATAATCTATCCCGGTATCTAAAAAGGCCGATCATGATCCCATCCCCCATCAGCTGAAGTGTCGGATAGTTCTGCAATGTAATAATTCCCGCTGCATCTAACGGCTGCATATCCAGAAGTGTATAACATTTTGGGATCGTACTGTACCAATATTCTCTGAACGATAATGGAAGCAGAATCCTTCTGTCTACAGATACACTTTTATATCCAAAATCCATCTCCTGAATACACGCATTTTCCGGATTCACTTCCTTAAGTTCCTCATCTCTGTATAATGGAATAATAAAATCCCAGTAATCTTCGGAAATAATCTTTTCTTTACAGTTCTCTTCCAAATCAAAAAAACCTTTCATATACATTTGTTTTATGTATATGAAAGGTTCCCTGTCATTCATTAATCTTTTATTATGAATTCGTATTCTGGTTCAGCATACGTTCAATAATGTCTACCGACTCTTCAATACCATAACTTGCACTGTTAAAACAGATATCATAGTTCATAGCATCTCCCCATTTCTGACCGGTATAATAATTGTAATATCTTGCATGTTGATGATCCAGCTTTTTAAGCAGACGTACCGCTTTCTTATGATCCAGATCATTGACCTCCATAATACGACGCACACGCTGTTCGAACGGTGCCGTAATAAAAATACTGATATGTGGAATATGGTTATTCGCAAGTATCACATCTGCACATCTACCCATTACAATAAAATCTTCTTCTTTTGCCATTTTGCAGATCAGGTCACTCTGATTGAAGAAGATCGCGTCTTCTCTTGTCAATCCATGATAGCGGTCAAAGTCTTTCAGACGCTCTTTGATCGTCCTTCCGGATCCCTGATATTTGTTCTCGATCAGATCCGTTCCCAGATCCGCCACATCTATCACAGAATCCTTCTCCGCATCCAGTCTTCTTAATACTTCATTAAAGATTTCTGCATCATAGTAGTTGATTCTAAGTGCATCTGCCAGTGCAAATCCAATATCATTTCCGGCACTTCCCTGCGTTCTTCCGATACAAATAATAAGATGATCGTCTTTTGAAAACTTCTGACGCAGATTCGCTGTATTCAACTTCGCCCTGTTTTCATCCAGAATTTCAACCTTACCGAAACTTGCAGGAAGCTCTGCTATTTCCTTTAATATCTCATCGTATTTTTTCATCAGTCTGGAACGGTCTTCATCCTTTCGGATCGTACGTGCCATGTTACTGATCAATGCCAGCTCACTTCTAAGAAGATGTCCCTGCGGCTTGGTACGCATCAGCATAACCAGATTGCCCACACAGGTACGTTTATCTCCTGTAAAAGGTACGGCCCAGAGAAGATCCTACACATTCATATACTTCTCCGTCCAGATCATAGATCCGTTCTGCAATGTATAATATTTATTCTTATTCTCCTGCATTTTCCGCACCCCCTTCTATAAAAAGAATATCAACATATCGATAATAAATACCGGTATCAAAAATGTCAGTGACCATGCCATATATCCGAAGAACGACGGCATACGCACACCGTTTTCATCCGACATAGATTTTACCATAAAGTTCGGTGCATTTCCTATATATGTATTTGCTCCCATGAATACAGCACCACACGAGATTGCCTCCAGCATCTTAACCGGAACAGCACCAAGCGTTGTTGCCACACCGCCCTTGAATCCAAGTGCTCCTGCTGTTGTAAGGAACACAAGATATGTCGGCGTATTATCAAGAAAACTTGACAGAGCTCCTGTAGCCCAGAACATCTGGAATGGTTTGCTGATTCCAAGCTCCGCTCCATTCGCTTTCAGGATCATAAGTGCCGGCTGCATAGTAATAAAGATTCCGATAAACAGAACCGCAACTTCCTGGATTGCACCCCAGGTAAAGTGGTTACGGATACGGACTTCTTCGTTCGTCGTCTTAAACGATAAGAATGCAGCCAGAAGGATGATCACAACCTCAATTATTGACGGAAATCCAAGTGTAACTTCTCCAAGGATATGAAGTCCTTTTACGGTTCCGTCTGCATTCTGGAATGCGGACATTCCCGGAAGTGTTCCACTTAAGATCACGGCTCCGACGATCATCGCTACATAGATAAGATTATGAAGTCCTACAATTTTAAAATGTGTTCCCGGCTCTCTGATATCCGGTTTTCTTCCTTCTGCAATATCTTTTCTGTATGCTCTTCTGTCCAGGAAATAGAATATCACCAGAAGGATCACCATATTAAAAACCAGAATATGGAATAACTTCATACTCCAGAAAAAAGGTACCCCACGCATGAATCCCATCAGAAGCGGCGGATCTCCGATCGGTGTCAGACATCCTCCCATATTAGAGATCAGGAAGATAAAGAAGATCATGATATGACTCTTTCTCTTTCTCCATGAATTCATCTTAATAAACGGACGTACAAGAAGCATACTTGATCCTGTAGTTCCGATCACACTGGAAAGCAGTGTACCAAAAACAAACAACGCCGTATTAATCCTCGGTGATCCGGCAAATTCACCGTCAATCGTAATGTTACCTGCTACACAGAATAATCCAAACAGTAAAACGATAAATGTCAGATAATCATTTACCACACATTCCAGAACAGTCTCACTCATTGTAAATATTCCATATTTCGCTGTAAAAGGAATAATAAACAAAATTGACCAAAATGCAACTGCCAGCGGCTGATGTTTTTCCCACCAGTCCGGCTTGAACAGCGGCATTACCGCAATACTAAGCAACAGCCCTGCAAAGGGTATGCAGAGCCAGATTGGAATAGCTGATAATTCCCCCATCGCTGTCTTTCCTCCATTCTTCTCCTAGTAAAAAAATTATATATAGTTTATATGTAAAATGTATTATTGAAGTCTTGGTACTTCCTGACCTCTCAACATAATTACCGGTCCTCCGGTTCCTTCGATATATTCCTTCGTGATGATAACCTCTCCGATATTGTCATCCTTCGGGATTTCATACATGATATCCAGCATGAATTCTTCAATGATCGCACGAAGTGCTCTTGCTCCGGTATCTTTCTTCAATGCCTTCTTCGCAATTGCATGAAGAGCATCGTCATTGAATTCCAGTTTTACCTCATCCAATGCCAGCAGTTTCTGATACTGTTTTAATATTGCATTCTTAGGTTCTTTTAAAATCTCTACCAGCATCTCTTCACTCATACCCTGTAACGTGAACACGATCGGCAGACGTCCTAAGAACTCAGGAATCATTCCAAATGCACGTAAATCTTCTGTTGTTACTTTCTTCAGTATCTCTTTGTCGTTATTATACTTGTCTCTTAAGTCTGCTCCAAAACCAATTGCTGCCTGTTTGGTCAGACGCTCTTTGATGATTCCGTTAAGATCCGGGAACGCTCCGCCGCAGATGAAGAGAATATTTCTTGTATTCACGGTTGTAAGCGGAACCATGGCATTTTTACTGGTTGCGCCGACAGGTACTTCTACATCGCTTCCTTCAAGAAGTTTTAACATTCCCTGCTGTACCGACTCACCGCTTACGTCTCTCTGACTTGAATTCTTCTTCTTTGCGATCTTATCGATCTCATCGATAAAGATGATTCCCTGTTCTGCCTTCTCTACATCATTATCTGCAGCTGCAAGCAGTTTGGAAACCACACTCTCAATATCATCTCCGATATATCCGGCTTCCGTAAGTGAAGTCGCATCTGTGATCGCAAGCGGTACATCCAGAATCTTTGCCAGTGTTTTACCAGATACGTCTTACCGGAACCTGTAGGTCCGATCATGAGCATATTGGACTTTTCAATCTCAATATCATCCATAGAATCAGTAGCCACACGTTTATAATGATTATAAACAGCTACAGACATAACTTTCTTTGCATATTCCTGACCTACCACATACTCATCCAGTTTTACCTTGATCTTATGTGGTGCCGGAAGATTCTTGATATCTACTAATGGTTTATATTCTTCGCCCTCTTTTTTCTTTTTGATCTTCTGCTGCTTTGGAATACTCTGTTCCATATCAGCCATATTAAATACCTGTACTCCCGGAATATTCATCAGCTGACTGTAATCAATCGGGCCATTTGACATTGCATCAAAGCTTTTCTGCATACAGTCATTGCAGACACAGATATGATTCGGAAGTTCAATCATTTTTCCTGCAACGCTCTCTGGACGTCTGCAGATAAAGCAGACTTTTTCATATCCATCGTCATTATTTTGTTTCTTATTATCTGTATCAGATGTATTCTTTGTTGTCTCAACCTCTACATCTTCTACTTTTTCAATTTCCTGATTGTTGTTATCATCCTGATTTGCCATTATTCTCTCCTTCTTAACGTAGTTTACGCATTTCACTCTGACTTTTATCCTGCTTTTATGCTTCCCCCTGATTTACCAGTTCCAGAAATGTCTCTTCTGAAATAATCGGTATTCCCAGCTCATTCGCTTTTTTATTCTTGGATGACGTACTCGTCACATCATTATTGATCAGATAGTTTGTCTTTGATGTGACTGATCCAGTCACTTTTCCACCCAGACTTTCAATCAGCATCTTTTACTTCTCCACGATTGGCAAAATGCTTTACGCTTCCGGTAATTACAAAATTAACGCCTTCAAAAATCTGCTGTTTTGTTACAGTCTCTTCCGGAATGGTCAGCTCATTTAAAAGCCTTCTGAAATTCTCCACATGTTTTGCATCTGCAAAATATCCGACGAACGCTTTTGCCAGAACCTCTCCGACTCCCTGAATCTCATTTAATTCTTCTTCCGAAACCTTCAGAAGAGATTCTACATCATATTTTAATTCTCTGCAAATAACTTTTGCATTGGCAAGTCCGATTCCTGCAATTTCCCAGAGAATAAATGACTCTCGGCAGGGTCGTCGTTCTTGCCTTTTCTATACTTTCTGTCAGTTTTTTATATGATTTTTCTCCGAATCCTTCCATCTTTTGAATTTTTCTTTGTATTGATCCAGATGGAAGATATCTGCAAATGTATGAATATATCCTCTGGAAATAAATTTTTCCAGTGTTGCTTCTGATAATCCTTCTATATTAAGTGCATCCCTGCTGACAAACAGTGCAAATGATTTGACGTGCTTCGCCTGACATTCCGGATTCATACAGTACAATGCTTTTGCGTTGCCGACCTGCCGGATCTTTGTCTCTCCCTGACAGACAGGACATTTACACGGAATATCTTTTACTCCGCTTCTGTCAGATTCTCTGCAATACTGTCGGGATGATCATATTAGCCTTATATACTTCAATCCTGTCACCGATCCCAAGTTCCAGTTCTTCCATAAATACTGATATTGTGAACACTTGCACGGCTTACTGTTGTTCCCTCAAGTTCTACCCGGATCAAAGATTGCAACCGGATTGATCAGTCCCGTTCTTGACGGACTCCACTCAATCTCTCTTAATACTGTCTCTCTGATCTCATCCTGCCATTTGAACGCAAAAGAATCCCTCGGAAATTTTGCAGTTCTTCCAAGCGACCGTCCATACGCTATATCATCATATGTTAACACAAGTCCATCCGACGGGAAATCATTTTCACTGATCTTAGACGAAAATTTAGCAACTTCGTCCTCAACAGTATCTCTGGTCACCATATAATACTCCACTGTTGTAAATCCCTGTGACTTCAGCCATTCCATCTGACAGGCTCTGGAATTCTGAAAATCAACTCCGTCTGCCTGCACCAGTGTAAATGCATAGAACATTACATTACGTTTAGCCGTGATCTGGTTATTCAGCTGTCTGACAGAACCGCTGCACAAATTTCTTGGATTCTTGTACCTGGCATCTACATCTTCAATCTCCTGATTGATTTTTTCAAAATCCTTATATCCTATGACTGCTTCTCCTCTTAAGATCAGTTCTCCCTGATATGCAATCTGGACCGGCACATTTTTGAATACTTTCGCATTGTTCGTGATCACTTCTCCGACTTCTCCGTTACCTCTGGTGACCGCCTTATAAAGCTTTCCATCACGATAAGTCAGTACAACCGTCAGACCATCCATCTTCCATGACATCAGAACTTTCTGATCTCCCACAAAGTTCTTAAGTTCTTCTACTTCTTTCGTCTTATCCAGAGAAAGCATCGGGCTTTCATGTCTTTCTTTCGGCAGTTCACTTACCACTTCATATCCGACATTTACCGTCGGACTGTTTGACAAGGTAATACCAAGCTCATCCTCAAGCTCCTTAAGTTCATCATACAATCTGTCATATTCATAATTACTCATGATCTCCTGTGCTTCCTGATAGTATGCTCTGGAAGCTTTATTCAGAAGGCTGACCAGTTCTTTCATTCTCTCGTTCTTTGACTGTCCCATATAATTCTTTTAACTCCCGTTCTGTTAATTCTCTTACCTCTCCCGGTTTCAGATTACCTAGTTCTACATTCATAATGCGGATTCTCTTCAGTGTTGTCACCTTATAGCCAAGTGCCTCACACATCCTGCGGATCTGTCTGTTAAGGCCCTGCGTCAGAATAATGGAAAATGTGTATTTTCCATTCTTTCTCACTTTACACGGCCTGGTCACCGCATCCAGGTTCTTCTCCCTGTCTCTGATATGTACTCCGCGACTCATTTTTTCTATGAACTCCGGTGTGATTTCTTTATTAACTGTGACCTTATATTCTTTCTCATGGGAGAATCTTGCACGCATCATGCCATTGATCAGATCACCATCATTGGTCATGATCAGAAGTCCTTCCGAATCTTTATCCAGTCTTCCCGCATAGGTCACGCGTAGCGGATAATTCAGGAATCTGATAATATTCTTCTTTTCCCTTTTATCTTCTGTGCAAACAATCCCAGCGGGTTTATATACCGCCAGGACTGTCTTTTTTGTCTTGCTTTTTATCCGTTTTTTCCCCACACAGACTTCCTGTCCGTCTTCAACCTTCATTCCGGGTACGGCATTTTTTCCATCCACCGTTACAACGCCGGATTCTATCAGCCGGTCCGCCTCTCTTCTTGAGCACACACCGGCTTCGCTTAAATATTTATTCAGCCTAATCATTCTGTAACACCCCGCTGATACTGTTATCTTTTACAAAAGTATTTCCATTATATAAAAATAATACACTTGTGATATTATCCTTCTTCATGACCTTTTCAATATCATCATAATAATACCTTGGATCGACAACCACAATTTCCCTGTAATAAGGTATCAGGAACGGAATCAGACTATTGGCATAAGAATCCTTGATGATCAGAAGCCTGTCTGTCGAATCTGCCGTCGTCTTGATGTCAAGGATCGGATAATTTCCGCCAAGAAAAAAGTGCATATTTGTCTTTTCCTTTAAGCTTGGAAGTATCATAAAGAGTTGCCGTCTTCTTTTTTTCATTTACATTATTTACTACAGCCTCTGTTGCATTCTTAAGATTGTCGGGTGCATAGATATATATCGGTTCGTCATATCCCGTTTCATATCCGCTCGTCGAAGCCAGTGTTCCGTTAAATGCATTGGTCACCGCATAAGGCTTCATGTCAGAGGTTTTAGATGTATCAAGCTTCATGCTTTTTGAAAGAGCCTGATAACCGTAATACGCGCCAAGTGTTGTCCAGTGATGATCTGTGTGATAATATGATTTCTTCTGATCTGTGTTTTTTTAAAATATCACTAACATCCACCCATGTATAAACAGATCCCAGTGTACTGTGAATTGCTTTAAATTGCTTCTCCTGATTCTCTGTAACTGCATATCCCGGAAGTTTATCCGATTCGATATTAGCCGCATTCGGAACCAGCATCATGTACATTGGTATATCTTTATATTGTTTTTGAAACATTTTCATTGCAGACAGATTTTCTTTCATCTGATCTTCATCCGGTTTTGCAATATCCTCCAGAAGATAATGGTCTTTTCCTTTGAACACGCCATTCACTTTTCTCTTTCCTGCCAGCAGATCCACCCTGCTTTTTAGCATTACCCAGAAATCTCTTCCCGCGAACTGATCTGATACATAGGATTCGTACTGCTCCATCCATCTTCCGCTTTCTATTCCTGAAATTGTAAGTTCCGGTCTCTGTTCCAGTGCCCGGTTCTCTGTCGCCGAGAATTCCCGGTCACCCGTTGCCAGATTCACAACACAGAAAGCGATCATCATTATGACAAATATCACCGCTGCTAATTTATTTCTATGCACTTCTCTTCTTCTTTCCCATTTTTTTCTTGACTGTCTCATTTTTACTCCTAAAATCTGAAATACAGGAACGGATTATATGTCTCTGTCACCAGATATGCGATACACAAAATGAACAGTACCGCATATACGATTCCATTCAGAAGCGTCGTATTCCACTTCTTCTGGCGCAGCATATGCTGATATCTGACATCTGTAAGCGGAGTAGAACCAATGATCAGAATGATCCACAATACCAGATTCGTTGTAAGCAGATACAGGCTTTCCCTGTCTGCCACTCCGTGTGCTCCTGCTCCAAACATCATTCCCAGATATCTGGCCGCCCCTCCAAGTGAAGGACTAAAGAATAATACCCATCCGATCACAACCAGCACAATACTGTAAATATGGCGTACAACCGAAGGGAGTTTATCCAGTACCGGTGACAGGATATATTTTTCAATGATCAGTATGATCCCGTAATACAATCCCCATGCCACGAAATTCCATGCAGCTCCGTGCCATAATCCGGTCAGAAACCATACAACCATTAGATTGAAGATATGCCGGCTCTTCGATACTCTGTTGCCCCCGAGCGGAATGTATACATAATCCCTGAACCAGCTGCTCAGAGAAATATGCCATCTGCGCCAGAATTCAGTAATACTTTTCGCTATGTACGGATAATTAAAATTCATACAGAACTCAAATCCAAACATCTTTCCAAGTCCCACTGCCATATCCGAATAACCGCTGAAATCAAAATAAATCTGAAACATATAGGCAAAAGCACCAAGCCATGCACTCAGTACCGACACATTGCCCTTTCCAAGTCCGGTTACTTCCGTAAATATCATACCAGAAGTATTCGCAAGCAATACCTTTTTTGCAAGTCCACGTATAAAATACATGCACCCTTCTCCGAACTTGTTCCATGATGATTCGCGGTTTACAAGCTGCTCTTCAACATCTGCATACTGTACGATCGGTCCTGCGATAAGCTGCGGAAACATTGTTACATATAATGCAAAGTTCAGGATATTCTTCTGAACTTTAACATTTCCCCGATAAACATCTATAATATAAGACAATATCTGGAATGTATAAAATGAGATACCGATCGGCAGTGCCAGCGGATGATATGTAATATGCACCGGCAGCACCGCATTCAGTGAATCCAGCACAAAGCCTTCATATTTGAAAAATCCCAGGATTGCAATGTTCACCACAATATTGAATATAAGGCTTCTTTTTGCCAGCCTTCTGTCCGTCAGATTTCTTGCTATATCAAGTCCACTGAAATAATTGAACAAAATGGATAACAGCATCAGGAAAATATAGACCGGTTCACCCCATGCATAAAAAATCAGACTTGCAAGCAGCAAAACCGGATTGTGGAATCTCTCCGGCAGCAAGTAATACAACACCAACACAGCCGGTAAAAATGTAAATAAAAAAACAATACTGCTAAATAACATCTTTCTAATTCCTCTGCCTTCTAATAAATACTATTCTTAAATGCGGCTTCTATGCGGTCCGCATCTTTTGAAACAGCTAATAATATGTAATACCCCCTGGTTTCATCGATTGCAGAATGAAGAAGCCTGGTCTGTTTTACACCATAGCCCTCAAAACTCTTCTTCTGTGTAGACAAACGCTCCTCTACAGCCTTCTCCACATCTTCTACCTGGCTCTTATCTTTTACTTTTACTACCAGTATCTCATTTACACTCATGACATCATCCGGTATATACAACATTGTTCCGGCATAATCGTTGGCATTCAGACCATAATACTTCTTAAGGTCCTGAGAACTTCCCTTTTTCATGCCTTTCAGCGAAACAGATTTTTCAATATTCTTTTGTATCGTATCTACGGATACGGTATTATCTCCCTCTCCGGAAAACCAGCAATACCACATAGGCAATCAGTGCGATCACCATCAGATACTTACATGTATTTAATAATATCCAGTCTTCCTTTTCTCATTATAATCCTGCTGCCTTCCGCCATATGATCTGCCCATTTTGTATAATAAGATGGTGACATATGGATCCCATCATCGGCATAATACTCCTGTTTTACCAGATCTGTATTATTCGATGAATGCACTTTTTCTTTTTATCATAATTTTTCAGTTTTTGATTGAACTTTGGAACATTGGCAAATAAAGGTCTTGTTTCAATCGCCGACTGCGCCGCCGGAAGAATACAATTGACATAAATCTTCGTATCCGGCAGGGACTCTTTCAGATCCTCTATAACATTTTTATATACTTTCACAAATCCGGACGCATTTCCATTCTGTGCTTCAATATCATTCATTCCATAGGCAAGAAACAGCACTTCCGGCTTCATCTCTTTGGCTTTTTTTATATGTTCCTCAATCTTTTTACTGCTGACTTCCGAAACTTCCGTTCCGCGGTCTGCCTGTACATTCGCCTCATCCAGCACTCCGTACTCATATAAGCCCTGTGTGATCGAATCTCCAAGGATCAGACAATCCGCAAACTTTTCGCTTACGGATCTGTTATCTGCTGCTTCTTCCTTCACACGTTCTTCCTCTTCAAGTTTCTGGATTTTTTTATTTACTTTTCCGACATCCGTACGATCCATCTCACTCAGGATCTTCCTGCCTTTCGTTGTGTCCTGCTTTGGATTATTAAGCCTTACTGCTACAACGATTCCTCCAAGCACAATGATCACTGTTGCCAGAATTACTGCAGTCCTAAGCACATGATCCTTTTCTTTTTCCGGAATCTCTGCCGGCTGTTTAGCTTCCTTCTCCTCAGAATTTTTATTATCTATTTCCAAAAAAATTCCTCTCTTCTACATTTCTTTTTGTTGATAAATATATATTCAACTTATTTTACTGTTTTTTCATTCCCATGTCAATTTATATCAATTTTTGTGCTATAATACAGATTACATTTATTTTTATCCGGAGGTTATTCCTTATGAACGTATACCAGTTATCAGCCAAAAATTGTATGTCCCATCTTCTTTTAAAGGATACTTTTGATACATTTCTCTTTATCGAAGGAGAATTCACTACATTTAACAAATTCACCATAAGCGGTTATCTCCAAGAAGACTTCTTCGACGAAAAAACCGGAAGAGACTTACTCCCGCTGGGAAAAGATCCGTGACTTCTGCTTCCAGATCATCCGTGGCAAACGCACTCCTCTGAACTTCAAGATTGTCCTTGCTCTCCCGGACGATCAGATTCCTGCCTTCCTGACAGCCCACGGCCTGACCGCTTACCGCCCTGAAGACATTCA
>ENA-OQHF01001739-OQHF01001739.1-human-gut-metagenome-genome-assembly--contig:-NODE-1739-length-11716-cov-1.881526_pt1 | contig 11716 bp, 14 predicted proteins | sample MGYA00242559_ERZ504709 | MGnify/ENA primary metagenome ERZ504709 (study PRJEB26092, sample SAMD00036203) | human gut metagenome | host: Homo sapiens | study: EMG produced TPA metagenomics assembly of... | reverse complement strand
AGGAGATACATCCATAAGATCAATCTGGCTCTTATCGAACTGAGAAGTTTCTTCTCTGTAACGTCCAGATACAGTATTTCTTACGAAATAACCATTCTCATCAATCTCAGCATTAGCCTGTGCTACATGGAAATCATCTCCTCATCAGCTGTGAAGTAACGCACTTCATCAGTAACTCTTGGATTCTTAGGATCAGACTTATCTACAATACGATAAGGAGCTTCAACGAATCCATATTCATTAATTCTTGCATAAGATGCAAGAGAGTTAATAAGACCAATGTTAGGTCCTTCAGGAGTCTCGATAGGACACATTCTACCATAATGAGTATAGTGTACATCTCGAACCTCGAAACCTGCACGATCTCTTGAAAGACCACCAGGACCAAGGGCTGAAAGACGTCTCTTATGAGTAATCTCACTAAGAGGGTTATTCTGATCCATGAACTGTGACAACTGCGAACTTCCGAAGAATTCCTTAATAGCAGCTGTTACAGGCTTAATATTAATAAGTGACTGTGGAGATATTCCGCTAAGATCCTGTGTAGACATTCTCTCACGGACCACTCTTTCCATTCTTGAGATACCAATTCTGAACTGGTTCTGAAGAAGCTCTCCTACAGCTCTGATACGTCTGTTTCCAAGGTGATCGATATCATCCTTAGTACCAACACCATATTCAAGGTGCATATTATAATTAATAGAAGCAAGAATATCTTCTACTGTAATATGCTTAGGAATAAGGTCAGCAATATTCTTAGTAATAGCTTCCTTAATATCCTCTAAAGACTCATTCTCAGCAAGAATCTGTGCAAGAACAGGATAGTATACATACTCTGTTACACCAAGCTCCTTAGCTTCTTCTTCGCTGATATCAACCCATTTGGTAATATCAACCGCACGGTTAGAAAGAATCTTAACAACTCTGTCAGATACTGTACCATCAGCAGCCTTAACTTCTACAGTAATGAATACTGAAGGAACAGCTGCATCCTGAATAGCCTGTGCTGATTCTCTTGTAAGCTTCTCACCTGCTGTTGCAATAACAGTTCCGTTCTCATCAACAACATCCTCAGCAAGAACCTGTCCTGTAATTCTGCTCTTGAAAGAAAGCTTCTTATTAAACTTATATCTTCCTACGTGTGCAAGATCATATCTTCTTGGGTCAAAGAACATACCTGAAATAAGTGCTTCAGCACTCTCTACAGATAATGGTTCTCCTGGTCTTAACTTCTTATAAAGTTCAAGAATACCTTCCTGATAGTTTGTAGAAGTATCCTTCTCCATAGTAGCAAGAAGCTTAGGTTCCTCGCCAAAAATATCAAGAATCTCCGCATTAGTACCAAATCCTAATGCTCTGATAAGAACAGTAATAGGAACCTTCTTATTACGGTCAACCTTAACGTAGAATATATCATTAGCATCTGTTTCATACTCTAACCATGCACCTCTGTTAGGAATTACCTGACAGCTGTACAAGAAAATCTTACCATACTTATCTTTCTGTATATCATAATAAATACCAGGTGAACGTACCAACTGGCTGACAATAACTCGTTCAGCACCATTAATTACAAATGTACCTGTCTTAGTCATTAATGGCAGGTCTCCCATGAAAATCTCATGCTCGCTGATGCTTTCTGTCTCTTTGTTATGAAGTCTTACTGTAACCTTAAGAGGAGCTGCATATGTAGCATCTCTTTCTTTACACTCTTCAATTGAATACTTAACTTCGTCTTCACATAACGCAAAATCTACGAATTCCAGACTTAATCTTCCATTATAGTCTGCAATTGGAGATATGTCATCAAAGACCTCTTTCAAGCCTTCATTCAAAAACCACTGGTAAGAATCCTTCTGCACCTCAATAAGGTTAGGCATCTCAAGAACTTCTTTCTGTCTTGAGAAACTCATACGCATTGCCTTGCCCGACGTTATTGGGCGTAATCTGTTTTTCTCCATTGACGTTTCACCCCTTAGTTTTCTTCACATTAATATATTACATTATCAGTAAATGTGCAAAGAATAAGCACAATTTACCACAATAGTGCATTGTCCATAGTACATCAAAGATATATATATGTCAAGGGATTTTTAAAAATTTCCATGAATATTCAGAATTATATAAAGATATAGTGTTTCTGCCATAGCTGGCATAATAAAATAAAGATGTGATTTATAGAAAAAGAAAAGACAGGAGCCGTGAAGGCCCGCTGTCTTTCTTATTATATTCATTAGAACAATCAAGTGAATTACTTAAGAGTAACCTTAGCTCCAACTTCTTCAAGCTTCTTCTTGATTTCCTCAGCCTCTTCCTTAGAAGCCTGCTCCTTAACAACCTTAGGTGCGCCATCAACAACTTCCTTAGCTTCCTTTAAGCCAAGACCTGTGATTTCACGAACAACCTTGATAACCTTAACCTTCTGATCTCCAGCTTCTGTAAGTTCTACATCAAATTCTGTCTTCTCCTCAGCTGCTGCTGCGCCAGCACCTGCTGCTGCAACTACAACGCCTGCTGCTGCAGATACGCCGAATTCTTCTTCGCAAGCCTTAACTAAATCGTTAAGCTCTAATACTGATAAACCTTTGATAACTTCAATAATTTCCTGTGTTGTCATTATTATAATCTCCTTTTTAATATTATTCTAAAATCGAAAGAGCATCTATGCTGCTTTCATAGTTAATTCAGTGTTAAACTGATTAAGCAACTTCCTCGTTCTTCTCAGCAATCTGCTTAATAACACGAGCAAAGTTTGTAATAGGTGACTGGATACTTCCAAGTAACTTTGAAAGAAGTTCCTCTCTTGAAGGGATAGTAGCGATTGTAGCGATACCTGCTGCATCGTAGAATGTTCCTTCAACAACGCCACACTTTAACTCAAGAGCATTAGCTGTCTTAGCAAAGTTAGCTAAGATTCTTGCAGGTGCTGTAGCATCTGTCTTGCAGAATGCAATAGCATTAGTTCCTTCAAGAGCATCAGTAATTGGCTCGAACTCTGTTCCAGCAACAACTCTCTTTACTAAAGTGTTCTTATAAACCTTATAAACCACACCAGCTTCTCTTAACTGCTTACGAAGCTGTGTATCCTGTTCTACTGTAAGACCGCTGTAGTTAACTACAACAACGCCCTGAGCGCCATCAAAGTTATCTTTAATCTCATCGATAGTAGATGTCTTAAGGCCTACATTCTTTAAAATAGCCATGAATAATTACCTCCTGTTAGATTCTTGCTTCATATAGAAGCGATTTTGCCTAAGTGAAGATTATTCGTCTATAGTTTCCCTACAAACAAAACCCTCTCTGCCAGCGACAGAGAGGGAATAATTAATCAAATCCTTAAATCCTCGGTAGGCGTGTTACCTTTAACCATCATCAGTAATACTGAATCCGGACCTGCTGTCTACGGCAAAATATTATGTTAACAGCAAAATGCTGCTCACAAGCTGATAGTATACTATCAAAATATATTAATGTCAACCGTTTTTAATCAAAAATCTGATTAACCCACATACTTGGCTGTGCTTAACTTAACACCAGGTCCCATAGTAGAAGTGAGAACTACACTTCTAAGATAAGCTCCCTTAAGTGAAGATGGCTTAGCCTTAACGATTGCATCCATAATAGCCTGGAAGTTGTCTGATAACTGCTCCTCTGTGAATGAAGCCTTACCAATTGGCACGTGAATGATATTTGTCTTATCAAGTCTGTATTCAATCTTACCAGCCTTGATATCATTAACAGCTTTTGTTACATCCATAGTAACTGTTCCTGCCTTTGGGTTTGGCATTAAGCCCTTAGGTCCAAGTACACGACCAAGACGACCTACAACACCCATCATATCTGGAGTTGCAACAACAACGTCGAACTCGAACCAGTTATCGTTCTGGATCTTAGGAATAAGCTCCTCGCCACCAACGAAATCTGCTCCAGCTGCAAGAGCCTCATCAGCCTTAGCACCCTTAGCAAATACTAATACACGTACAGTCTTACCTGTTCCGTGTGGAAGAACAACAGCTCCTCTGATCTGCTGCTCAGCGTGACGTCCATCACAACCTGTTCTGATATGTGCTTCGATTGTCTCGTCGAATTTAGCAGTAGCGTTCTTCTTTACTAATGAGATAGCGTCTGCTGCTTCATATAATGTCTGGCGGTCAATATTCTTGGCTGCCTCAACGTATTTCTTTCCTCTTTTCATTATAAACCTCCTAGTGGTAATATCGGAAGGATTCTATCTTTCCTCCCACAATAATCATGAATCAAATGTAGATTAGTCTTCTACAACGATACCCATACTCTTAGCTGTTCCTTCGATCATAGAAGTAGCTGCTTCGATAGATGCAGCATTAAGATCTGGCATCTTAAGCTCAGCAATCTTCTGAACTTCTGCTCTCTTAATAGTAGCAACCTTAGTCTTGTTAGGTACGCCTGATCCTGACTTAATGTTGCAAGCCTTCTTAAGAAGTACTGCTGCAGGTGGAGTCTTTGTAATAAAGCTGAAGCTTCTATCAGCATAAACTGTAATAACTACAGGTATGATAAGATCTCCCTGATCTGCTGTCTTAGCATTGAACTGCTTTGTGAATTCTACGATGTTAACACCGTGCTGACCAAGTGCTGGACCAACTGGTGGAGCTGGTGTAGCCTTGCCGGCAGGAATCTGTAATTTAATATATCCTGTTACTTTCTTTGCCATTTTGGCACCTCCTAAAAATAAATGTGGTAATTGGCGACCATCATAATATTACCCGCTATCCATCTCCCAAGAATCACCTTTAGGTGATTCTTGCAAATGAATTAGCGAAGCTAATTCATTCTGGTCTCCCACGTCCCAGGATCGGGACTGCTTCTTACAATAACTTCACATCTGTGAAATCAATCTCGACCGGTGTTTCACGACCGAACATCTCAACATTAATTGTAAGGCACTGCTTGCCCTCATTAATATTGGTAATCTCACCAACTGTATCTTCCCATGCACCAGAGAGGATCATAACCTTATCGCCGACCTTGCCAGCGAACTGGATAACAGGCTTAACTTCCTGTTCTTCCTCAAGGCTTATGCCGAGATTCTTAATTTCTGTTGGTGTAAGTGGTACTGGCTTTGATCCAGGACCAACAACCCTGTAACACCTCTTGTGTTTCTGACAACATACCAACTATCGTCGTTCATTACCATCTTCACAAGAACGTATCCAGGAAACATTTTCTTCTGAGCAGCTTTCTTAGAGCCATCCTTAATCTCCACTACTGTTTCAAGTGGAACGATAACTTCAAGAATCTGATCGTGAAGATTTCTGTTTTCAACTGTCTTCTCAATGTTAGCCTTCACCTTGTTCTCATAACCTGAGTAAGTGTGAACTACATACCATTTTGCGTCATCCATACAATCACCTATTCCTTATTTTACAATGAACTCAATTCCAAAGCGGACAATTAAATCCACAACTGCAATGATTACACCTAATAATACGGACACAGCCAATACAGCTACAGTTTCCTTAGTAAGCGACTGACGGTCTGGCCAAATAATTTTTGAAAATTCAGCTTTTAAACCTTTGAACCAGTTCTTTTTCTGCTTCTTAGCTTTTACAGTATCACCCATGAAATACTCCTCACTGTACTAATTACTTTGTTTCCTTGTGTAATGTGTGTGATTTACAGAACTTACAGTACTTCTTTGTTTCCATTCTGTCCGGATGAGTTTTTTTGTCCTTTGTCATGTTGTAATTGCGCTGTTTACACTCAGTACATGCCAATGTTATCTTTACTCGCACAACTTCCACCTCCAATTATTATTTTTGTAGGTGTTAAAACACCAATTGGTTTCTTTGCCCGCCTAATCAATGTTGGGTTGTTGAAATTCAGGCACGCAAAAAAAGACCGCTTCCATAGCCGTTCTAATATAGCACAGTACATTCCAACTCGTCAACAACTTTTTTAAAGAAAATATAGTGACAAAAAATGAACTTCATATTATAATATTTGTACAAAAACATACGATATATATAAGGAAATGGATTTCCTTACATTTTCTACCGATTATTACAGACAAGGCAGGTGACTGTTATGATCAGCAGCGTGTACAGCTATTATCTTGCCCAGTATGGACATAAGACTAACTCAAAGTACGATACACACACTAAAGCACAATTAAAGAATACATATGGCAGAGTTCTGAAATCTAACAATCAGACTCCTACATATAAGGCAGATATGTCAGAGGCTGCGCAGAAATATGCAATCGACCTTAAAGAGAATGCCAGAGAATTAAGTAACATTGCCAATGAGCTTTCAGGAAGCGACGGTCACGGCATGGTATTTAAGAAATCAGCAGTGTCAGACAATCCTGATGCGGTAACAGCCACATTTATAGGCGACAGCTCATCTGCCGATGATACAAGCCTTGATATAGAAGTCCACCAGCTTGCAACAAGCCAGATTAATACCGGACATTACCTGCAGCCTAACAGCCGCACAGTTAAACCAGGAGATTATTCATTTGATTTGAACATCAATAATCTGACCTATGAATTCCAGTTTAATGTAGATGAGGAAGAGAGCAATTCTGACATACAGAACAAGCTTGCCAGACTTATTAACCGTTCCAATATCGGACTTAATGCTTCTGTAAGTGAAGACAGCCTCGGCAATACTGCGCTGAACATTGAATCAGACATGACAGGTGTAAGTGTAATCAAGCCTACAATATTTAACATCAGGCCTAATAACGATATTCAGACAGACAATCCTGATTTCGTGGAAGGTTTTGATGAGCCTACTATGGAGAAGAACACTAACTTCATTGAAACATATGGTCTTGACCGTGTAACACAGTATCCTAGCAATGCAATCTTTTCTGTCAATGGAGAAGAACGCTCATCTGCTTCGAATGACATAACAATTAACAAAACATTTGCAATATCATTTCATAATACAACTGACAAGCCGGCAACCATCAGTCTTAAAGATGATGCTGATTCAATCACAGAAAGCATTACAGAACTTGTTTCCGGCTACAACAGACTTGTTTCCATCGCCGCAGATAAAGAGAACGATAAGTTTGAGGGCAATGCCAAGTTAAAGAAAGAATTTTCAAGAATAATGAAGGCTTACCAGCCACAGCTTGAACGCAATGGACTTACAGTAAGTGATGAGGGTTCGCTTGAAGTTAATAAGGTGGTTATTCAGAAAGCTGCTTCTGACGGCACACTTTCCGATGTATTTAACGCTTTGGATTCATTCAAGAAATCAATCCAAAGAAAGGCTGATGATATCTCCATCAACCCTATGAACTATGTAAACAATAAGATTGTCGCTTATAAGAATCCACATAAGCCTGTGAATGACCCTTATAATCTTTCTGCCTACTCAGGCATGATGTTTAATGGCTATATCTAACTACCATAATATAAAATAAGGCATCCGTCTGGTTCATGTAATACATAAACCGGCGGATGCCTTTATGTTTCTTATTATTCATTAATCAGTCTGCTTCCTGCATCATGTAACTGCTTAACAAATGTACTAAGCCTTACAAGCGCTTTAGAAACAGTCACATCATCATCAGCCTTTACAGCCTCTGAAAGCTCCTTAACACCAGAATTAGCTTCTGCCTCGTCAACTGCCCCAGCCTCAATAATATCCTTAGTTCCATTATATACTTCAAAAAGCCAGTTAAGCCCTTCAATAATAACATTCACCGCATCATGAGTCTCTGGAAAAGGAACTCCTGAAAGTTCTTCTGAAACTTTCTCTATTGCTCCAATAAGCTTCTCGCTGTAAGGAACAGCTTCCTTAAGTACATCTATCTGCTGCTGTCTGTAATCATCCATGATTCTAATCACCTTTCTTTATGAACTTATAGAATATATATCGGCTGGATTGGTGGAAAGTTAATATTAATCACCAATAAACTCGCATACAGCTTCCTCATCAACCGTGCCATCAGACTTTCTTGGCAAAGGTTCTTTTCTTAACACAATCTTCTGAATCTCCCAGCGGTAACCTTTTTCTCGTTATACTTGTCAATACGTCTCTTGAATATATCCTCAGTTGCACTCTTATCAATAGGCACAATAACCGCCGTAAGCCTGTTATTGTAAAATATTATAAAACCTTCTGCAACTCCATTAATAGCTGTAATCTGTTCATTAGTTCTTACACGGCTTATCTTCTCACCTGTAGGCAACAGAATAATATCCGGATTGCGCTGCAACAGAACAAGTCTGCCGGCATTGTTAATCCTTCCGTAATCACCTGTATGATACATACCGTCTTTTAATACATTTTCAGTAGACTCCACGTCATTATAATAGCCTTTCATGACACATGGTCCACTTACAATAATCTCTCCATCATCAGCAATAGATACTGCATTATTATCAAAAAGAGTATACGAACCATCGTAAAGCTCATTAACCCCTACACAACCCGAAGTCTCTGTCATTCCATATATATTATAAACCTTCAAATCACTGTCACAGAGATTCTCAAAAAGTCTGAACGGGCAGCTTGCACACCTATGATAATAGTATTGAGTTCTTTATTAAACCCACTTATAGCTCGCTGATAGTCAATCATAGAAGGAGTACCTATAAGAATAGTTGGATTATAATAATAAGTATCTGCATCAACATGTCTTAAGCCTCTGCCTATACACACCATAGCACCATTATACAGAGGCCATATGAGGCTGTATATAAATCCAAATTCATTATGAAGCGAAATCTGTGCAAGCACAATATCATCACTTGTACATTCAACCCTGCTGTTTATAGCCATAACAGCATTAAGAATATTATCAACAGACAGAACAACCGGCTTATCACATTCATTAGCTGTAGCCGTAAACATGATAATATCGCCCTCCTGCGTATTCTCATCATATATAAGTCCGTCAACATTATCCTTCTCAGCACTTGATATGATAATAGAATTCTCATCAGAGAGAATATACTGGTTAGTAGATGTCAGTGTATAATTAACTTCCGTCTTCTTAAGAAGGTCAACCCTCGAATCATGAGGAAGGAAGAAATCAACAAGTGCAAGCTCCTTTCCCGCAACAATCGTTCCGAACATATTAACGATCCATCTATATGAAGCCGGCCCGAATATTGCAATCCTCTTTCCTTCAAATTTCTGAAAATGTAATGCCTTCTTAGTTACATCATCAAATAGCTTCGCATAAGTAACCTTCATCGTATCATAAACGACAGCCACAGCGTCTGGCTGGCTCTCGGCATTACTCTTTAACATATTATAAAATGTATTCTTATCTGTCATGATTTTCTCCGTTCTTTAAAAAATTAACAACATTGCCATATACATATTACACTTTTCTAAAATTGTCTGCCACCTGATATAATATATCAGGTGTACATCACAATCCAGAAGTTCAACTAATAGCTGATAAAACTCTTTCATGCTTGTCTTAATATATGGATTATTAACACATCCTGGCATTGCCTCAAGTACATCATTCTTTAACTGAATATACATATCATATGGAGGTTTTTCATACCTTAAAACAAATCACCTTCATAGTCCCTAGATACCATGTAAACAACAAATCCAGTTCAAGTTCATCATGAAAAACAATCCCACACTCCCCTTTCCTTAAGTTGTTTATACAAAAGCATATTAGAAATCATAATATCCTTATGATATTCAGCATTCTTAGATAGTACAGTTGACTTAGGATTGACATAATAATGATAAAAAATTCTGTCTACAAAGGCAATTCGTCTGGCATATACATGAAGCAGCGTTCCATAATATATATCCTCATAAGCAATCCCTCGGAAAACATATATGTTATACAATCCGCTTAATATCTTATCCCATCAACATAACTATTTCATTGGTTACAAGCAGCTCTCTTCTCTTACTATCCATATCTATATATATTTTCTTCACTGAACCAGTTCCAGGATTATCAATTATGCCATTACCTGCATCACGCATTGATCGGCATACAACAATATCCTGATTACCTGCATACGCCTCATCAAGCAATGTTTTATACATATCAGGTTCAACCCAGTCATCACTGTCAGTATAACCTATATACTCTCCCGAAGCATAAGAAACTCCAATATTTCTTGCCTTACCCATCTTTCCATTCTCATCACAATGAATAGCCATTATAAGTTCAGGGAATCTCTGTTCCCAATCAGTAATATGCTTCCAAGTATCATCAGCAGATGCGTCATCAACAAGGATAATTTCGTACTCTGAATGTGAAAGCGTCTGATTAATCCAAAGAATTCACGCATCTGTCAATATATTTTTCAACATTATAACATGGTACAACAATACTTAGTTTTTCACTCCAATTCCCCATATTATCTGAACACATTATAAACTAATTAAAATTATAACATTTGCCATAGCAATTGCCAACCTAGTTAATATATAATAGTTTACATAAATATTTTGTAAAAGGGGATACTTATGAAAATATACATATACAGATATGGCAGTCTCTGTGAGCCTGATATAATAGATGCCTTTAAACGCATCGGATTAGAGATTGTTGAAGAAAGTGCTGAGATATATAATAAATCAATCATACCATCCGAAAGTGCGGCACTTGCCTCTTCTGTGCTTACTAAAGGAGGATTCGCATTTGCATTCACAATCAACTTTTTTCCATGGCTTTCAGATATATGCCAGCTTCTTAACATAACATATATAAGCCTTATCGTTGACAGTCCTGTTCTTGAACTCTACTCTTATTCGCTAAAAAATGACTGCAACCGCATATTTTTTATTTGACAGGTGTCTTTTACAACGAATTTGAGCCTTTCAACCAAGGACATATATTCCACGTTCCACTTGCTGCAGATGTCAACAGAATACAAAATGTTATTAAAAATGCATCTACATCTGAAAAAGCAAAGTTTGCAAGCGATATTTCATTTATCGGCTCCACTTATCAGGAAAAATGTCCTTTCAACCGGTCAGAATTAAATGATGCCGACCGTGGCTTTACTGATGGTATTATTGAAGCACAGCTTAAAGTATATGGTTACAATTTTATCGAAGAACTGATTACTGAAGATTTTGCCACAAGATTTCTTGAAGCAACACCCGGTTCATACCGTTTTCCTGAAAGCTACAGGCAGAAAAACCGCGCACTTGTTGCACAGCAGTATATAAGTGTAAAAGTCGCCGAACAGGAACGCCTTCGTGCTTTACGCATGTTATCCGACAACTTTAATGTAGACATCTACACTGGAAGCGACACTTCATCCATGCCGCATATACATAACCGCGGTTTTGCAAAATCTCTCACAGAAATGCCAATAATCTTTAACCAGAGTAAATCAATCTTAATATAACAGCAAAATCAATCCGTTCGGGACTTTCTTTAAGGATTTTCGACGTTCTTGCCGCAGGAGGATTTCTGATTACCAATTATCAGACAGAACTTCCCGAATTTTTTTGAAATCGGAAAAGACCTCGTTGCATATGACAGCTTCGACAGCCTGAAAGAGCTTTGCAGCTATTACCTTGCACACGATAATGAACGTGAGGAAATCGCCCGCCACGGATTTGAGACCGTAGCACGTCTTCACACATATGACACAAGAATATTGCAAATGCTTGATATGGCATTTCCGGGGATAAAGATGAAGCAGTAAAGCCATGCAGAAACAGTAACAACCATAAACACAAAACACTTAAACTATAGAGGAACACACTATGAATGTAC
>ENA-OQHF01001738-OQHF01001738.1-human-gut-metagenome-genome-assembly--contig:-NODE-1738-length-11716-cov-1.893692_pt1 | contig 11716 bp, 18 predicted proteins | sample MGYA00242559_ERZ504709 | MGnify/ENA primary metagenome ERZ504709 (study PRJEB26092, sample SAMD00036203) | human gut metagenome | host: Homo sapiens | study: EMG produced TPA metagenomics assembly of... | reverse complement strand
AGAATAATTTGATACTCTGTATTACCGGACGTATCATCGGTTACATATATCCAAGCGTAGATTAGATAATTTTGTGTACAGTTTTCATTCTTCAAGAGGCTGTCTGGAACTTTAACCTCCGTCGCACCATCTACTGTAGTACCGATTCTTGTAAGCGTATCTCCGCCCTTATCCTTGGTCGAGAACTGAACCTCTACAGCTTTCGGCAGATCTGCACCTGTGATCCTGAGTATCTGACCGTAATCATGCTGCCAAAGACCGGTGAATATTTCTTTGTGAGTCGATTCTAATTTGCATTCTATAATATTGTTCATAATTTCGCCTCTCATCCTCTGCTTTCTCAAATTCTGTCTCCGTACCGGCTGTTAGTGTTTTCTGTATTACATCTTTTGTTTCAGACATCCTCCTTAAAATAATTTGTAATGTGGCATTTTCTCTTTCCACAATATATGTCGAATCCAATCATCTAGGACAACTGCGACAGCTGATAAGAAAAACCATATTGCAGTAAACGGCAAACATATTTGTCCTAAACAGATTCAAAGGCATATTGTTATAATCCCATACGTTCCATCCAAGCCATAGATTCACAATGCATCCGCATAAAAATTCCAATATGGTAATTACAGTCGCGCCTATAGCCATCTGTTTAACCAGTGGCATCTTTCGATATTTTTCATTGATACAGCCAATCAAAAAGAACGCTAAGCCACCTGACTATAAACATTGTCCAATGAGTGCGCCCTCTTGCAACAAGTTCAATCAATATATAAATCAGACCGCCAATCACAAACAGAATCAGCGGTCTTAATTTCTTCATGATTTCTGAGCCATCATTGCTTTCAATGGCTCTGACTGGTATGCTTCTGGAATATCCATTCCGTAAGTGACTTTTTCTACATCTTCCTTGCTTTCCAGCGAACGGATGTAAATACGCAGGTCACGGAAATATGTTACGTGCCATGTCACGTAAGCCATTGCGGTTGCTGTAATTTTTTTCATATCTTTATTGCTGTAGAATTTGCAGTGTTCCGCTTCATTCGATGTGTGCCACGGAATATTTTCTTCTCCAGCTGCGACCTGACTTTGTAATCCGACAAGACTTGTCTGGTCATGATCTCCCAAAGTGAAATGTTCTGTAGTTCCATCTGTAAGAACGACATCCACACCTGCAGCAATAACCCCCTGTTGTGCCATGTTCATTTCAGCTACTTTAGTCTCTTGCAAGTCCTCCAAAGTTGGCTCATATGGTTCTGGTTCTGGTTCCGGTTCTGGCATTGGTTCCGGTTCTACATATACACTTCCGTCACTAGACAGAATAAATCCACTTTCTTCTTCTTTATAAAGTGTAGTAAACTCTTCATACTTACCAAAAACACATCCTTTCTCTGTAAGTAGTCGAAACCCAGAAGTGTTTTTCTCTACCCCTTCAATTAGAATATGTGAATCATCTTGTTTGACCACTTTTCCTTCAACTGGTTCTTTCTTGTCTAAAAAAAGTATATTCATCGTTATTCCCTCCTTTGACTGGTTGATAAAGTTACATATATAAAAGTGCATAACAAAAACACCCGACCATTGTCTTTTCTGCTTTCCTAAATTACATTCCTCATACTCATATAATGCTTACAGCTCTAGTTTTTCACAAGATAGTACATATGCTTCTTGTTTTGCTGAAATAAATAAGAACGGTGATTTTGATCTTGCTGTACGTTTCAAAAATCCAACAGGGAAGATATTTTCTATATAAACATGTGTTATATTTGTCAATAGATCAGTTCTTTTTGTATAAAACGAATGTATTTAACAATGCGTTACTTGCACCAGTTCCAAAATTATGTCCTTTTGTGTAAATCAAATTGCTTGCACTATTGTAATAGCATGAGGAAACATTAATCCATACATCCCAATTTCCAACCAAATCGTAACCAATAATGCCGACTGGAGTATAGCCTCTCACTGTTGGCGCTTTAATGTAATATTCAAAATCCTTTCCTGCGCCAACGTTTATATTACTCTTTACCGTTACCTGCTTTTCAGACAATAAACTATTTAAATTATTGTTCATCGTTGTCTCTGCATTTTTTAATTTGTTATTTAACTCTTTAACTGCCAGTGCATCCACGAAAAATCCTTCTTCTGTAACAAGCGCAACATCATCAAGCGCAACAAGTTTATTTTCGTAAATATTATTGATTGCTGCTCTTTCTTCATTTACCTCTTTTGCCCCGTAATCACTACCGACTTGTTGATAGGTGGTTTCATCCTGCAAGGAAAATGTACCATCATTGTTTGCAACTTGCTTGTATTTTCTCTTATAATTCGATGAATCCAAAATATCATCTTTGAAATCCGTTCTTAATGGTGTATATGCCATTTTCTTCACCTCTCACCTTTATATTTTCAAATCTGTTGTTGCCATGCCTAACGTTATGCTTAATCTGCGCGGTCTATATCTCTGCAATCCATTATAATAATCTAAGCAGATACGCTCAATCCGATTGAAGTCTTCAAAATCGGGCGTTTTCTCATTTGCATACCAAGTCTTTTTTTCTTCATTATTAAATATAAATGTGCTATTTCTTAATAACTCTAAATTGTCTTCTAGCCGATTAAATTCTTCTGCATACGGAAATTCATTGTACCCGTTTTTATCATCTCCCATATCTTCAAATGGTACTGTAGAATAAAACGACAATGCCATTTTGCGAAGATAAGCAATGTTGTTTTTAATTCGGTTGTAATCCTCAAAATTGAAGCTATCTGTGATAGCCCAATCAGTTTTTGGCTCTGTCCACACTGCCTTTCCTCCTAGTCACAAGTCCACCGCCAAGCAATCCAGAATCAAATGTAATTTGAGCTTCTTCCACGACTGCTTTCAAGTTTTGCGTATGCTGCAAAATTTACAGATGCAATCTGTGTAATTTTCTTCTATCTTTTCCTCAAATTTCTTCTTCTGTCATTTCTTGTTCTTCCGTAAAAATAAAATTCTTTTGCGGATACTGACTTTTTGAGTCCAATGCACAACTAATTGCCTTTCCGACATAAATTCCTACCATCCATGCGGAAATATCAGCCATCCTAGCTTTTTCACGCTCTGCCCTGTCTTTTTCTTCCTTATATATAAGAAGAGCTTTGGGAGTCATGCCCCAAAACTCTTTATAAGGAATTTCACATCGAGCAGCCATCGGCAACCAGTATTGATAGATATAATCCGTATAACTGGAAAACTGAATTATTCTTCCGTTTCCTCTGCCTGATTCTCTTCCTCTGTTTTCTTCTTCTGGGCTTTCTTCGGTTCTTCCGTTTCGATTCCCAGCATCTTTTTGAAAAAATCAGACTGTTTAACTGCCTCCGCAAATGCATCGGTAATATCGAACATACTTCCTCCACCGAGGATATGCTGTGTAACAACACGTTCAGCTTCGGCACGATCACATTTCAGAACTACGCAAGTGAACGCCATAGCAATAAGAGTCATCTGACCTCTCGAAAACGCTTCGGTAATAGAAATTCCCTGGCTTTCCATGTGTGTATAGTCACCGAACTGTAATTCCTGAACATTGTATGTTTTGTTGTTGATTTTTACTTTAACCATATCGGTATCTCCTTTTAACTAAAAAATAGGAAGCCTGTTACGACTTCCTATCCTGATTTTTACTGCATATTACCCAGCAAACTGAGTAGCAGCATCCTTATTGTAAATTTCTGTAGATGGCAAAATAGAAATGGTCATTTCTCTCGCTCCATTCACAGCACCCTCGTTTACAAAAACGTCATGCTGCCCTTTCCAAGAGAACTTTCCGTCTTTTCCATCTGCGCCAAAATCAAGTTCATAATCTGATCTGTATTGGCTGTTTCTTTGATAGATGCATATTTAGCCTTATCGTAGTTGCAAGTAAACTGCATTGCGCTTACTGACTGTACGCCAGGAACAAATGTCTGTGCATTATCTTCCATATCAGTTGTTTCAATAGTTTCTCTTTCTCCACCTAACTGCGGATAACTTTTGATTTTGCATAACTGTGTAATGAGCTGATGCAGTAGCACCGGCTTTAAGTACAGTGTTAATTGTGCTCATTCCAGCTGACATATTATCTTCCTTTCTACCGCTAACTACCAGCGGTCAGCGAATACCTCCAATTGGTATCCGGTGCAAATTTAAAATTTCTCTATTTCATTCACTGATGATACAAGACGGTTAAATCTTGCCACAGTGCGATAAATGTTTGTATCTGATGCATTATCGACAGGTTTCGGACCGTATGATCGGATGTAACCCATCTGTCGCATAGCATCACAACATTGATTTATGATATTCCTTGATTCCGTGATGTTTTTATTGGAATAACACTGAATCTCAATTACTGATTTCACAGCATTCTCACTGTTTTCCAAATCCATGCAAGCATCCGAATTGTCAATCTGGACAACCGATACTGCCGGAAATGCCGGAGGACTTTTACTGGAATAATTGGATACATTCTTACAAGTTTCTGCCACATAGGTTTTTTATGTTGGTCAGAACTCTATTTGAAACGTCAATCATTTCCAAATACCTCCCTTGCTATTTTTACTATTTTATCTCGCATTTCTACGCTGGCTTTATACATTGGCATACAGGCTTCAATACCATGAGTGTGATACCACTTGCCGCCCTCTTCTTTTTGATACCACCATCCATTAGGGTCATTCCAGTGTCCTTTTCCTTTTTCTCCATCAGAATAAGTTCCTGGTCCATACCCCAATTCACTTGCTTTTGGATTTTTCTCACCAGAATTAGCAACCAATCCAGTTCCAAACTCAAGGAAAAGAATAGCGTTGCTTTCAACAACAACTGCAATCTTTGTAACTTTTCCATCCGAGTCATTCTCAATCCTCAAACTTCCTATGGTTTGTCCGGTTTCTATGTGTTCAATCAGTATTGATTTTGCTTTTTGCAGTCCTATCTCCGAAAGCCTGTAAACAAATTCCTCGCATTTATCATTCAGACTTAATCTGTACTTTCTCACCTTTTCAGCCAGCTCACGGAAACTTCCTGGAGATAACTTAGCTGTGTATCTAGGCATTTTTCTTCCTCGCTTTCAATGCGATAACCAGTCCATTTATTCCATCTGCAATACCGGCAACAGTATAATCAGCAGAATCCTTATCCACTGTACCATCTGCATTCAGAACCGGTTCAGATGTCCACACAATTGATTCCTCTTTAATAGGAAGGTTCTCAACCGTGGACGCTGTTCTGGTGTAGTCCAGATTTGTTCCAAACATATCAGCATAAGCGTTTCCATCTACTTGCAGACAAAGAGGCGTAAAAAAAAGCCGGGGACTATAACCGTTGTCATAATCTCCCGTTTCATCCCCGTTTTCATCAAGAATTGGAATGTTTTCAGTGTAATTGGAATACCATAATTTCTTTGTTGTTCTTTCAGATTTCTCAATATACGCCACCCTCCACCGTAAATGCGTACCCCTGCGACCTAAAATGGTCACGCACAATCTTCTTTTGCAACTTAACCCAGTTGCCGGGAGATAATCGGATCACTAACCTCTCTTAAATCAGTGTGCATATAGCAACAACTCCTTCAAGACACGTGTTCCGGTTCGCCCATGCTCGGCTACCGGTATTATCGCTATGGGAAAGCTCTCCCTCAGCTCCAATCTGGTTGTAATCATACATTGCAAGGTTGCGGATATTGGAAAAATACTTCTCCATATCCTTATTAACAGTGTCATCTGTATAATTATCCGGGTAATTCCGTATTTTCTTTATTTCTCTATAGGCATTTTTGACTTTCACAAGGAGCATGGACAAATCAGCTTCTTCTGAAATACCAAGCTCTGTTGACAGTTCATCGTATATTTCGTTTACCAATTCATCCATACTATCACCTATTTCTTCGGAGGTCTTCCGACCTTTGGTTTCGCAACCGCCGGTTCGGATTCCTCTACTTTCTCTTCTGATTTAACTTCTTTCCATCCACACGCAAGAAATGCGCTTTTCTGGATTTCAGAAGCGACAGTTACACGCTGTCTATCTTCTTTTTCCAAAGTATACATCAAGTATCACTCCTACTCTGCCGGATCTTCACATACACCGATAGCGTCTTTCTTCTTGTTAAGTACGAATGCATCATAGCGGACACGTCCCTCAACAAGGTATCCAGAAATACCAGGCGCATCATCGTGAATCTTGTACTCTGCAAGTTTGATCGGTGACGGCATAACAATCGGATTAGTGATAATAAAATGTACTTTTTCCGGGAAGTAAGACTTCGGAGCTTTTACAAAGTAAACACCATCAACTTCTCCAACAAGACCGTTAATAGCAATCTGTGTAGCCATATCGCCTTTTTTGGTGAATGCTTCATCCAGTTTCAGCATATTGTAGTAGCCTGGTGTGCAAATGCAGATTCTTCCACCAGTCGGAACTTTCTTGTTGTCAAGAATTTCCTGAACTGCAAGGAATTTTTCATATGCATTGGCTTTTGTTACTGCTGTATCTTTTACGATGTTTCCAGCATCAGCACCGGCAACAAGCTTGGCAATTACGGTATGTATCAATTTCCGGGATAACAACTTCATCAATCTGTCTACGAAGTGCTGCACCAGCTTCCATTGTTCCCATTGTGTCATCTTCACTCTTCTTATCGATTGTGAATGTGAACGCACGGTCTTTTGCAAGTGTCATTTCCTGCACTTCATTTCCGAGTTCTTCTGGTGTTCCATATCTGCTTGCGCCCTCTGTAGTGTAATCGCCCATTGCTGCTGTTGGCATAGAGTATACTTTTACAGTAGAGACTCCAAGCCATTCAAATGCGTAGTTTACCAGTGAAGAGGTAAGCGCACCGAGTTTAAATCTTTCATCCACCTGCTGTGAATATTTAGCTGCGTAATTTACTGCCATCTTAAATTCTCCTTTACTAACTTTTGGTAATCAGCGAACACTTCTTTACGTGTCCGGTATCTTTAAGGAAGATTAACCATTAAATCCTTTCAGGAATGGATCTTCTTTTCCATCTTCTCCCTGTCCGGCATTAACCGGCGGTCTGCTTTTCTGCCATTCTGCCTGTGCAGCCTTAATGGATGCGTTATTGAATTTCTTATAAAGCTCTGTCACTTTATCACTTTCTCCGGCAAGTTCGGCTGTAGCTGCTTCTTCTGCCATTTCCTCAGACATTCCAATCGCCATATAACGCTTCTGTGCATCAATCTTAGCAATCCTTTTCTTCAAGCTCTTTGGTGTGGCGTTCTTTTGCTTCTTCGGCTTCTCTCTTCGCTTCTGCTTCCTGTTCTTCGGCTGTCTGCTTAGCTTTCAGCTGTTTACGGTAATTAGCAGCTTCGGAAGAAGTTTTATTGTAGTCGTTCTGAAGCTTTGCGTTTTTGGCTCTTTCCTGTGCAAGTAATGTCTGCGCTTCTTCAAGAGTCATTTCATGCTCTTCCGGCTTGTTTTCCGGTCCCTGATTCTGCTGTACCTGTCCATCAAGGTTTTTGTTGTCTTCCATAGTTATCATGTTCCTTTCTTTCGCGTTTAGAGTTCTCTCTCATCAGTTACATTTCGCGATTATAGACTTCTCTGTCTTCCGCGTTTGGTAAGGCACTTCTCTGTGCCATATGAAAACAGTCATGGTTTTGACCGTAATTTCTATAAATAAATAATTGAGCACCGGCAATTGATAATCTGATTTGTACTCGCTCCAAGCGAGGTATCTTTTGGGAATTGCATCCACGAATCCCCAACATGAAAAGCCTGTCCAATGGGGATATACTTTTCATTGATTTCCCTGTGATCTTTCCTTGTTACCTCATCCATAATAGATTCCCACCGCTTCATGGTTTTGCCGGAATTAACAGCCTCCATATATCTTGCGTGGTTAATCGCCGTATTTACTTCATTTTCAGCTATAAACCTTGCTCTATCTAGCGAATAATAGTAAGGCTCGCTCTTATGGCTTTTCGTGCTGTCTATAACATCGTAAGAAAAGCTTTTTGCATGCGTTCCCAAGTATTTGTCTACGTCCGTGTACTTTCTAAGCGTTTCTAAATAAGAATCCTCAATTTGATTACGGATTGGCTCATAATCTGTTTTGTTCGATTGAGCCATTGTAAATAGCCACGCCATAGTAGCGATGAAGTTGTTTTCTAAATCTTCTGCCATATGGATTCTTTCTGCTTTGTCCTCTTCTGGAATATTCATTTCACCGAAATACTGTTCAAATGACATACTCCGTTCATTCGTAACCAGAGCATTCAATTCATCAAAACTAAGATTTGTGAACATCTTCATCACCGCCATTATCGGTATTCATTCCATCAAGAATTGGGGAATTTCCAGTCTGATCAGATAAGTCAGACATCGTTCTCTTCTGCTGCGTCTGTTGTTGCGGACCATCTTTCTTAATCAATGATTTCTGATATTTTTCAATCATATCTCGGCTATCAGCCCATGCCTGAGCTACATCCGGGAACAAGTCAACCTGTTCCATAGCGACACGACCATTCACGCCACAATTTATCATTGCAACCATCGAATTAACCTTTGTAGCAAGGTCATATGTCTTATTTCTGATGAATTTCGGTTTCACGTCCGAATATTCCAGCTTCAGAAGCGGACTGTCATATGGTGTATCCGTAGATTCTTTGATAGCTGCAAGTTCAAGCTTTACGATTTCTGCTTTTCCGCGGCGTAGAATCTGTTCTTCTTTACAAGCACTGTTTTCAGCAGCACTCCATCCTGAGGACATATTCATAGCAGAGCCGGTAGAACCACCGCCGGGGTCTGTTTGAATCGGTACATAAGCTCGCTGTAAAATCGTGTTTCTTTTGCTTACGATATTTTCCTGTACACCGGAATAATCAAATGTACTGGAAATAGCTTTCAGTAGTGGCGTGCCGCCGTTTCCGGTATTGTTAGCAATAATCCACTGTCCTCCAACCGGAGCTTGTGTTTTGGCCGTTATCATCTTTCGGCAATTCAAATCCAACACCGAAGAATACTTCCTGTGTAGTCTGCGCTACCGCATTGGCAAAATCAGATACTTCTACGTTCAGAGCATTCATATCTGAAATCTGACGTTCAAAGCATCCTGTTCTATCGGTAGCTCGATTAAATTCCACTATCGGAATCATTTTCAGTGGATTGATTTCTCCACTGTGTTGCATGAACGACCAAGGGTTCTTAGGGTTTTTCCCCATTAGTGATTTCACGCATATCTTTAATTCATATCTTGTGTCCGGCGTAAACACCGTATAATAAACTGTTCCGTTCTTTGTCCTGCAGAAAGTAACACCGGCAAGTTTTTCTTGCAGTGCCGAATTACGATAAATGCAGAAAGTAAATAATGGATTCAGCGTTACCAAATCAAACGGGCAAAGTCCGTCAAAGTTGCGCTTGATATCGACAAACTGATAACCAACGCCGGTAATCTCAACAAATCTCCCAAGCTCCTGATCTTTGGAGAATGCATATTCCGCATCGTTAAGCTCATTCAACATAGAAATCGAATCATCCTGGAAATCATTTTCCTTTTCAGTTGATTTCTTTAAATCCTTATTTCCACGCTGAACATATGTAATTGGCTGTCCCCACACATAGCCGAGTTTAAACTCTGTAATCTGGTTTGCTAAGTTATCAGATACCTTGATATTTACTTCCTTACGGATAATTTTCTTTCTAACAAGTGGCTGAATACCTTTTTCGTATCGCATCAGAAGAACCATATCATCTACATTTTTCATGTGAATCATCATCGCTTCTTCCAACACCTGAAAGATATTTTCACTTGTAATCTTTGCAACATCCGTATAAATCCGGCATCTGCCAGTCAGTTCCGGATACACAAACACTTCATTGTCCTCAGACACCGAATTTCACCTACCTTTGCATAAAAAGAAAGAGCTTCACGTGATAGCGGCACGCAAAACTCTTTATTCATGAACGAATTACAATTTCTTCGATTATAATTATATAGTATTTTTTTATGCTTTTTATGCAAGTTACTCCGAAACATACTTTTTTATTCTTCTGGACACTACAGACTGATCGAGTCCGATTTCCATAGCAATTTGCTGCTGAGACTTTCCGTCTTTCACATATTCCAGAATCATTTTATCTTCCAAGTCCGTACAATCAGCAATCAGACGGTCAATTCCAATCGTAAGATTTTTCAACCGCTCAATATCCTCTTGCACCTTAACTTCCATTTCCCGACATTTCTGTTCCCACTCTTTCATCTGTGCTATTTCATATTCATTGCATCCGCTGACACTGAATCCTCGTGGCTCATACGGGAACTGAGAATTGGATCCGTAAACTTTCCCGGCATAGCAAGACGGACGTTTTTCTATGTAATCAGCAAGCTTCTGCCGGTCCTTTTCAAGGAGGACTCCAAGCAATTTGTAATTCGCAATATCTTTTCTGGTGATTTTCATTTCTGTGTATCCTCCTTAAACTGGGCTCTGGATAATTTGCGCTGCTTTTACAAATCCAGTAGTAACAAACAATGCGAAACTTGCTAACCCGTCCGGAACGTCATCATGCGGATTTTTACCTCGTACAGAATAACTGAGTAAAAATGCCATCATTCTTCCATAATCTTCCTTTGGCTTATAATTTTCACGGTCACGAAACAGGACGCGTTTTTTCACCCAATCCGCATTTACAATAATCTTCGTTTCCTTGTTAGATTCCGTATATTTCGTAGTAATGTTGCAATGACCGCCCTTTTCTTCAACCAATTTGCTTACTTCCAGTGCCACACGATCACCACCATTGTTGCTTTCAAACTGGCATTGTTGCATACCAGTATTTACAATCAAATCAGACGTTCGCTCATACTGAATTCCATAATTGGAATTATCATCACAGATGCAATCCGTAAGATAAAAGTCGTTTCCGTACTGTAACATACACGGCAAGAATAGGAAGTCAGTACCTTTATTCTTCGTATCGCATATTCCCCATACGGCATCCGGTTCCGTAATAGGTAATGTAATGAATCTCCTGAGTTCTTCGTCTGTATACAGAAGTCCTTCACGTTCGATAGGCTCATTCTTGTACAGGCACTTGTAGGAGATTTCATCCATTGTTCTTTCCTGATCGTGGAAGAACTCAACACTGAATCCATTGTATTTGTAATCAAAGTTTGATTTTCCTGTTACCGGATCAATGTCTGGAACAGCAATGAATTTCGCTCTATCATCTCCGTCATAAATATCTTTCAGCCGACCAATAACATCATGCACGGACCATCTGGTAGCAATATGGATCTCCTTACAGCCGTCCATTTTTCGCTGTTTAGCATCAGTACCGTAGATTCTCCATAACTTATCCAGAATATTTTTATTCAGTGCTTCTTCGATACCACCAATCAAATCATCACAATACAGGTATCTGTTGGCACGGACCTTACCGGCATTCTTACTTCCTACAGATGTACATTGGATATTTGAGAATGGTTTGTATTTGTTGAAGTTGATGGTTTCTCTCTTGGCATTTGTGCTATGAAATTTCACGTCTGGGAAAATCTCTTGCCAGCAATATTCATCTGAGTTCGTTGTGATATCCATTACCCGTCATAGAACATTCTGGTAATATCTCCACTGTGTGAGAAAAACAAACTGAAATCATCCGGGTGTCTTCCGATTATCCATGAACAGAAAAACTTTTCAAGAGTAGTCTTCTGCGTACCCGGTGGCATGGAAATTGAAAGAATAT
>ENA-OQHF01001736-OQHF01001736.1-human-gut-metagenome-genome-assembly--contig:-NODE-1736-length-11720-cov-2.903217_pt1 | contig 11720 bp, 13 predicted proteins | sample MGYA00242559_ERZ504709 | MGnify/ENA primary metagenome ERZ504709 (study PRJEB26092, sample SAMD00036203) | human gut metagenome | host: Homo sapiens | study: EMG produced TPA metagenomics assembly of... | reverse complement strand
ATCGTAGCCGAGTGCTTGCAAGAACGGGAGGACAAATGAGGTCTTTGTTGCCTCCTCCGTCTTTACATTGTCTTTGAGTTTGCCGACGCGCTCAGCAAGGATTAGAAGTTCGTCTTTAAAGTCCATAGAGTTGGTTTATTTTGAATTATTATCGTCTATATATTTGAGCACGAGTTGTAGTATTTCTCCGTTTTGACGGATGATTTCTGAATTTTGGGTCAATATTATTTCGTATTGCCGATCTCTTTTCTCGAAAAACGAGATGAATTTTTGATCTTCCATACTTGAAATAGAGGGTTCGCGATTACTATAATATAGTAGTATGTATTTAGCATTTGCTTCACTCGGCTCTACCTTGCCACTTAACCATTGACCTATAATCGATTGGGATAATCCCGTGTCCTGCGATATACGATTTCCCTCAAAAGATCGGTTATGGTGTAGTAGTTCTTCTGGTGTTCATTTTTGCTCCAGGCATCTTTTTCGTCATGGAACTGATTTGAATGAATGAAATCAAGCGCATAGCGCTTGTAGCTCTTTTGCAAGGTCGATACTTCGGCCTTATAAGTTTCATGGGCTTGTTTGACCAACCGGAATAGCCCTTGTGTTCCGGTCTGCGCTGGGGTCCACCGAGACCTGAGCATCGCTCTTTTCAAAAAGAGAGAGGTGCAAAGATAATTTCTTTGTCATGGACTTAAATTTGAATTATTGTTATTTTTCTCCATTATTTTGGAGGTATTTGTATCACGCTTTCCCACTTTGTTGTATTCATTCGCTATATGCTTTAACTCTGTATCGTATGTGTTTAACAATCCATTCTTTACAAGCGAATGATAGTTACAGACCATATTTTGCCGATTGGGTACTTTTTCGTTCTGTAAACGGAAACAATACAAGCACTTCACCCCTACATCTAAAGGGTTGTCGGCCTTGAACGCTGAATGAACGAAATATATGAGTTGCGACTGTTTTTTTGTCCATACTACAGGCTGTTTGAATTTAGGTTCGTCAAAAATTCCGTTAAATATACTGAAAGTCGTATTCGAAGCGATGTATTTTTCATTGATAAGTAGTTGATACATAGTATATTTTTCTTTATGGCTATGGGTATTATGGAATATGGGTTTACCTAAATATGAATAGGTAATTCTCTTTTTAGTTCTGCATTGAGAGTGATACTCTCTATTGATTGAATCTGTCGCATATAGCCTTCAGCCTCGTATCGTACCGGTCCATCCATCCCGCCCGTTTGATCCAAGCGAAGCCCGTCACGAGGCTCGCCTTATGCGGCTTCTTTCCGCCGATGCGGAAACAGCATTCGCCCTTGATCCATAAATTCTTCCTGTTGAACCGGCTGAATGCCTGGTGGATGAAATAGGACAACTGCCGCTGGGTTTTTGTCCATTCCACCGGACTTTCGAACCTTGCCTTGTCGAAGATACTGCCGAATGCCTCGAATGTCGTCTCCGGGGCTATGTACCCGTATTTTACCAAATCTTCGTACATGGCCCGTATCTCCTCCTCGCTTTGCGGCACATAGAACGTTGCGGCTTCGTGTACGGGTTCGAATCCGGCAAAATCCACTTCGGGATAGAGTGCCCGGGTCTCTTCGTAGCAAACGGTATTGTGCTTGGGGATACGGCAGGTATTGAACCGTTTCCCGTTCTCCCTGTGCCATTGTTTCTCAAACAGGACATACGGGCTGTGCAGTTTGCATAGGCTCGACACCGCATAGGCGATGACTTTCAGTTGCAGGGGGGACGTCTGCGGAACGGGTTGGTAGTGTCGGTCCAGTATGCCCGCATCGACGGCTCTTTGCAGCAATGCAGCCACCCGTTCGTTGGCTAACGGCTCTATCAGATCGCCGTATTTCTCCCTCTGCTCCTCGCTTCGGGTATCGCACAACGACGACAGCGTTCGCATGTGCTTCACATAGTCGTCGAGTATCTTGGCCTCTTTCGCCCCGATCTCCTTCCTGCAGCTTTGCACATACTTCTCCACCATGTCGGTAAACCCGATATTGGCAATCAGACGGGCCACCTGCGGGGAAGCGTCCAATTCCATGTACCGGCATACCTCCTGCGTCCATTCGGCGATATGTTTCCATTCGGGGTCGAGCGCCTCAAATTCAACCTCGTCGTCCGCATCCAACTGGTATTTCAACTCTCCGATGATGCGGGTAATCTTTACTATTTTTATGACGGCTTCCTGTCTTGTCATACGTTTTCTGTGTTATCCGATGTCGGGAATGAGCGACACGGCGTTCTGTTTGTTCTTGTCCAGCACCTTGGCGTATATTTGCGTCGTCGTCAGGAACCGGTGCCCGAGCAATTTCGATACGGTATAGATGTCTGCGCCCAGGTCGAGCATCAGCACGGCAAACGTGTGCCGGGCGCAGTGGAAAGTCAAGTTTTTGTTGACGCCCGCCGCCAGGCTCCAGCGTTGCAGTTCCAGAGAAGTCCATGATCCGTAGGTAAACCCCGTAAATACGATGTCGTCCGGATTGCCTCTTTCTCCGAGATATTTCTCCGCCTGCGAAGAAATGTCGAGGTATTCCTGTCCCTTGGTTTTCCGCTGTTTGAACACGATCCGCGTGTACTTCCCGAATTTCTGCACTTCACCCCATGTCAGTTTCTGTATGTCGCTTTTACGCAGCCCGGTCAGACACGAGAAGAGGAACGCACGTTTCAGTACAGGGTAGCGGCAAGGAGTCGCTGCCAATTTCTTTACCTCGTCCAGCGTCAGGTAATCGCGTTTGACTTCTTCCTCCTTGAATCCTTCGATTCCGCGCAGCGGGTTTACCGGTATGATTTGGTCGTCGTATGCCTGATTGATGCAAGCACGCAGCTTGTTGAAGTAGGATACCTTGGAGTTCTGCGACAGCCCTTGGAATGTGTCGCGTTCACGGCGGGGTCCGACACGCTTGTGCGTATCTTTCTCCACGTTGTTCAGAAACTCTTTGAATCCCGTGATAAATTCCGGTGTTACTTCCCGGAAGGTGGTTTTCTCGTCGCAATAGATTTCAAGGTAGCGGAGGCAGCTTCTCCAGTTGCCCCAGTTGCCTTGCGATTCCGGATTCTTACGCCGTTCCTCCACCATCTTGCGATAGTATTCCAAAAAGGGCGTGTTCTCCTTGAACTGGCGCGTGAAGGTATATTCGCCGTTCTGTATTTCGATCAAACGTTTGGACTTGACGGCTTGTGCTGTAGCCAGCGTTTGACGGTTCTGTTCGCGTTCCAACGGAGTTTTGGCATCTATCAGGTAGAGCTTCAAATACTCCTTGTGGCGTCTGCCGTTTCTACAGATGTCAAGATACAGGCTTACGTTGCCGTTCGACAACTTCTTTTCCCGAAGCCTGACGGGTTCTTTTTGGGTAGTGGTCGTTTTAGCCATAGTCTGCTTTCTCCTTTTAATAATTATACGAAGAACTCTTTTATTGCTGTATCCCGTTCCCGGGGGACAGTTTTTTGTCCCCCGCACTCTTTTCGGGGGACGAACTGGGGACAAAAATACAATAAAAATGAGAAAACAAACAAGACAATCGAAGAAAAAGAGAAAATGAATTATCCTCCGAACGTACTGATATATTGTGATTTATAGGTAGGGTATTTGCTCTTCTTTAGCTCTTCTTTTCACGGCATCATTTTCCGGAGGGGAATACGAGAACCATTCGGGTGGTATGAACCTGTTTGCCCCCGAAGGTCCGGCAGTGGACGCCGAGGAGGAAGCCTTCATCCGGGCGATGCAGCGCAAGAAGAAAAAGAAGAAGCGCAAGGGCTTGGGAATGTAATCGAAAATATCAACAATCAAAAAAATAAATGTATGTCACAACAAGAAGACGATTTGAGGGCATTGGCGAAAATCATGGATTTTCTGCGTGCCGTGAGTATTATTTTAGTGGTCATGAACGTGTACTGGTTCTGCTACGAAGCCATCCGGCTTTGGGGTATGGACATCGGTGTGGTGGACAGAATCCTGATGAACTTCAACCGCACGGCGGGGCTGTTCCGTTCCATCCTGTACACGAAACTGTTTGCCGTCCTACTGCTTGCCTTGTCCTGTCTGGGGACAAAGGGCGTGAAGGGCGAGAAAATCACTTGGGGACGAATCTGGACGGCTCTTGCCGCCGGCTTCGTGCTGTTCTTCTTCAACTGGTGGATACTGGCTTTGCCTCTACCGATAGAGGCGGTAACAGGGCTGTATATTCTGACCGTCGGAGCTGGTTATGTCTGTCTGCTGATGGGCGGTCTGTGGATGAGCCGCCTGTTGAAGCACAACCTCATGGATGATGTGTTCAACAACGAGAACGAGAGCTTCATGCAGGAAACGCGGCTTATCGAAAGCGAGTATTCGGTCAATCTTCCGACACGGTTTTACTACAAAAAGCGTTGGAACAATGGCTGGATCAATGTCGTGAATCCTTTTAGGGCTTCCATCGTGTTGGGTACTCCGGGCAGCGGTAAATCCTATGCAGTGGTAAATAATTTCATCAAGCAGCAGATAGAAAAGGGCTTCTCGATGTATGTGTACGACTTCAAATTCAGCGACTTGTCCACGATAGCATACAACCATCTGCTGAACCACCCGGAGGGCTACAAGGTGAAACCGAAGTTTTATGTGATAAACTTCGATGACCCGCGACGTTCGCACCGTTGCAATCCCATTCACCCGGACTTCATGGAGGATATTACGGACGCTTATGAGAGTGCGTACACCATTATGCTCAACTTAAATAAAAGTTGGGTGCAAAAGCAGGGCGACTTTTTCGTAGAATCGCCCATCATCCTTTTCGCGGCTATTATCTGGTATCTCAAAATTTTCCAGAACGGCAAGTATTGTACATTCCCCCATGCGATTGAGTTCCTGAACCGCCGCTATGAGGATATTTTCCCGATACTGACCTCTTACCCGGAATTGGAAAACTATCTTTCTCCGTTCATGGACGCATGGCTCGGAGGGGCTGCGGAGCAGTTGATGGGGCAGATAGCAAGCGCGAAAATCCCTTTGTCAAGGATGATTTCCCCGCAGCTCTATTGGGTGATGTCGGACAGCGAGTTCACGCTGGACATCAACAACCCCGAAGAACCGAAAATACTCTGTGTGGGCAACAATCCCGACCGTCAGAATATCTACGGTGCGGCACTCGGTCTGTATAATTCCCGTATCGTGAAGCTCATCAACAAGAAGGGGATGCTGAAGTCATCGGTCATCATCGACGAGCTGCCCACGATTTATTTCAAGGGGTTGGACAACCTTATCGCCACCGCGCGAAGCAACAAGGTTGCCGTGTGTCTGGGCTTTCAGGATTTCAGCCAGTTGGTGCGCGACTACGGTGATAAAGAAGCGAAGGTCGTGATGAACACCGTCGGCAATATCTTTTCCGGTCAGGTGGTGGGTGAAACCGCCAAGACGCTTTCCGAACGCTTCGGTAAGGTGTTGCAGAAACGGCAGTCCATTTCCATCAACCGGCAGGATGTTTCCACCTCCATCAACACGCAGATGGATTCACTCATCCCGCCGAGCAAGATTTCCGGCTTGACGCAGGGTATGTTTGTCGGTTCTGTATCCGACAACTTCAACGAGCGTATCGAGCAGAAGATTTTCCATTGCGAGATTGTCGTGGATGCCGAGAAGGTGAAGCGCGAGGAGAAAGCCTACAAGAAAATCCCCGTCATTACCGACTTTACGGACGGGGACGGCAACGACCGCATGAAGGAAACGGTTCAGGCGAATTACAGGCGCATCAAGGAGGAAGTGAAGCAGATTGTTCAAGAGGAACTGGAACGTATCGCAAATGATGAAAACTTGAAACACCTGTTGCAGCAGAAATAACAGATTCCTTTATATATGAAAAAGGGGATGTGTCAAAACACCCAAAATATGAAAATTACCCCTGTCACAGATATCTGTAGCAAGGGTAATTTTGTTAAAAAGAGAGTTTTGACACCCTCTTTTTATTCTCAGATTTGAGATGCTTGTTGATGGTGGTAATGGCAAGCGTCAGCAAATAATTTTTCAGCTCTGTATCGTCTTTAAGCAGTATGCTGTATTCTTCGGCAAACATTCTCAACAGTCTGGTTCTGAGTTTCGACATTTCTTCACCGAAAGGTATCTGTCGGTTTTCTTGCCAATACTCAATCACTACGGAAGATACCAGCCACTTGAACTCGGATTTCATCTCTTTGCCGAGTTTCTTGAAGCGGATTTGTTCGCTAATTGGCGGCTCGTTGTATGGCATTATGTCTGCCGGGTCATAAACGGATATACTGCCGATACCATAATCCATGATTATCGGTAAATCAGTTTTTACATCATTCTTATGTTTCTTCTTTTTAGCCATACCCGTTATTGTTGCAGGAAACCTTTACCTTTATCAGTAAGATAGTATTTCTGTTGCGGACTCTTGGAGCCTATGGGATAAAGTGAAAGGACCAAACCGGAATTTATTGCCGGATGGATATAGTTCTTTAAGAAATTCCTTTTATCTTTCATTCCCGTTTTCTCCATGATTTCTTTAGCAGAGAGAGTGTTGTTCCCAATAGCAGACAACAGTTTTCCTAACTGTGGGGTTACTGTGGGGTTACTATAGGGGTGCTGTGGGGGTGCTGTGGGGTCTTGTCCTACTGTAGTTCTTGTATAATGAAACACAATCCATACAGCATTGCCGTCGGTATGAAACTCCGGATCCGGAATACCGACACGGCGACATTCGTTTACCATAAGGGCTATGCCACGTCCCCAACTCTCCAATACTGCACTTTTGTACAGCACATTGGCTACTATCAGATTTTGTGGTTCGGAATTGTGGCCACCCAACAGTTTCTCAATGGTAATATCAGGCGGAAATGTTCCGCTGTTTTCAATCTCCACGCGGTCATCATAGATAGCAATCCCGACTGAACTGCCGGGGCGATGGTAAACACGATGTGCAAAAGCATTTATGCAACATTCTCTCAATGCCTTATATGGCACATTCAGTTCCTCTTCTCTGTACAAACCTTCAATTTTACCGGAAAGGGACAAATGCTTGAAGAAAAATGCCATTGCAGCATCCAGCAAGTTGAATATATTGCCTGTCACACGCTGATTATCTAAAAATTCATCTTTTGTCGTTCCTTTGAACCGGGCTAAACGGAGCAGACATTGGGGATAATGGTAGAAGTTCCGTCCGAATAGGACAACGGAAGCATTGTTCAGCTTTCCATCATTCAACAAGTCAAATTTTTCAAGGATGGTTCGGACATCCTCCTGCATAGAACCTTCCGGCAAACGTCCGCCTCTGATTCCTCCACGTACTGCGCCCAAGATTGCCGTTTCGTCAAGGTCGGATATTTTCAAGCCGGGATTTTGCATGGAATCCCAAGCATAGGTTCCGCCTCGCTGCATAACCAACAGGTTGTATATACCCTGCGGCATGGCAGATGTAACGCTCTCTATCCGTTGATAAGCCCTCCCCTTATAGGTGAACGGGCGCATATATCGTTGTTCTTCCGCTGATAAAGCTATAACACTTTTGTTCGTTCCCGGAATGTCTGTATAGGATATATCAATGGTCGCAAACGGCTCGATTCGTCTGATGGTTTCCGCAATATCGCGCTTCGTCTTGTCGCTCACTTCCTGACCGATAATCTTTCCCTTGTCGGTTACACCGAACAGCACCGTGCCGCCCGTACCGTTCAAGAAGGCACAAAGAGTTTCCATTCCACGCTCCAACTGCCCGGTAGTTTCTTTGAACTCAACTGTCCCGCCTTCGGCTCCGGCAATCAGTCCATTCAATATTTCGAGGTTATCTATTTTCATCCGTCATTGATTAATACTTGCAAAGTTAATGATTTTAATCGGCTTTCCGGCAGATAATAGAGTGATTGTAAATGAAGAAGGATAAGAAACCGTATAATCCGGCCGCTTATCCTTTGTTTGGCATTCGTTTATCTCCTCATCCGCTCCAATTCATCGTCATGTCGCATCTTCGCGTTCAGTTTGTCCTGCATCTTTTCAAGGAAGTAGGTGCGACTGTCGCTTTTCCTGCGTTTGATGTCCGTATAGAAGCGGTAGCAGTCTTTGGACTCCACACCGAAAAAGGAATAGAGGACAGGAGCAAGCTCTTTTCAGCGAAGCCTTTGCCGCCATTGATGCAGCCGGTGGCGTAGAGGGCATAGATTAGTTCTACCAACTCGACGGCATTACCGGTCCATTGCAAGGCTGGGACTGTGGCTTTGGTTTCGGATGTGGATGTTAGTGGTGGCACGGAGGTAATTGCAGAAGCGGATACTATCTTCTGCATCTTTCGGATGAAGGATAACGCCTTGCGGATATACACAGTGACGACATTCTCCTCCGATACCGACAAGTTCTGTGGATGGTGCTGTAATTCGATTTCGGCAAAAGCCAACGCCACAATAATATGCTTGGCATCATTGCCGCCGTAGCACAGGTTTATTACTTCCTGCACGAATCCGCCGTATGCCGTTTCCGTGCTACCGTTGTCTTTTCCGTTTATCATGGCGAAAAACTGTGTTTCCGCCAGTATGAGATGGTTCATTATCTTTTCTGTTTTGAGGGTTTACACTTGTTTATCAGTGTGCGCACACTGATATATGGTGCAAATCATAGCCCTAAACACGAGAAAAGATTGTGAGAAAATTGTACTACATTGTTTTTCAGAAAGATAAAATTCAAAAATAATTTTATCCTTGATTGCATCCCTTGTGAAATATGTTCAGATTCTGAACATGTGTTCACTTTCTGAACACGGAAATTCCGCCAAGATGTTCATAATCTGAACATTTTATGTCCGTGGCTCTTTATGATAGGTAAGCCGGATTACTCCGTCCCTATAAGTTTTGATTCTCCATAAGCCGCCAGTCATTCATAGGTAGTGCTGACTTGAAAAAATGCGCTCCGTTTCCGTCGATGGTTGGAACAACGTATAGTATGATTTCATCTATCACGTTCATCCGTAACAGTCCGTTGGCATATTCGGTATTCCCGGCAGTTACTTCCAACAAATGGCAAATGCTTCCACCTTCCTCCCTCCATTCTTGAAGTACGGATACCGAATAGTCGGATGTCAGCTTATACAGGGCATTGGCACGTATTTCATCCATACCGTAATCTTCGGTTTGAAGCAACCGCTTCCGGGGATGCAGTTTCATCGGACAGCCATCTATTGAGATAACGGCAAGTAATTGTATTTTCGCCATAACGTATTTTCTTTCCTTTTTGGCGAGGCAAAAAAGTAGCGTGCAATTCACACTACCTTCAAGCGATGGCTCTGGTAAAGCCTTTACGGAGAGTACGTGAATGCACGCTATGCGTAAGCATAGCATAAGCATCACGCAATCGTCTCCGTAGTTTCAATTTACCAGATTCAACATCGAGAATAAACTTACGCTTCCGTAGTTCGTATGTTCCACAAATTTAGGAAACATTTTCGGAAAAACGCATAGCCCTAACTCCTTTTCGGGGTTGTTCGCCCTTTATTTTTGATTCTAATGGTGCTGGCATAGTCCGTTATAATATTTAGTTCTATTACATAAAAACAGACCTTGCAGTCGGTTGTCAGTCCGTCTGCAAAGTCATGCCGTTCGTGTCATTCGCTCCAATCGTTGTATTCGTCGGTCGGATAGAAATCGGGAAAGAGGTCGTGGAAATGGAATGCGAAAAACGCCATGTCGGTACACATCGTCTGACGAAAGCATGTGCCCATTGCAAAATCTTCGTCGTAAACATTGTAGTCTACACATCCGAACACGATGCTTTGACGACCGATTTTCTTCTCGCCCTCTGTAAAGCCGATGTAATAATAGGATTTTTGTCCCGTCCTGCGGTTGAATCGTCGGTTGAAAAGAATCGAATCCTTTCAATCGTGTAGGCAAGATGATTACGCTCCAATAGCCGCCGAACGGATTGCATCGACAACTCTACATTCTTGACTGTCCCCATTTTTTGAATGTTTTGATTTATGATATAGTCGGGACAGGATGGGGAACCCGTTTTTGAAGCGTAATAATCTATGTCGTGCTACATGGTTTTCTTGCCTTTATTTTGTTGTTTCTGCAAAAGTAAATAATCGGATTCAGATTTGCAAGGGAATCAGTCGATCCCCCGCAAATTCTCTGAATTACATAATCCATGTAGATAGCCTGCCCGCTGGATTGTCTGCCCCACCAGTAGCAACCGTATTCCTCGATGATGATTTGTCCCTCGCGTTTCAGCCGTTCGGCCAGCCAAGAATCAATCAGCCACCATTCCATGACATCATCCACGAACGGATAAAGATATTCTTCGGAAATAAGGTTTGCCCGTATCATTTCCTCGATAACCGTGCTTTGATTCTTCAAAACACAATTCTGTACTATTCGTTGCGCATCCATTGGATTTCCAGTTTTGAGGTTAGTTGCAACAGCCAACGGTTTACGAAACATGCTAAATTGTGTTGGTCTATTTCGTTGCGAGGTATTAATCCCTCTACCGTCGGTGTGGCGCAACATTTCTCGATTTCAAAAAAATCGTTGATGTAGTGGTAAGGGATAAACTGCCGTTTAATGGTGTTGAAAGCAAAAATCACTTCGGGGTCACGGAAAAGAACGCCATTTATTTCGATGTGCTGTGTCAGCGAAATAAGGTTGTACTTTCCGATGCAGTCAGTCAGTTTCACATGGATTGTCTGGCTTGCATTTTTGATTTTCAGTTTTTTAGCCCGCACGGCTAACAAGGCTTTCAGAATTTCTGTCGCCCTTTCATTTAATGTTTTCATGGTCTGTAAAGTTTAGAGTTATTCCCCATTACTTGTAAAAAGATAACTCCATTCATAACCAACTAAACAGGGCGGCATATCTCCATGTAAGAATAGCTTTCCGATCTATATAATGCCGATAATTTTATGCTGTTATATGGTTTCGGGCATAAATAGGGGGTGGTCTTGTTTTATGTCGAATCCTATTAAAATGGGATGGATAAAAAATTTTGGTTTTTCCATCCGCAAATGGGAGGGGTGAAAATAGGGATTGTCTGCATGGATAAAATAAAAAAGCCCTAACTATAAGGCTTTTTTATTAAAACGTAAATGTCTTAGTTTATCTCCAACAACTTCTAACTCTAACTCTTTTCTCAACTCTTTTCTTAATTCAATAAGAAGAGGTTTAGTATCTCCTTGCTGAGTATCCCCAATTTCATCAGATAATTTTTGAGCTAATTGTATTTGTGTTGGGGTTCCGAATAGTTGAATGTTCGCAATAGCTTTTTCAACATCAGCATTCCGAGTGCTATCGTTGCGGTTAGATGCATTTTCTAATAATTGCCATGCTGTTATTAGATATTGGATGGTAATTTCTTTTTTCTTGTTGGATAAATCTCGACGTTTAGATAGTATATGTAATATAAACCATCCTAAAATATTAACTATTATTGTTATCCACATAAATATTATGCTATTCATCATTGTACGTTTTGTACAAATATAAGAAATTATTGATTGAATTGGTTTACAGTTGTAATGTCTTATGTGTGGTGTTTTTCTTTATATAAGGTCGTAATCGCCCTCTATCTTCTCACGAATTTGTCCCTGATAATTGTCACACACGCGGTCGGTTTACCCTCTATTCGTGTCGGCGCATCCTTTATCTCGTATCATTGCGCAAGGTCTGTCGCTTTGGCTTTTCGTTGCAGACCCAGCGTGTCGTAAATCTCCTGCAAGCGTTCTTTGGCCTTGTTCTTGG
>ENA-OQHF01001729-OQHF01001729.1-human-gut-metagenome-genome-assembly--contig:-NODE-1729-length-11728-cov-3.485993_pt1 | contig 11728 bp, 16 predicted proteins | sample MGYA00242559_ERZ504709 | MGnify/ENA primary metagenome ERZ504709 (study PRJEB26092, sample SAMD00036203) | human gut metagenome | host: Homo sapiens | study: EMG produced TPA metagenomics assembly of... | reverse complement strand
AAATAAATCTAATTTCTTACTCATATTATCACCTCGTGGTTATTTTAAACATTAACGTGTGCACCCTCATGTTAAAATATAAAAACAGCAAACGGAACGTACACGAGGAAAGACGTTCTTTTCGCCGGCACACGATGGCTAGTTTGCTGTAATTATTAAAATAAAAAAAGACATACACAGGATTGTGTGGTCTTCATGACCTTTGCATCCTGTGTATGTCTCTTAACTTAAATTCATCATAGCATAAAGTTTTACGCAAATCAATATGCATTTGATGGTTTTAATCTGTAATTATTTCTTGCTTGTCCTTTTGCAACAGACCTTGCAAGAACTTCATTATCTTCTGTATATAATGTTGCGTATAAGTTTATATCTGGTTGATTTCCACTATTGTTCATCATAGCAACAACAACTCCACGTTCTACAGCATCAGCAATGATACTTTCATCAACCATACCACCAGAATTACCAACGATACTATCCGCAATCATCTTCATAGTTTTTGGATTTTCAAGTGGTAATACAGCTTCTGATCCGGCTTCACCGACACCGATCACGGATGCAGAATCAAATAATCCACCTTTTTTATACCAATCTACTTTAAATTTAGTTGGTATGCTTAAGCTCATTCCACCAAAATTGAAGTCTTTTGTTCCCCAAGAAATATGAGGTGTTGGAATACGTAAAGATTTAAAACCATTAATAAACTGCTTAATGATATTTTGCCCAACTTTATACATATCTCCAACGGCATTTTTTACATTGCTCGGTAACTTTTTCAACCAGTTTCTAGCATCTGTCCATTTATCTCCTTTTAATCCAGAAAGCATACCTTTCATAGCTTCTGCTCCTTTGGCAACTAACCACGCTGCCGGAGATGTTCTTGCTAATGTATTTACCGTAAAACTCTTTAATCCTTTTACGGTTGATTGGAAGTTTCCGTTCTTCACGTTCTCCCAACCGTTTTTCATTCCGTTAACAGCTTGTTTACCTTTTTCAACCAACCAATTCTCAGCACCAGTGACTTTACCTTTGATGTAATTTCCGATACCTGCGGCTGCCTGACCGACTTTGCTTTCTTTTACAGACTCCCATCCACTACGGATACCTTCGACTGCATCTTGCCCTTTTTCTTTCAACCATTCACCGGCGTTTCCAACTTTCTCTTTAATAAATTTGCCGATTGTGCTAACAGCTGTTCCGAAACCAGATTTTGCACTTTCCCATCCATTGCGCAAGCCTTCAATAAGGTTTTTTCCTTTTTCCTTTAACCATTCTCCGGCGCTGTTAAATCCATTCACAATATTCTCTTTTACGTTTCCGATAAACTTAGATATTGCACCCCAGTTTTTGTATATTAAAAATCCACCAACGATTACTCCAACTATAGCTAATCCAATCGGTGAGAACAGCACGCCAAGAACACTGCTAAATGCAGCTGATACAGCTGGTGCGAACGTACCTGTTACCCATGATGCAATTCCACCTGCAAATGAAACCGCTTTTGGAAATAATTTTGTTGAAATAACTTCCGCGATCTTCGGTGCAACATCTGTTGTAATCTTCCCCGGAATACCTTTTAAAAGGCCAATCGCATCCAAAACATACGTTCCAATCGCCGTACCTAATGTAGATTTTGAAAAAGCTCCTGCCATTTTCTTTAATGCTATGATTAATAAGGAAGACGATCCATCTACTTCTTTAGGTATTAAACCAAACGCCGAAAGTATAGGGCTTACAATTTTATCCACTGCTGTAACAAGTTTAATAGCACCAAAAGCTATAATAAACTTTCCTTCGATTGTGGTTCCTAATCCTGAGATAAGTCCACCTAATATTGTTTTGATTGTTGTAAATACTTCTCCGAATATTCCACTCCAATCAATACTACTTAGGAATGTTCCAATGCCTCTTCCAAGTCCTGCCCAGTCTGTATTTTGCGCTACCTGTGAAAATACTCCAAGAAGAATTTTTTACAAAAGTGCTTAATATTTGTCCATTTTCTTCCCAGTTAACTCCAGGATCAAAAGTATTAATCCCGTGAGAAATATTTGCTGCAATATCAGACCAATGTACAGTTTCATTGATTTTTCCAAGTACAGAAAAAACTCCATTGATTCCTACTGCAAATGTATCTGCGATAGTTGCGAAGTCGATGGATTGGAACATACCATTTACAGCTTTTCCAAGAGCAACGCCGATTTGCTGAAATCCTGTTAAGCCTGTATTATCTGTTGCTGCTAATTGATTCAAGAATCCGTTTAAGATTCTCCATGAGATCATAAAATAGTTTCCGAGTGCATTTCCTAACTCTGTCCATGGAATTTCCTGAATCATTCCTTTTAAACTTTCTGCAATGCCAGTACCTAGAGTTTTGAAGTTTATACCACCATCAGGAGATGCAATTTGATTAAATGCTCTCACTACATCCGTAATCCCTGCACCAACTACTTTACCTAATAACTTAAAATCGAAATTATCAAGGAATCCATTGATTGCCTGAGTAAATTTTGTTGTAAATGATGTGATTTTAGGACCAACATTCTTCCAATCAAGTGCATCATAGGCTAATTGCAGACCGGCATTTAACATATTTGCGATCTCACGGCCAACACCATACCAATTATTATCAAGGAATGCTTTTCTGATTCTTGAAGCCCAATGGCTAATTGGTGTTTCATAATCTTCATCTTCAAGACCACTCAAATCACCGAGTCCGCCAATTCCACCGCCGACTCCACCGCCACTTCCAGAACCACCTGCACCTCCTCCAGATCCAGTATCGCCTGATTGCTTATTGTCATTCAACTGATTCAATTCATCAAACGGCAGAACGGATAAGGTCTTCTTTAATTCTTTCGCTGCCTTAGATGCTTTGTTCATCCCTTTAGATGCATCGTTTCCGGCACTTCCAAGTCCTGAAAGATCAGTAGCAGAATCGCCAACTCCACCAAGATCATTTACAACACCTTTTGTTGCTCCTTTTATCTTTTTCCCATCAGAACATACATAAAGTTTCTGAACATATTAGCTGCTTGCATAAGCCTGCTCATTAAAGCGTTTAATGCTTTAATTGCCGGAAGTACAGCTGCAATAATTCCTTGACCCATAACAGCTGATAATGACTGAATGTTTAATTTTAATAAACGTACTTGGTTTGCCCAAGTACCGGCAGTACGAGCAAAATCGCCCTGTGCATCTTTTGTTACAGACATTAAATAGTTATATCTCAATGTAGCCTGTTCTGCCTGAGTCATAGAAGTCCACGACTTTGTAATTCCGTTTGCTAAAGCATAAGCACTCATATTTGCAACAGACATGTTAATACCTAATTGCTTTAATGGTTCAATCTCACCAGAAATACCGGCCCTGATTTTATAAAATGCTGTATCAGTATCTATATTATAAAAAGATGCAATATCACCCGCTAATCCGGCTAATGCTACTGACATGTCGGATGCTGCATTTTGGGCGACACCAGATGATTTCAACATCGCCATTATGGTTCCTGTGTATCTTTTAGCTGCCAACTCAGATACTCCAAACTGCTTTGAAGCTGTTGAAGCAAAATCATATGCTTTGTATTTTAATTTACCAAAAGAAACATCAATTACGTTTTCTGCTTCTGTTATATCCGATCCTAACGTTATTGCATCCTTTGTAAATTGTCCAAATGCTTGTACCGCCTTAAATCCAATAGCTGTTTGAATAAGATTTTTTAAGCTGAAATTTACGGTTGAAATACTCCCGCTTGCTGACCCAATATTTCGAATAGCATTTACCATTTTACCAATACCACTACTTACAGTAGACCCCGCTCTGGATGCTAAGCTTGCTAATTCAGAAAATCCGTTCCTTAATTTCCCGAAAGAAGTATTCATTGTATTGACAGCGCTACTAACTCTACCGCCTGATGCTGCTAATTGTGCCAACGCCTTTGTCATTTCTACTGTATTCTTACTAACAGCCGGTGCTTTAGACATGGTATTGAAAAATGACAAAAGTTCTTTTGCCATTATTTGTAGTCCGTTAGCACTTAATTCTACTTTTTTGCCGGCAGAAGATAGACTCGCTAACGCTGATATGAATTGATTTATTGATTCTTCAACACCTTTAACAGATGCTAATTTATTTGCAGTTTGCTTTATTGCATTTCCTACCGCCGGAAGCTTGCTTGCAACTACACCAGTATTATTTCCAGAACTGATTAATCTAGATAATGATGCAACAAGTCTATTGATACTTGATGAAACATCCGGAAGATTTCCAAGTTTAGACACAGACTTATAAATACTGTCAAAAATCTGCGTATCAAAACCTTTTGTATCAACTGCCATTAATTTTCTGATAGAGTTAATAACAGAAGATATTTTGCTGTCGCTAAAATCAACGTTATTTAAAACTGACATTGCATGAGATACTTTTGATATTCCATTCACAGAATTTTGAATATTTCCAGTATCTAATTTTCCTATCTTTTCAATTGCTTTGGAAACTGAATTGATATTTTTATAATCTAGCTTTGGTATCGTAACACCTGAAACGCCTTTTAAAGCATTCAGTCCAGAAGCCAATTCTTTTAATGGTCTTGAACTTTCATTTAAAGCGGTAAAATTAACATTTGTTAATGATTGTAACTGTTTACTAAGACCAGATAATTTAGGTACATTGATTTTGATACCACTCATTGATTTTAAAGACGAAGAAACCCTGTCTATCTCACGAGAATAGTTTCTTATACTTCCAGTATCTACGGACTTAAATGCTTTGCTCACGTCATATAATTTGTTTGCCAAATTATCAAGTGCTGTAACAGCTCTGGCAGTCGAACTTTTCACTTGTATATCGAGTGTTTCTATTGTACTATCTGGCATTTTGATTCACCTCCAACTAATAAGGTCAGCGGCTGATCTCATACGGTCAGCCGGTATAAAAAAATAAAGGGCAGAATCATTCGTCTGCCCCTATCTTTTCTATATTTGCATTTGCTTGCATAACTCTGAGTTCCATAAGTCTTAATTCTTGTTGCATTTCTTCTTTACTTCTTCCACTTCTCTTTTCAATTGATTCAATACTTTTTTCTTCTTTTAGCAATGGGTTTTCTGGATAATTACCATTTTTAGAAAAAGCACAATTAATCGCTTGCAACACATAAGAACCTGTTAACCATGATTGATAATTTGTACTTTTCAATTCATATTCTTTCTGTTCTTTGTATGCATTTATGTATACACTAATTTCTTTTGGAGTGGAGTGAAAAAATTCATCTTTTGTCATTCCGGCTTTTACAGCCTGAGGAAACAATGTATCAAGTATTATTTCTCTGTAACTTCTGCTTTCGCTGTTTTCTTTTTGTGATCCTGAGGTTTCTTTGGTTCTTTCTTCTGTTCTGGTTCGATCCCTAACATCTTGTTCAGACCGATTAGATCGAAAAAATTATCTTCGCCCATCTTTTCAATACAAAGAGTCATGATCCCATAGAAATTTCCATCTTCATCATCTTTATGTTCTTCAAGATATGTTCTAATAAGAGATTTTGCATCTTTAAGATCAGAAACTGTTCCATCTCCCTCTGGTCCATGTGCTTCAAGAAGCCCTGCATAAAAGATTATTAATGTTGTCTTTGGAATATTGGAAATTTCTTTTACGAGCTTCTTAATATCATTTTTATCTTCTGATTCACTGATTCCTACCATCAATGAAGTTACGCTTGATACACAATCGTCATATAATGATGCTTCAACTGTGTATTCAAGCTTATAATCTTTTCCGCCAATTTTTAATACTTTATACATGTTTGCCTCCTATTCATTCAAATTAAACTTCTGTATCGTCTGGTTCTACCGCAGTATCAAGACCGACATACTCGTTGATTGTCAACGTCATTTCAACAGTTGCTAATCCATTCTGATCAAGCCCCGGCTTAGGTATCTGTGCTGGTGGTTCAATCTTTGTGAAATATGCCTTATCAAGTGCCGGGTAATATTCCTCATACCATACGGCTTTTCCTGCTGTTTTTCCTGCTTTGTATTCACTGATCAAAGTTTCCCATTCTTTAATTGTCTCGTTCGTTAAGTTGACAGTAACATTAAACGTTCCACCTGTTGATCCTCTACCTGCAATTTCTTTATCAACTTCATCTTCTAATGCTGATGCATCGATTGTCTCTGTATCAATTCCAATATCATCCGTGGCATTGATACGATGAAGCTGTTTAAATTTTGCCGGTTTTGTTCCTGCTGTAGTTTCTACTGCATATCCAACTTTTACACCGACTGTACTTATTCCGGCTACACCACTCATAATCAAACTCCTTTCTACCCTGTAACTATTGAGGGTTAGCGATCATGATTTTTCATGACCGGTTTAATATCTAAACAGAAATATCTGTTATTAACTATTTCTCTGAAACTTATATTTGTTTTTCATATTGTTCGTATAAAATCGCTGACCTCTATTCTTCTTTGAATCAATTAATCCCTGTATCTTTTCCTGATAAATCTCATCATTAGAAATTCTTATCAGGCTTGTGAGCAAATATATTGATAAATGGTTAGGTACTCTTTTATGTGTAACCATTTCAACGATATATCTTGATTGATTAAAAGTTCTGATGTGTGAATGACCGTCAGCAAATTTCTTTTTTGTGTTATGCACTATGTACCCATCATCATTTGATTTATATATGTTAAATTCATTCTTTGAATAGATAAGATTCATGTTTACTCCAACAAATTACCTGTGTAGATTCTGCTATAACGACTTACAACACGCTTTATACTATTGTCTGTGTTATCTTGCTGTTCTGGTCCATATGTTCGTTGAAATCCCATAGACACCATTGCTCTGTGACTTGCATCATCAATCTGATATACCTTTTCAACACTTTTTGTTCCTGTTGCAAAACAATCAATTTGAAAACTTGGAATTGTAGCTACTTCGTCACCTTCTATATCCCAACGTGTCCCCGGATTTCCCATAAGAAACATTTGTACATACATCTTTTTGTTAGCTGCAAGAGTTTGACTTCTTTCGAATGAATAATTTCCATCACCCACAACCTTTTTAACTTCTGCACTCCAACGCTTATATACATCGGACACTGGATTTTTTACTGTATCAGGCATATGAATCTTTCCTTTCTAAGAAGAAAATACTTCCTTTGCTATCTTTAACATCTGCTGTCGCATTTCTACGCCGGCTTTATACACTGGCATTGTTGCTTGTGTACCTTGCGACTTTACAATTTCTCCTGTATCAGCGTAATAATACCAAGCATCTTTACTTCCATTGCCTTTTCCATAAGAACCAATCGTATATCCTTTTGATGCTCCCAACGGATGAGGGCTGCTACCAACAGCTCCGTTGTAATGCACACCGGCACCAAACTCTATAAATAGTAAATCCTTACCACTTACGATCAAAGTTGCTTGTGCATAATCTCCAAAAGAATTGATTTTGATATAAGCATCATGTGTTTTGTCTGAATCGCCCGCCGCAACAGCTATATTAGAATCTATAACAGGAATACCAACTTCTCCGAGTCGCTTTACAAATTCTCTGTTTTTCTAATAAGCTTATCTCTGCAATTTTCAATTTGCTTTATTGCTGATTGAATACTTTTTTGACTCAGCTCAATATTGATTCTCATTGATACACTCCTTTGATTTTGCTAATTCCATACCTTGCGAGATTTCCTTTTTTTGTATCAATTATTTTCAAAATCTTATAATCTGGCATTGTCACTGGCGTTATTTCATCATCTTCCATTCTCAATGACCCATCTTGATTAAATTCTGGTTCTGAATCCACCCAACATACGACACCTTCTTCTGCATAATCGCAAAACGATCTGTCATAACTTGTAATATAGCGATCATAGTTCGGAACAATACCCGCTGATATTTCTTCCGCAGTACCACTTGTAGATGATACGGTCATTTTTTTCATGATCGGCTTTTCATAAGTAATGACAGTATCTATATCATCATGATTTTCTGAAATTTTCGAAAACCATATATTTTGCTTGTCTCTTTGCCTTGATCGCATATTACAATCACCTACATTCCTATTTCTTTAAATATGAATCCAACAACGATACCTAAGATTGCAGCAATAACTGTCCATACAACTCTTCGCCACGTTTCACCATCTTTTGATTTCAGTGATTCAACATCTTTGTTTACTGTATCAAGCTTATCATTCATGTTTATTAATTTTTCACACATAACTGCCGATGTTTTAGCAAGCGTGTGTATTTCTTCTGCCAATTTTTCTAGCTCTTCTATTCGTCTGTTTTGTCGATGATCTTCATCTTCAATTCTTCTTTTGAACTCATCGAATGTATTTGTTTCAACAAAGTGTTCGCTATCCAATGAAGACTCCCTTCTGGCATAAAAAACAGGACTTCGCAAAATAGAAAAGTCCTGTTTATTTCCAATTTAATATAACCTCCATAAAATGTGCTTTCCCCACCACCTTCTTAAGCACTCCCTGCGATGTATAATAGGAGGTCTTTTCAAACATCACGCACCGTCTTAGATAATTTTTGATTCAGGTATAATACCTCTCAAATAACTAGAAGGTGTTCCAGAATTTTCATAAGAAGCTGATGTACTGCTTTCTGAATAACTGACTACGCCTTCTTTTCCTTGTTTATCATAATGATACTGTGCTATCCTTTTTATTTTTCCTTTGTATCGTTTCACAGCTGATTGTTTCTGTTTTTCAAACTCTTTATCAGAAGCATATCCACCGGGATACATTGCACAGCATACTTCTTCTATTGCATCTTCAATCAATGAGTTTAGAAATGACTGTTGATTTGCTTCATAATCATCTCCGGCATATTCAATTAATTCATTCAATATTTCCTCTGTCATTTCTTTTACCTCATTTTATTTCTTCGGCGATCTTCCTCTTTTTGGTTTTTCTGGTTCTTCTGTAGATTCTTCACTTTTTACAGGAACTTCCTGTTCTTCTACAGAAGGTTCCGTGGAAACATTATCCTCCGGAACCTCATCACCAGCTGCATAATACACACCATTTTTATTTACTACATGATCGTAAATCATACAACTCCTCCTATTTTACTTTCATAACATAAATGCTGTCCATGCCTTCAAAAGATGGGAGAACAATCTGAGAAGCAGTAGTTGAATAAGATACTGGTGGTCCGTATTCAGATTTAACAGCAATTGCAACTCCTGTATCATCAAGGACACTTACATCTACACTAGGATCACCAAGTAATGTTCTTTCCTCTGGTGTCACTCCATACCATGTATTACCAAGCTTTCCTTCACCGATGATTGTTACATAATCATCAGGATAGAAGCTCTTATCTTTACCGTCATAGTCCTCAAACTTCTTATCGTATAAAATTGGGATAAGTCCTGTCTGAGACTGGAACACTTCTTTTACAACTTGTTTAGATACAAAATCAATTGTTCTTCCAGAAATTGTAATAATGGCATTTTTGATCTGAGAGTTTTCAATCAGATAGTTAAATGTTTTTGAAGTCATCATTGCATACATAGGTGAGACACCGATATCTGTCAGGTAATTAATACCCTTCTGAATATCGTTTAATGGTTTGGATGTATCCGCTTTATCCCATGTGCTTGTCCCTTCTAAAGATGCATAATGTTTTGCTTTCCAATCGCCGTTCGGATCATAACTGTAATTGTAAGCTACATTATCAGCTGTACCGATTACAATTTTCATGTCTCCGCCTACTGGTGCAAGTAACTGCATTCTCATGCGTTCGGCTGCAATATCAGCACCATCAATTAACTCGTTTGTATCATCATAGATATGAGATAAAACTTCATTAAGGTATGGATCATTGGATTCCTGAGCTCTTGTGATCTCTGCTAAATCCTGTTCTTTTACAACCATAGATTCACGGAAAAGTGGCATTTCTTCATTTGTCACTTTGAATCCTTTTCTTGCACGGATTGTTGCCATACCATCAAATGCAGATGGTTTTAATGCAACTCCAAGACCTTTATGTGTTTTGATCCATTTCAGGTCAATTCCAGTTTTCTTTTTATTTGGGAAAAAAGCAAGTCCGGCATATGCCATGGAATTACTTACATCAGAAGTTCTAACGGATGCTACTGCTTCCGCTGAAAAAACGTCTGTTAATAACATATTGTTCTCCTTTCTACCCTGTAACTATTGAGGGTTAGCGATTATCTATCTTTTCTAATAACCGGTATTTGTCTTATGCTAAGACTTCTGGTTCTTCTAATACGATTCTGCATCCAGACTTTTCTAACTCTGTAACTAATGCAAGATCATATGTTAATCCAGAACTTTTCTGTGCTCTTGTCGTATTTACATATGCTTTCTTTAAAACTGCCTGCTGCGGTCTTGTTTCATAAGCATCATGAAGTAAAATTCCAACAGCGCCAGTCCAAGGTGTAGCTTTAATTGGTGCTCCATCTTTTCCGATTGGAGTACCGGCTTTTACAACTTTTCTACCTAAATCGTCTTTGGTTTCTACGCCATCAAAGTCTACTGTATTTGGAATTGCTTCAAATTCTTTTCTGTTTAAAATTTCAACTTCATTAGAAACTGAAAGAACATCTACTTTCATATCTCCTCTTGCCATGATACGTCTCCTTTCTTACATGTAATGTTTTAATATATCTGCATTAACTCCGGCTTTTTTGTTCTTCGCAAATTCCTTTGCTTTTTCAACTGCAAGTGATTCTTTTGCATTTCCATTTCCGGCGTTAATATTTTTTCTGTTTTTGTAAAATTCCTGTTCCATATCGGATTTAGTGACTTTTATATGTTCTGCAAGACATTTAAAAGCTGATTCAATATCATTTCCGGCAAGTGACTCTGCAAATTTTTTCGCTGCATCTTTACTCATGCCAATTTCAGGGTCCATACATCTTTCTGTATATTCTCCAATCAGCATTTTCGTTTCTAACTCAGCGATTCTTGCATCTTTAGCTTCGTCAGCCTCTTTCTTTTCTAACGCTGCCTGTTCCTGCGCTGTTAATGTTGATCTGTACTGTTTTGTGATCTCGCCTTTTTCCTTTAAGGCTTTATCTAATGCAGCTTTATTTTTTGATCCCTCAGCTTCTAATCGTGCGATTTTAGCAAGTAATTCATCTGTGCTAGGTTCATCTTCTGTTGATCCAGAACCACCGCCATTATTGCCTGAAAGATTTCCGACCTGCGCTCCTTCTCCACCATCTGGTGCATCTGCAAATCTAACTCTGCTGCGAGTACGTTTACCTTTTAAATAATAAAAAAACATATAAAATTCCTTCCTGTGTTTTTATGAGTTCTCTCTCAATCAAATTTGTGTTTTATTTTCTGCTTTTCTCTAAGCAACCGTGTTTTATTAACGTCACTTCTCTGTGACTATATGTATTTAACACTACATCTGCATCCTACGATTTCAGATGAGCTTGCGCCCAAAGACACATCCCTTGGGTACATTAATAAAGAACCACCCACAATGAATGGTTCTGTTATTCCTATAATCTCTCCATCAGCGGACCTATGTGTGGACCTTGTTTTCTTGTCCATAATTGCAACCCACTGTTTTTTTGTTTTTCCTTGTGCTATTGCTTCTAAGTCGTATTGTAAAACTTCTTGATACATTGCTTTCATTCTCAGAAATAAATTTTGCTCTATCCTGTGAAAAGTAATAAGGATCATCAATATTCCTTTTCGTAGCATCTATAACTTCATATGATAATGC
>ENA-OQHF01001726-OQHF01001726.1-human-gut-metagenome-genome-assembly--contig:-NODE-1726-length-11730-cov-5.118762_pt1 | contig 11730 bp, 9 predicted proteins | sample MGYA00242559_ERZ504709 | MGnify/ENA primary metagenome ERZ504709 (study PRJEB26092, sample SAMD00036203) | human gut metagenome | host: Homo sapiens | study: EMG produced TPA metagenomics assembly of... | reverse complement strand
ATCTGTGGATGGGTAGAAAAGACAGAGAAAGATTCCACACCCAATGTGGGGCTGGTCTGGGCAGATGATGGATACTGGACACAGATGATGGAGTCGGTGAGAGAAAAGCTGGAAGGAAAATATCCGAAAGCTTTCAATGAAATCATGGTGACAAAAGAAGCTTTGAAAGAATGCGGTTATGAAGATCTGACAGTAGGTGATACACTTACTATGTCCTATGGGACATATAGCGGGACTGCTACAGGGAGTTTCCGGATCAGTGGCATCTGGGACGGGTATGGACCAAAGAAGCAGTTTTATGTCTCAAAAGAATTTTACGATCAGTCAGGCTGGCAGCTTTCACAGTCTGCTTCGGGGCGTTATTTTATTGATTTTAAGCAAAAACTCATGACACAAAAAGAACAGAAAGCCTTTATCGAACGGATGAATCTGGGAAAGCAGCAGTCTCTCTTTTTCACTGAAGATCCTGGCACATCGTTACAGATCCTGGCAGGGCTGCTCGGGCTGAGTGCGGTTACGTGTTTGTGTGCGTATCTGCTTATTTATAATATCATGCATCTTTCAGTAGCAGGAAAAGTCCGTTATTATGGTCTGCTTCAGACCATTGGAATGACAGAAACGCAGATCAAAAGAATGATGAAGGAGCAGATGCTGCTGCTCGGCCTTGCCGGAACGGGAACAGGATGTCTGCTGGGAGTGCTGGTATCCTTTTTCCTGATCCCTGTAGTGATAAAATCTCTGGGGATCAAAAGCAGCTATGTCGGTTCTGTTATGATCTGCTTTCATCCGGTTATTTTGATCGCAACGGTTCTGCTTGTCGGAACTACGATTTTCCTTGCAGCCAGAAAACCTGTAAAAATGGCTGCAAATATCTCTCCGATGGAGGCACTTGGTTATCGGGCAGCCGGAAAAGGCGGAAAGGCAGGAAGAAAAGGAAAAATAATACGGAGACTTTCGTGGGGACAGTTTACAAAAGACAAAAAGCGGACTACTGTAGTAATCCTGTCGCTTGCCACCAGTTTATCGGTATATCTCTGCATTACGACAATGCTGGACAGTCAGGCAGCAAGAACAATCGTGTCGAATAGTATGGACACGGATCTGCTGATCAAAAATGATACGGCACTAAAAGAAAATGTGGCAGAACGAAAAAATATTCTGGATGAATCTCTGATAAAATCAATCCGTGAGACAGACGGAGTTTCAAAAGTTCATTCTATGATATTTACAGAGATCACAGTTCCGTGGGAACCGGATTTCGCTGAAATGTGGATGGAAGAATTTTATGCAAAATGGATGAGTATTCCATACAGTAAGGAAAAGGAAGAGTATCAGAATCATCCTGAAAAATTCAAGTCTTCCCTGATTGGAATTGGTGAAGCAGAATTTGATTATCTGAATAAAAGTCTTGAGCATCCAGTGAAGAAAGAAGAATTTCTTTCGGGAAAAGTATGTATTATTTACCGGAATGGACTGGATTTTACGGATGCTGAGCTTACAGGAAAAAAGGTGACCTGTACTCTGTATGGAGATCAGCAGATGACAAAAACTTTTACCATAAAAGGCATTACGGATGAAAGCTATTATATGGCAATTTTGGGATATCCGCCTACGATCATAACAAGTGATCGGGTAGTGCGGTCATTTGCAGATCAGTGCATTACATTAAAGACCAGTATCAAATACCAGAAAGAATATGACAGAAATACAGAGAAGAAGCTTCTGGCATTATTACAGGAAGATGAGAATGCGAACGATTTCTCCTGGGAATCAAAAATAGAAGAAGCAGACGAGATCAGAAAAGCACAGGGAAGTATGCCACAGTTAGGAATGGGAATTGTACTGATCCTGGCGTTGATCGGGATCATGAATTATATGAATAATTTTGTCGCAAATGTGCAGAACCGGATGATATACCTTTCGGTGATGGAAAGCATTGGAATGACTCCGAAACAGCTTTTGGGAATGCTTATAAGGGAAGGACTCTTCTATGTATGTGGTGCATGGGCTGTTACATTGACAGCAGGAATGGGAGTAACTTATTTTCTCTATCAGTCAATGAATTACCGTGGAGTTGCGTTTTCAATTCCACTGATGCCAATCCTGCTGGCAGTGCTGGTAAGTTTTCTGACCGGTGTTTCAGTTCCTGTATTTACATGGATGGTTTTGGAAAAAAGTGGTACGGTTGTTGAGCGGATTAGAGGGATTATTTAAGAAAAGTTTAACAAATCTTTACGGAATTGTTTAGAAGCATCCCGTACACTGTACATCAGAAACAAAGAAAAGGAAGTGCAGATCTTATGAAACTGATCAGTATCATTGTTCCCTGCCTGAATGAGCAGGAAGTTATCCCGATTTTTTACAGAACCGTGACAGAAGTGTTGGACAGTCTGGAAAATGCAGAATACGAGCTTCTGTTCGTGGATGATGGCTCCGATGACCGGACTCTTAAGGTGTTAAAGGAACTGAAGAAAAAGGATAGAAGATGCCGGTATCTTTCTTTTACGCGAAACTTCGGGAAAGAAGCCGCTATTTATGCAGGACTCACCCATGCGAAAGGGGATTATGTAGGGCTGATGGATGTGGATCTGCAGGATCCGCCAAAGTTCCTTGGGGAAATGTACCGGACGCTGGAGACTGGTGAGTATGACTGCGTGGCAGCAAGAAGGACAGACCGGTCAGGGGAAAGACGGATCCGGTCATTTTTCTCTGCCATGTTTTATAAAGTGATCAACAAGATCTCTAAGATTGAATTTGTGGAAGGTGCCAGAGATTATCGGCTGATGACCCGGAAGATGAGAGATGCTGTGTTAAAGATGGGGGAATACAACCGTTTTTCCAAGGGATTGTTCAGCTGGGTAGGATTTCGGACGAAATGGCTTTCTTACCACAACGTAGAACGGGCGGCAGGGGAAACGAAATGGTCATTCGGGAAACTGCTCCGGTATTCGCTGGACGGTATCCTGGGATTTTCCACATTGCCTTTGTCCCTGTCTTCCTACGGTGGAATTTTTTTCTGTGGGGCTGCGTTCCTGGCAATCCTGTTTTTGGTTGTCAGGTATCTGATCTGGCACGACCCGGTGCAGGGCTGGACTACTCTGATGTGTGCTATGCTTCTGATCAGTGGTGTGCAGCTTCTGTGCGTGGGGATTCTGGGGCAATATCTGGCCCGGATTTATCTGGAGGTGAAGAATCGGCCGGTCTATCTGCTAAAAGAGACGGATGAGGAGGAAACAGAGAATGAAGGATAGGGAATGGAAAATAAAAAAGCCCATGCTGTTTGCGGAAAAATACGGTATCCTGATATTTCCGCTGACTGCGGGGATTCTGTTCCTTCTACAGAATACGTCACATACCATCGCAGGATCGCAGATTGACTGGATCAGTCAGCACACAGTGCTTGGCTGAATATTTCCGACAGCGTTTTTACAGCACCCATGAATTTTTCCCTCAGTTTGCATCGGAACTGGGCGGAGGGCAGAATATTTACAATTTTTGCTTACTACGGGCTTTACAGCCCGTTGGTCTTTTGTCATATGCGTTCCCCTTTTCTTTCTATGGAAATGTGGTTTTCAGATCATGGGAATCCTGACGTATACGGCAGACGGAGTGTTATGTTTCCTTTGGCTGAACCGCCATCTGAAGAAGCCGTACAGCATCTGCGGGGCAATGTTTTTGATGTGTTCTTCTGCTGTGGTGTACCATACCTACGCACAGGTTATGTTTGTGGATTACCTGCCCTTTCTTCTGCTCATGCTGATCGGGGTGGATACTCTCCGGAAAACGAAGGGTAAGGTTTTGTTGATTATAGGGGCAATGTGTACAGTTATGACCAGTTTCTACTTTGCACCTGCGGCGTTTACTGCAGTTGGAATTTATGTCCTGTGCGGTACAAAGATAGAAAGCACCGGAAAAGGAACGGGCAGACTTAAGAGCGTTCTGCTTTTTTTCAAAGATTGTCTGTGGCAGCTCTTTCCTGTTTTTTACGGGATCGTGTTGTCTGCTTTTTACTTGTGTCCGGTGTTGTGTACGCTGGCTGGGGGAAGGAGCGGTGGGAAAGACATCCAGGCCACGGATCTTTTTATCCCGGATGTGACGGTTGGAAAATACCTGTACAATCCTTATGGACTGGGCATGACGGCCATTGCAGTAATGGCAGTCTGCATGTGGATTATAAGAGGAAGGAAAATCGGAAAAGAACGGTGGAAACTGGCTCTTCTCCTGGCTGTGATCTTTCTCCTGCCAGTATTCCCCTGGCTTTTAAACGGCGGGCTGTATGCAAGAAGCAAAGCCTTCCTGCCATTCCTGCCGTTGGTATGTTTCCTGACAGCAGCATTTCTCGAAACGCTGTCGGATCAGAATCGGATATTCTCCGGAAAACAACTTCTTACTGGCTTTGTGGCGGCTGTAGCTGTGCTGCTTTATGGAGCTGCTGGATCCTCCAGGGAAGAACAGTTTCTTTTGGTCTTAGATCTGGTGATGATCGGTGTCGGTCTGCTTTTTACTGGTACCGGATTGAGTTCCCTTTTTATGAGAAGAGGGAGACCAATAAAGAGTAAGCGGTTGGATCGACCTGGTGGACTGACAGCGATCCTGACGTTGATGATGGCACTGGCAGTCAGTATAGGAACTGCAGTACTATCCCGGGATACCCATACCGAAAGGGCATTGATCCAGGAACTTTATGATCCTGGCGTGCGTATAGCGGCGGAAACGATCCTGTCAGAGGAATCTTATGCTGTCCGTATGGAAGTGCGGGGCGACAGGGAATATGAGAAGGCAAATCAGAATCGAATTCTGACAGCCGGACAGAATCTCACCACCTGTTATTCTTCCGTAGGAAACCCATGGTATACAAGGTTTCGTCAGGCAATCGGTCTTGAGAAGTCCACCCGGAACCGGCTGATGCTGGATGCACAGAGAAATCCGCTGTTCCTTCGGTTTATGGGTGTGAAATATCTGATCGGCGGTGACTGTCCGGAAGGCTGGACAGAAGTTCCCTTGTCCGGGGATGCAGAAAATCAGAAAGAGAAAGTATCAGCAGGCAGTCAGCTGCGAGTATACCGTCAGGAGAAGGCGGCACCTCTGTTTTATTTGACGGATCAGACGATGGGGGAGAAAGCATTTCAGAATCTGACATGGCAGGAGAAACAGATCGGCCTGCTGGAGTATGCCATTGTGCCTGAGCAAAAGGAGAGCAGCCAGGAGAAAGCCGGAATGGAAAACGCAGGAAAGGATGCAGAAGCTTCTCTCTCAGAATGTGGTGTTACATTTGCTGGAACAGAAAGTTCAGACAAGACGGTCAGTTACACGGAAGCCGGGAAACTCCAGATCCGCTTGAAAAAGGCGGCTGCAGGCAGGATTTTCATGGAGAGGGAGACACAGAAAGGGGAATATCTGTTTCTTTCTTTCCGGGTGAAAAACAACCAGTCTGGAAAAGATGTAAGCGTGACGGTAAATGGGACAAAGAACAAGCTGAGCAGTATTCACACAGATTATGCAACCGGGGACGATACATTTCACTATGTATTTGCCCTGCCGGAAGGGACGAAGGAACTATCGGTTATCTATGGCTCAGGAGATTATGAACTGGAAGACATCTCCTGCCTGACCGGATCTGTGGATGAGAACAGAAACCGGAGTCTGTATCAGAATCCGGTACAGTTGACGCAAAGCAGCTCCGGCAATGGCTATGAAGGACTGGTGCAGGCAGATGATTCCGGGTGGCTGGTCACATCCTTGCCCTATGATGAAAACTTTCACATAACCGTGGATGGAAAAGAGATACAGCCGGAAAGGGTAAATACTGCTTTTCTCGGTGTGTGCATCCAGGAGGGAAACCATCAGGTGAAGATCTGGTATGAGTCTGCCGGAAGTCAGGCAGGACTGCTCTTAAGTGGTGTGGCAGTTGTAGTGGGAGGTATCGGTATATTTCTGAGAATACTTCTGAGAACAACCGGACAAAGGAGAAAAGCACGACAGGAATTAATTAGAAAAAAAGTGACTATTCTTCCCTGAATTATGTTATAATGAAGCCTATGGCTATGTGAATTGAATAAATACCTGGGAGGAATGAATGTGAGTAAGATACAGTTTTCGGAGATGGTGAATGGATTTAAGACCGGGATTTTTGCCACGCTGAATGAAAAAAAAGAGGAACTGATCAAAGAGGGAAGAAAAGTGTATAATCTTTCTGTGGGGACACCGGATTTCAAGCCGGCTCCGCACGTAATGAAAGCAATGCAGGACGCCTGTAAAGATCCTGAGAATTATAAGTATGCACTGGCGGATCTCCCTGAACTTCTAAAGGCAGTTCAGTACCGTTATGAAAAGAGATTCGGAGTCAGAGTAGAGACCGATGAGATCATGTCGGTGTACGGATCACAGGAGTGTATGGCACATATTGGTATGGTGTTCTGCAATCCGGGAGATACGATCCTTGTGCCGAATCCAGGATATCCGATGTTTGAGATGAGCGGGATCATGGCGAAGGCGAATCTGGAGTATTATACGATCAAAGAAGAAAATGGATATCTGCCGGATTTGGATCATATTCCTGAAGAGACGTTGAAGCGTGCAAAATATATGATCGTTTCTTATCCGCTGAATCCGGTCTGCGTCTGTGCACCGGATGAGTTTTATCCGAAACTGATCGATTTTGCAAAAAAGAACGAGATCGTGATACTTCATGATAATGCGTATTCTGATATTATTTATACAAGAAAGCAGGGCAGATCCTTTTTATCATTTGAAGGGGCGAAAGAAGTCGGAGTAGAATTTTATTCCTTATCCAAGTCTTATAATCTGACAGGAGCAAGGATTTCTTTCGTTGTAGGAAACCGGGAGATCATTGAGAAATTCCGTACACTCCGCTCTCAGATCGATTATGGCATTTTCCTGCCGATCCAGTATGCGGCGATCGCAGCACTGACCGGACCGGATGATTTTATTGAAGAACAGCGGCAGCAGTATGAGGCAAGAAACCGTGCATTATGTGGCGGTCTCAGAAAGATTGGATGGAATGTGCCGGACAGCCAGGGAACGATGTTCGTATGGGCGAAGATCCCGGAGGGATATGAATCTTCAGCCGATTTCTGTATCAGACTGATGGAGCGTACCGGAGTGATCGTGACACCGGGAAGTGCATTTGGAAGTGAAGGCGAAGGTTATGTGAGAATGGCACTGGTTGTGGACGAGCAGATGATCGCAGAGATCATCCAGGTGCTGGATGAGTCGGGAATTTTTAAAGACTGACTGTGGAAAGAAGAATAAGGGAGAGATCAGATGAACAGAATTGCAAAATTTGAAAAAGTGAGTATCGGGCAGTTTACTGCGGCATGGAAAGATACATTTCAGGAACGGTCCGAAGAAAAGATCCGTGAGATTTATGAGACATTAAAATTGCCGCAGCGTGCAACAGCCGGAAGTGCGGGATATGATTTCTTTGCACCGGTGGATCTGGTTCTTGCACCGGGAGAGACGATCAAGATTCCTACAGGAGTGCGTGTATGGATGGAGCAGGACTGGGTACTGAAATGCTATCCGAGAAGCGGTCTTGGATTCAAGTACAGATTACAGTTGAACAATACCGTCGGAATTATTGACAGTGACTATTATAATTCTGACAATGAGGGGCATATTTTTGCGAAACTGACTAATGACTCCAACGAAGATAAGACTGTAACGGTGCATGCCGGTGAAGGATTTATGCAGGGGATTTTTGTACAGTATGGTATTACTGTAGATGATGAAGCATCGGCTGTCAGAAATGGTGGATTCGGAAGTACGACAAAGTAGTATATTTGGAAGAAAAATGGTAAATCTAATCCTTGAGAATCATGTAGATAAGAAAAGAGGATCGGATTTATGATAAAAAAAGATGAGAAAAAAATAAGCAGTTCTTTTGAAGAAAATATTGCTTATATGGATCAGGTGCTTCCCGTAAAAGAAAGCTTTGATATCATCAAGCGGGAGATGGAGATCGGCGGGAGAAAGAGTTTTTTTTATTTTATTGACGGATTTGTGAAGGACGAAGCGATGCTGAAGCTGATGGATTCGTTCCTGTCGGTCACAGAAGAGGATATGCCGGAAGATGCACAGGCATTTTCGGTGAAAGAGGTACCTTATGTTGAAGTGGAAGTTCTGACAGACTTTGATCAGGTAATGAGAAATGTTCTGTCGGGGACTTCCTGTCTTTTTATTGAAGGATATGAAGGCTGCCTTTGCATCGATTGCCGGACCTATCCTGCGAGAAGTGTGGATGAACCGGATAAAGACAAGTCTTTGCGGGGATCAAGAGACGGATTTGTAGAGACGATCGTATTTAATACCGCATTGATGAGAAGAAGAATCCGTGATCCACATCTGGTGATGGAGATGACGGAGGCAGGGCAGGCATCGAGAACAGATATTGCTGTCTGCTATATGTCAGACCGGGTGGACAGGGAGCTCCTGAAAAATCTGAAAAACCGGATTGAAAGTCTACAGGTAGGAGATCTGAGGATGAATCAGCAAAGTCTTGCAGAAGCACTTTTTAAAAGAAAATGGTTCAACCCTTTTCCTAAATTTAAATATACGGAACGGCCGGATACGGCAGCGGCGTGTCTGCTGGAAGGAAAGGTAGTGGTACTGGTTGATAATTCGCCATCCGCACTGATTCTGCCAACCTCGATCCTGGATATGATTGAGGAGGCGAATGACTATTATTTTCCGACGATCACAGGTGTGTATCTGAAGGTATCAAGGACGCTGATTACGATTGCAACAGTCTTTTTTACACCACTTTATCTGCTGTTTATGCAGAATCTGAGATGGCTGCCGTCAATCTTTTCCTTTGTAGTCGTGCAGGATCAGGTAAATATTCCACTGATCTGGCAGTTTCTCTTGCTGGAACTTTCGATTGACGGTCTGAGGCTTGCAGCCATGAATACGCCGACGATGCTGAGTACACCGCTCAGTGTGATCGCAGGTATCGTTATGGGAGAATTTTCAGTAGAATCGGGCTGGTTTAATTCAGAAGTTATGCTGTATATGGCTTTTGTGGCAGTGGCAAATTATACCCAGCCTAATTTTGAACTGGGCTATGCATTAAAGTTCATGCGGCTGATGCTACTGGTTCTGACAGCCTGGCTGAATCTGTGGGGATTTATCATAGGATGTATTCTGGTACTCTGTTTCCTGATCTTCAATAAAACTTTATCAGGGAGAAGTTATCTGAATGTAAAGTTGAATTAAAGGGATGGATAAAACTACGAGAAATCTGTTTTGAAGGATTCTTAAATTATTGTGGCAGTCGCCAGGGTGTTGAGCAGATACAGACTCTGGCTTGTTGCCCAAATAGATCAAAAAGCGGAAACAGACTGAACAAAAATAGGATTGAAAAGATCCTGTTAAAAAGACAGAAAAATTTTGCGTAGCAGAAAGATACATGATATGATGGGAGCGGAAGATTATCTGATCTGATCCAAAATACAGATTTATGGAAGCTTATATTTTAAAAAATCAAGAATATCTAAAAGTCAGGAATATCCTGAAAGACTGGGAGGATGCAAAATGAGAGAATTTGTAATTACGGTGAATAGTACGGTGGATCTGCCAAAAGAATGGCTGAAAGAGAGGAATGTCCCTGTTCTTCCTTTAAAATATACCATTGACGGACAGACTTATCAGGATATGGAAGGACTGTCTGCAAAAGAATTTTTTCAGAAATTAAGAGAAGGGCATATGTCGGTAACTTCTCAGATCAATCCTGAGGAAGCAAGAGAGATGATGGAACCATTTCTGAAAGAAGGAAAGGATCTTCTGCATCTTGCATTTTCCTCTGGCCTGAGCGGAACTTATAATAGTATGCGGATTGCGGCGGAGGAGCTGGCAGAAGACTATCCGGATGCAAAGATTATAGTGATCGATACGTTATGTGCCTGCATGGGAGAGGGACTCCTTTTATACAAAGTGTTGCAGTTAAAAGATCAGGGAAAGACTCTGGAAGAGATTGCTGAATGGGTAGAAGCCAATAAACTGCATATCTGCCATAATGTTACGGTAGATGATCTGAATCATCTGCACAGAGGAGGAAGAATTTCCAAGACGGCTGCTGTATTTGGAACACTGGTGCAGGTGAAGCCAATCATACATATGGATGAGAATGGCAAGCTTCAGGTGATCGGAAAAGAGAGGGGAAGAAAAAGATCACTGAATAAAATTGTTGATATGGCGGTGGAGCAGTCGGAAGGCTGGGAAAATGATATGGTGATGATCACTCATGGAGACTGCATAGAGGACGCAGAATATGTAGCGGAAAGAGTAAAAGAAAAGCTGGGAAATCCGGAAGTGCTGATCAATAATATCGGTACTGTGATCGGAAGTCATACTGGACCGGGAGTAGTTGCGGTTTTCCTTATGGGAAATAAAAGATAAGGATCAGATATATAGCAGGTAGAATGGATAGATGATCTGAATTTGAAATAGAATTATCAGACAATGCAGAACTACAAAAATAGAGGACAGGACATAAGATGACGAAAGAAGAAGTGAGAAAGACAGTCCAAAAAGAACTTTTTGTGTTGCAGGATCTGAAATACAGGGATTTTCATGCAAAACTGATCCCTTCTGTAGACAAGGAGAAAGTGATCGGAATCAGAACTCCGGCACTAAGGGCATATGCAAAGAAATTTGGAAAGAAAGAAGAAGCAAAGCAGTTTCTTGAAATTTTACCGCATCAGTACTACGAAGAAAATAATCTGCATGGGTTATTGATTGAGCAGATGAAAGAGTATGAGAAATGTGTGGAAGAACTGGAACGGTTTTTGCCATATATAGATAACTGGGCAACCTGTGATCTGCTGGCAGTGAAAACGGTGAAAAACCATCTGGATCTTTATATTAGCGAAGTTTATCGATGGATGGAATCGGATCAGCCATATACGATCCGCTTTGGAGTGAATATGCTGATGAAATATTACCTGGGGGATAACTTTAAAATTGAGTATCCGGAAAAAGTTGCTGCAATCCGTTCAGAGGAGTATTATGTGAATATGGTGCGTGCATGGTATTTTGCAACAGCACTTGCTAAGCAGTATGAGCAGATTCTTCCTTTCTTGGAAGAGAGGAGAATGGATTTGTGGACGCATAATAAAACAATTCAGAAAGCAATAGAAAGTTACCGGATCACATCAGAACAGAAAGAGTATCTCAGGACGCTGAAAATAAAAAGAGAAGAAAGAACTGTGCTGCTGAGATGATCTCTCGAACGAATGGAACCTGTTTTATCAGATAAGAAAGAAGGAAATAAAAAATGGGTTATGTATCATTTAATGATGTAATTGAACTGAATGGAATCCTTAAAGAAAAAGGTCTGAATTTTAAAATTCATCTCAGAGACACCTGTGGAAGACAGTCCTTCTGGATCGAACCACTTAGAAATTGTGCATGTGAAGGGAAGTATGATGAGATGTACGGATTGGTGGAAGCATACTTTGAAAGAAAAGGATTTTCTGTGGAGTATGATGAGCAGAAGATGAATTTTGTAGTGTAAATTTGTAGTTGTTGGGGTGAAAATATCTCGGCAGTAGAAAGTATCTGATGAAAAAACGTTCATATCCGCTCTTGTTGTTGCATCGCAGTGCAGGACCCGCTTTACCTCAGCCCGTTGACAACTTGTAACAGGAACGTGGAAACACTCGTGCAGAGGCACTCCTGTTTACGTTCCTTAACAAGTTGGGCAAAGTGTCT
>ENA-OQHF01001724-OQHF01001724.1-human-gut-metagenome-genome-assembly--contig:-NODE-1724-length-11738-cov-1.718198_pt1 | contig 11738 bp, 8 predicted proteins | sample MGYA00242559_ERZ504709 | MGnify/ENA primary metagenome ERZ504709 (study PRJEB26092, sample SAMD00036203) | human gut metagenome | host: Homo sapiens | study: EMG produced TPA metagenomics assembly of... | reverse complement strand
CTATACACAAAGAACTTGGTAGAGTATAAAGAACCCGGACACAAATGAGTGGTTTTTGGAAAAATAAAACCATGTAAAAAACAGTATCCGGGCGCAGAACTATTGATTTAACCGATGAAGCGCTTTTCTGGTTTAAAGAAGTAAAGCAGAGATGTAAGGATAAAGGCATTAAGAGCGAACATGTCGTAGTTAATCGCAATGGTGACTATATCAAACCGTGTCAGATGCTGGAAAATTTCAAACATTCTGCATGGCTAAGAAAATCAAATATAAAGCCTCTCACTCCAATCGTCGAACATATGCAACAATCCTGATGGATTCAAATGTCCCGATTAGTGAGGTCAGCGCAGATTTAGGGCATTCAAGCATCAGTACAACTCAAAAATTCTACTACAAAACGGCGCGCTGACCGTGAGCAGTTACGGAGTCAAAAAAACGCAGTTTTCGCCGCAACACTCCGCAACAACGATAAGGCAGTGTAAACCCGCATAAAAATCAAGCAAAAACGGCAAAACCGGAATATTAATATACATATTCAATTCTAAAAGTCAAGGAATTTTTCACAAATGAAGAAAAAAGCATTCAAAGCCGCGTTTCCATACACGATTCCTATCGGTATAGGCTTTCTTTTCCTGGGAATGTCCTATGGATTTATGATGCAGAGTAAGGGCTTTTCTGTATGGTATCCATTCTTTATGAGTATGTTTATCTTTGCGGGATCTATGGAATTCGTAACGGCAAATCTTCTGCTGTCGGCATTCAGTCCGGTTGCAGCTTTCTTTCTGGCACTGATGGTCAATGCCAGACATTTATTTTATGGCCTTTCCATGCTGGATAAATATAAAAATACCGGTTGGAAGAAGTTCTACCTGATCTTTGGCATGTGTGATGAATCTTTTACTGTCAACTGTACAGTAACACCGCCGGATGATGTAGACCGTGGATGGTTTATGTTTTTTGTCAACCTGTTAAACCAGATTTACTGGGTATTCGCTGCTACAGCGGGTGCACTCTTAGGATATGTGATTCATTTTGATACAACCGGAATCGAATTTGTCATGACCGCACTGTTTGTCGTTATGTTCCTGAACCAATGGGAAGAATCCAAAGATCATCTTCCAGCTCTGGTAGGATTAATTTGTTCTGCCATCTGTCTTCTGATCTTCGGAAGCAGCAATTTTATTGTTCCGTCCATGATCTTTATCATCGTGGCCTTCACAGCCGAGCGCAGATTCAGTAAGAAACCGGAGGTGGCTGCAAAATGACTATGACAACAACACAAGCTATCATCACCATTGCGGCAGTTGTCCTTGGAACAATGGCAACGCGTTTTATCCCATTCATTATTTTCCCGGAAGGTAAAAATCCACCGGAATTTATCAAATATCTCGGAACCGTACTTCCGTATGCGGCAATCGGACTTCTTGTCATCTACTGTCTGAAAGATGTCCCTGCAAGCAGTACACATGGACTTCCTGAAGCAATTGCAATTGTTTTCATCGTACTGCTCCACAAGTGGAAAAAAACACCCTGCACTCTGTTACAAAAACAAAGTACAGGGGATTTTATCTTAAATTCTTTCTTTCAAATCTGTCAGGCAATCTTTCGAAGTGCCTCACATGTTCTGTCATATTCTTTTTCTACTGCTGCAAACAGTTCATCCGTACCTTCTATCGTGGTCGCTCCACGAAGATTTTTCTGTCAGTTCCTGACTTGGTGCAAAAAGATTATCAAATCCAAGGTTCAGGCAGATACCTTTCAGTGTATGTGCTGCACGAAATGCTGTCTCTGCATCTTTATCTGCCAGTGCTGTCTCCAACTGTCCAAAACTCGGATCATCCAGAAACTTAAGCGCAAATTTCTTTACAAGTGCTTCACTCACCAGTCTGCTCAGTACTTTATCAAAATCAGATCCTAATTCTTCATAACATTCTCTGACTGTCATATCATTTATCTCCTATTCAAAAAACTTTTTTCTCATTATCACTTAATCAGCATTTTTGGCTTTGCCCCCCCCGCTGGAAAAATCGGCTATTTTCCGGATTCCAAGGTCCGTATATTCTTTTTCCATATTTTTGAAAACAGATCCATAAATCTTCTTTTGCATTTTCAAACTCTTTGAGTTCTGCTGATTTCTCTTTCTTCTTCAGAGGGTTGTTTTCCTGTGTACTGCCTTTTACTTTGCGTTTGATCCTGTCCTGAATATCGAGCAGACATTCAAGCAGAATCGGATTAAACGCACCGCATTCTCCATTCAGGATCATCTGAATCGCTTTCTCATGGGAATATGCTTTCTTATAAACTCGTTCGCCCACAAGTGCATCATACACATCTGCAAGAGAAACTACCTGCGCTGAAATCGGAATCTCATCTCCCTTAAGCCCGTCCGGATATCCTCTGCCATCATATCTCTCATGATGCCATCTGCAGATCTGATAAGCAACCATCATCAGTTCCTCATCCTCATATCCTTCCATATTTTTAAGAATACGGGCTCCTATGATCGTATGATTCTGCATGATCTTAAATTCTTCATCAGTCAGTTTGCCCGGCTTGTTCAGGATCTTATCATCAATGCCAATCTTGCCGATATCATGTAATGCAGACGCTGTTGTGATCAGCAGTCTTTCTGACCATGTGATATTATACTTATCTGTTTTCTGTACAAGACTCTCCAGAATCATTCCTGTCAGTATATTGATGTTCAGTACATGGCTTCCACTTTCACCATTACGAAATTCTACGATCTGACTTAAGATTTCAACCATCATACGGTTGTTCTTTTCTTTTTCATAAACCTGATTCGTGATCAGAGTGATCAGGCGTCTCTGCTTTGCATAAAGCTTGATCGTATTATAGACTCTTCGATGCACAACTCCTGCATCAAACGGTCGATTAATGTAATCCGAAACACCCATTTCATATGCACGTCTGACGACTTCAGTAGAATCCTCACTGGAAATCATAATAACCGGAATATCCTCAAGGTAATGATGACGATTCATATAATTAAGAACTCCGAATCCATCCATTCCCGGCATGACGATGTCCAGAAGAACCAGCGAAATTTCCCGCTCGTACTGTCTCAGTTTATCGATGCAGGACTCACCACTGTCAGCTTCCACGATATCATATTCTTCACTGAGGATCTCTGACAGAATTGCACGGTTCATCTCAGAATCATCAACGATCAGAATTCTGTATTTGTAGGTTTTGGATGTTTCACCGCCCTCTGCGTTGTCCTGAACTTCTTCATCATGTTCAGTCACTACCATATTCTTGCATGTTTTGGCCTGATACATGAACTGATCTGCTTTACGGATTACATTCTCCACAGTACTTCCCGGAGCGGAAAGCACACCTCCGATACTCACCGACAGACGAAGCTGTGAGTATCCCGGAACCTTCGTATCATGAATTTTTTCCTGAATCTGCTTTAATTTATCTGCAAAAATCTGATCCGTAATATCCGGCATCACGAGCAGGAATTCATCACCACCCATTCGGATCAGCATATCAGTACGACGTATATTCGCCTTTACGATTCCTACAACTGTCGTCAGTGCCAGGTCACCTGCATCGTGTCCAAATGTATCGTTGTATATCTTAAAATCATCCAGATCGATCATTGCAATGCCTGCTGTCATATCAGAATTTTTGATTCGTTCTTCGTAATAGCGTCTGTTGTAGATTCCGGTAAGCGCATCTGTATATAATTCCCGATTATAGCCTGAAAGCTGTTTGATCAGTTCCGTACGTCCATCATCATCCATGATCGCATCTGACTTCATGGCATTGATCAGTTCAATCACATACGGTTTACCGTCTATTTCTATATATTTGGAAATTACCTGGTAGATATTGGAATTCAGATATTCCAGCTTCAGTACTTTTTCTTTTTTCTGTAATGCTTCTCTGGATGTACAGTTCTTACAACGTGTACCTTTTTTTCCAGAAATCATAGCATTTACAAGGAAATCCATCCACATCTTCTACACCTTTCAGATTTCCCATTTCCAGTGTATCCACATCCAATAACCGAACCACTTCAAATACTTTTTTGAGTTGCTCTATCATTACCTCGGATTCCTGCTTTGTCATTGCAGTATCATTCGTCATTCATTCATGTCCTTCCTGTGCTACCAGCCACTGCTGCCCGTTACACCCGATATACAACGTAACTTATTTAATATTTTTATTATAGCATTCTGCGCATACTGCGTAAAGTTTAATATTCACAACAATGACCAAAAAAGTGCAGATTTCTATCTGGAAGAAACTCTTTTTTTTGTGGTACTCTATTGTTCAGAATCATGAATTTGGAAGGGAGAATATAAATTGCTTCAGGATGATTATATACTGCGTCAGATACGCGAAATGGTAACGTGCAGTCATGAAAATGCTGTTCCAGGTAAGTGCAGTCGAACTGACACCTGATGTGATTGAAGATACAGATGCCAGACAGATACTTACAAATCTTACAGATCTGGCAGACAATGGTAAAATTGACGAGGCAGAAAATCAGTTATACGAAATGACCTGCGATGGTGACCGTCAGAATCTTGAAATTGGTCTTCTGTTCTACTACCACCTTAATGGCAAAGACGATGAATTTCTGGAGGCCAGTAATTTCAGCCGCGAGGAGATCATGATGGGAATTCAGGACCTTGCAGAGCGTTACAATTTAAGTGGAATCGCAGAAGCATTCCGTACAGAAATTCTGTAAACAGGAGCATTACATAATGAACAAAAAAGAAATTTCTGAAATCAAGAAACAGTTTTCTCCAAATAACTGTGCGATCACCAGAATCTGCGGCTGTTATGTGGATGGCGAGAAAAATAAAAAAACAGAACTGAAAGAAGCATTTCTTTCTCTTTCGGAAGAAGAAATGTTTAAATACTTTGAAATCTTCAAGAAGACTTTATCCGGCACAATTGGAAAAAATCTGATCAACATGGACTTTCCGCTTGAACAGGAAAAAGAAGGTGGTACCCAGGAATTTCTCATGAAACTCCGTGGCAGTAAACTTCAGGATAATGCTATACTTGAGGAATTTTATGATAAGATCATCGAAAATTATGATTATGGTGAGAATTACTATATCATTCTCATTCATGCCGTTTACGATATTCCCGGAAAGTCTTCCGATGGTCAGGAGATGTTCGATGCATCCGATGAAATCTATGACCATATCCTCTGCAGCATCTGTCCGGTCAATCTTTCCAAAGCCGGCCTGTGCTACAACGCAGAAACCAACAACATCGAAGACCGTATCCGTGACTGGATCGTAGAAATGCCAGATTTGGGATTCCTGTTCCCGGTATTTAATGACCGTAGCACGGATATTCACAGTCTTCTTTATTACACTAAAAATGCCGAACAGCTCAGAAGTGCTTTCGTAGATGAAATGTTTGGCTGTACCACTCCACTTTCTGCCGGCGGCCAGCGCGATTCTTTCAACGCACTTGTAGAAGAAACCCTTGGTGAGGACTGTGCCTACGATACTGTCATGAATATCCATGAGAAACTGAATGAATGGGTAGATTCTCAGAAGGATTCCCCGGATCCTGCTGTACTGACTAAACCGGAAGTGAAACGTCTCTTTGAAGAATGCGGTGTTGAAGATGAAAAACTCGAAACTTTTGATCAGACCTATGAAGCAATTGCCGGTGAAAACGCTTCACTTATGGCTGCCAATATTACCAATACACGACGTACTGAGATCAAAACACCGGATGTTGTAATTCACATTGATCCTGATCGTGCCGCGCTGATCGAAACGCAGGTGATCGATGGGCGTAAATGCATTGTTATTCCAATGGAGGGTGATGTAGAGATCAATGGTATCCATGTTTCCAGTGGAAACAGCGAAAGTACAGAATCTTAAGATTTCCAAACAATAAGCCCCCGCAAATGCGAGGGCTTATTACATGTCATTTATTCGTAAATTCCATTTACAGTAACATCAAATACTGCTTCTTTGCCAGCAAGATCTGCTGCCTGATAATCATCTGGGAATACAACAGTTACTTCTACTTTATCTCCCGGATGTGCACCGACCAGCTGCTCTTCAAAATTATCAATATATGTACCGGAACCGATTACCAGATCTGTTCCTTTGCCATCTGTGCTTCCACCATCAAATGCAACTCCGTCAATCTTTCCTACATAATCAATATTGACCTTGTTTCCATCTGTAACTTCAAGAGAAGAATCTGTATTATAGGAAGCTGCTTCTGTAACTTCCGGAGTTGTTGTAGCCTCAGTCTCCTCTGTAGCTTCCGGAGTAGCCGTTGCCTCTGTTTCTTCTGCTGCCTCTGTAACCTCTGGTGTTTCTGTTGCTGCAGCCTCTTCTGTCGGTTCAGGTGTTGCAGTTGCGATTGAGAATTTGTGATTATCCGTAACCTTCAGAGTCTTGAGAACCTTTTTCTCAACATTGATGTCTGCATCATCCAGCCATTTTTCTGTTGTGTCTGTATAAAGCTTATTCTCTCTTGTCGAGATAATTGACTGTTTCTTAGTCTCTGTAGCTTCTTCATCATTTACTTTATCAAGTTTTACTACATAGTAAGAAGTATCTGTCTCAATAACGTCCGGACCGATTTCTCCGTCTTTCAGAGTTCTGAGAACTTTCATAACCTCATCCGGATATGCACTGCTGGAAGAACTGCTGTCGGACTCTTCATCAGAATCTTCTTTTGCCGCATCTTCATTCGTATCAAAAGTACCACTTACGGAAGAATAAGAATCATCCACTGATTTTGCAATTTCATTCAGATCTCCATCGGAACCGGCTGCTTTCAGATCATCCAGGATCTTCTGTGCATCTTCTTTTTTCTGTTTGATCTCATCATCGCTGAGATCTGCTGTACTGATGCTTACATAATCAAAATGATGACTGCTGTGCTTCTTCATCAGAAACATCTTTATCTACATCTGCAATGAGCGGATCATGCATTCTGCTCTTATAAGTCTGAAGCTCCAGATATGTCTTGATCTGATCTTCACTTACCGCAAGCTCCTGCAGTGTCTCTTCACTGTTGGCAGCCATAAATGCTGCTGCTGCATCTGCGATCTTCTGCTCATCATCATCTGTAACTTCTACATTATAGTCTGCAGCCTTTTCTTTCATGATGTACATCAGCTCTACATCTTTCAGAGACTGTTCTACTGCCTGTTCTCCATAGGTCTTTCCGTCTTCTGCATCCATGCTCCAGATAGAATAATCCTGTCCGCCCATAAAGCTCTTATACATTGCTTCTGTCTGTGCCTGTCCTTCTCTTACAGAAAGACTCACGATTCCAAGCGGGATTTCTGTTCCATCCACTGTTGCGACTGTTTTTGTTCCATCTAATTTCTTTTCTCCACAGCCTGTGAGCATCCCCACTGCCATTACGCCTGTAAGAGCTGCAACAGCTGTTCTCTTTGTCATTGTTTTCATCTCTTCCTCCATTGCTTTACAATTCTAGCATATAAATAAGAGTATAAACTTTTTTTCGCCTTTAAGAGCAAGGAGAATTCATAAAAATAGCCGTTTTTCACGGATATTTCACAGATTCTCCTTCTTAATCAGACTATATGGATTTTATTCTTCTACAAGTGATTCCAGTTCCGTCAGAAAATCTGTCAGAGCTGTCAGTGTATTTCCAGCTCCCTCCGGAGTGAAAATAAATTTGGGTTCCTGTTCATTCTTGAATTGCAGCCCTCTTCTATATTTCTGCATCAGTACAGGAATACCTGCAGGATTCAGTTTGGCCCGTTCATACAATGTAATCTTCATATCCCTGGCGATCTGTTTGATCTCCACCACATAACATCGTGTGCCTGTGCTTTCATTCTGGCGATCACAAGAAGATTCAGAACTGCTTTTGGCATTTCACCGAAGCGATCCAGCAATTCTTCCAGCATATCATCATAATCCTGCTGTGTCTCAATTCCGGCAATCCTCTTATAAATATCCAGTTTCTGATACTCATTGCTGATATAAGAATCCGGTATAAATGCATCCATATTCAGATCGATCGTTGTCTCAAAATCTTCCATTGTATGGATACCCTTTGCCTCCTTGACTGCCTCACTGAGCATCTTGCAGTAAAGGTCATACCCTACTGCATTCATATGCCCATGCTGTTCTGCTCCCAGAAGATTTCCGGCGCCTCTGAGTTCCAGATCACGCATTGCAATCTTGAATCCACTTCCCAGATCTGTATATTCTCGAATCGCAGAAAGTCTTTTTTCTGCAGTCTCTTTCAACATCGTATTCCTGCGATACATAAGGAATGCATAAGCAGTCCGATTTGAACGTCCGATTCTTCCACGAAGCTGATACAGCTGTGAAAGTCCATATCGGTCAGAATCATGAATGATCATCGTATTGACATTGGAAATATCCAGTCCGGTCTCAATGATCGTTGTAGAAACCAGTACATCTATATCTCCGTTAATAAATGCATACATGACTGCTTCCAGCTCTCGCTCACTCATCTGTCCATGGGCAAAATCCACTCTCGCATCCGGCAGAAGCTTCGCGATCCTTGCCGTCACATCTGCAATATCATTCACGCGGTTATAAACATAATAAACCTGACCGCCTCTTCGAAGCTCACGGTTGATCGCCTCTCTTACCGTTTCCTCATCATACTCCATAACATATGTCTGAATCGGAACACGATCCATCGGAGGCTCTTCCAGGACACTCATGTCGCGGATACCGATCATACTCATATGGAGTGTTCGCGGAATCGGTGTTGCCGTTAACGTCAGTACATCAATATCTTTTTTCAGCTGTTTGATCTTTTCTTTATGAACCACACCAAAACGCTGTTCTTCATCGATGATAAGAAGTCCCAGATTTTTATATTCCACATCCTTCGAAAGTACTCTGTGTGTACCGACTACGATATCCACCTGACCTTTTTTCAGATCTGCGATCGTCTTTTTCTGCTGCGCAGCCGTACGGAACCGGCAAAGAAGATCTACTCTCACCGGAAACTCTTTCATTCGCTGAATAAAGGTGTTATAAACCTGCTGTGCAAGAATCGTGGTCGGTACAAGATAAACAACCTGGCGGCTTTCCTGAACTGCTTTAAATGCAGCCCGCAGCGCAACCTCTGTCTTGCCATATCCGACATCCCCACACACAAGACGGTCCATAATCTTGGTGCTCTCCATATCTTTCTTAGTATCTTCGATCGCAGCCAGCTGATCTTCTGTTTCCTCATACGGAAACATCTCTTCAAACTCTCGCTGCCAGACGGTATCTGGTCCACAGACATAACCTTCTTTTTCCTGGCGAACTGCATAAAGCTCCACAAGTTCCCTTGCAATATTCTGCACGGCACCGCGGACTCTGGATTTCGTCTTTTTCCATTCCTGCCCACCAAGCCGATTCAGTTTCGGCGGTTTTGCTGTTTCTGCCCCGGAATATTTCTGCAGTGCATCCAGCTGTGTTGCAAGAATATACAGATTACTTCCATTACGATATTCGATTTTGATATAATCCTTTGCAACTTTATCTACTGCAACTTTCTCAATACCTTTGTAAATGCCAAGTCCATGCTTTTCATGCACTACATAGTCTCCAATGGAAAGTTCCGAAAAGTCCTGGATTCTCTTTCCATTGTATTCTTTTTTCTTTTTACGCTTTTTCTGCTCTTTTCCAAAGATATCTGTCTCTGTGATGACTGCAAATTTTAACCAGCGGATATTCAAATCCCCTCCGTGCATGGCCATACGCCACCATGATCTCTCCCGGCTGCAGAATACGATCAGAATCCTGTCCGTAGAATGCGTTCAGACCTTCTTCCTGAAGATCTTTTGCCAGACGTTCTGCACGGGTTCTGGAACCGGACAGCAAAACGATCTGATATCCTTCTTTTTTGTACTGTTTCAGATCCTTTACCAACAGTTCAAAACTACTTTGATAAGAGCTCATAGATTTTCACTGTGATATTAAACTGACCTGAAATTTTCCAGTTAGATTTCTTCGGATCCAGCAAAGACATGGCAACACAATTTCTGTCATTTATCTTATGACACAATTCCTCCCATGTACACATCCAGTCACCGGAAAGACTGATCTCGCCCTTTTCCTTTCGATTCTCACAACTTTGCTGGAATTCCTCCTGCACAGCTTTTGCATTTTCCTCCAGATGATTAAGTTCATCCAAAAAAAACAGAGTTTCAGTTTCTTTAAAATAATCGAGAAATGAGACACCATTTTTCTCCATTGGCTGTTCTGCTGCAGGATAAATTGTAACATCATCCAAGTTTTCAAGAGAACGCTGGCTCTGTGCATCAAAACTGCGGATCGAATCAATTTCATCTCCCCAAAGTTCAATACGCCAGGGATTTTCTTCTGTCAGAGAATAAATATCAATAATTCCTCCACGGATGGAAAACTGTCCTGGCATCTCTACCTGTCCAACACGTTCATACCCCATATGGACAAGCGCAGCTGTCAGTTTATCCATATCCAGGGTACTGTCGTTGCGAAAATGAATCAGTTGTTTTTCTATTTTTTCCAGAGGTACAAGATAGTCCATACAGCCATCAATACTGGTAACGACCGTAATCTCATCCTCGCGTTCCAGAAGAGCGCGAATCACCTGCATTCGCTGACGAATCAGCAGATTTCCATGTATATCTGCCTGAAAAAACAGAAGATCCTTTGCCGGATAGTAATAAACACGTTTATCATAAAAACGATAATCTTCATACAGTTCTTTCGCAGATTTTTCATCTGCGGCAATTACCAGATGACATGGAAAAAGCCCGGAAAGCCCATACATAAGATGAGCTTTCTGGGACTCCATACAACCACTGATCTCCAGAATTCCACGATTCTTTTTTGCCTGTTTTTGTATTTCTTCCATCTCTGCAAGATTCTGCAGAGGCTGCAAAAATGTCTTCATACATTCTCCATTTTCTTGTTGAACTGGTTCATGGCCGCATCCACACTGTCAGCCAGGATCATCTCTACAGCTTTGCAGGCTCTCTCCTGCGCCTCTTCCACAAGCTTACGTTCATTGCTTCCGAATCTGCCAAGTACATGATCTGCCAGATCCCATCCTTTTGGTTTGGCTCCGACACCAACCTTGATACGAACAAACGTCTGTGTACCAAGCTGCTGAATGATATGCTTGATTCCATTGTGCCCACCGGCACTGCCTTTCTTACGGATACGAAGCTGTCCCGGTTCCAGATCAATATCGTCATAAATAACGATCATCTCTGTCTCCGGATCGATTTTGAAGTAGTTTGCCATATCCCGGACAGGACCACCACTGAGATTCATATAAGAAAGCGGCTTCATCAGAATGACAGGTTGTCCTTCGATTCTTCCCTTTCCGTACATGGCATTGAATTTCACGCCAGACTGTGGAACATTATATTCCTCCACAAGCTTATCAATCACATCAAATCCCATATTATGGCGTGTGGCTTCATACTGCCTTCCGGGATTTCCCAAACCTACGATCAGATACATCAGAATTTCCTCGCTGTATTAATTAAAATAAACCATTTCGTCTTCCAGTGGATCACACTGCTCTACATGCTCCGCATCAAGTACGATACCTTCTTCACCCTGGTATTCGTTACGTTTCTCAATGCCGACTTTGGCTGTAACTTCTACCCATTCTCCCGGCGTCAGTTTCGGCGCATATGCGCTCTTACATACATAACCAAGAAATGTAGTATCATCTGCACAGCAAGTCATGGCTGTACGTCCCGGAAC
>ENA-OQHF01001723-OQHF01001723.1-human-gut-metagenome-genome-assembly--contig:-NODE-1723-length-11742-cov-2.920276_pt1 | contig 11742 bp, 12 predicted proteins | sample MGYA00242559_ERZ504709 | MGnify/ENA primary metagenome ERZ504709 (study PRJEB26092, sample SAMD00036203) | human gut metagenome | host: Homo sapiens | study: EMG produced TPA metagenomics assembly of... | reverse complement strand
TTTTATCCGGTGGAAGCGGCGTACATTCATTTGAGAGAAAACATCCCATGGAGCTGCCGGCTGCTCTGGAGGCAGGAACGCTGAACGGACATGGGATCGCAGGACTCCATGCTGCTCTGGACTGGATCAAAAAGACCGGGATCGCAGCTATCCATGAGAAAGAAATGGCGTTAGCTGAACAGTTTCAGCGAGGAATTGAAACAATTCCGGGCATTCACCTCTACGGAGGTGAAAAACGGGTGGCAGCGATCGTATCGTGTAATCTGGCGGATCTTGATTCCGCTTATGTCAGTGACTGCCTTGCAGAAGATTATGGAATTGCGACAAGGGCGGGGGTACACTGTGCACCTCTGATGCACACCCATTTTGGCACAGAAAAACAGGGCATGGTACGATTTAGTTTCTCCTGTTTTAATACGACAGAAGAGGTGGAGAAAGCAGTCAGGGCGATGCAGGATATTGCAGCGGAAAACCGTGGAAAAGTGACGGCATATGTCGGAGCCGGAGGAAAGACGTCAAGTATCCGAAAGCGTGCCGAGACATTGCGCGCAGAGGGAAAAAGAGTTTTGATCCTTACGACAACTAAAATGATGGTGCCACAGGAGCAGGAGATATTTGCAGCGTATGAGCAGACCGGGCAGGAGAGCGTAATATCAGCTACAGCGTCCGTCTGGCAGGAGCGCAGGGCAGCAGAAAAGCAACTGAAAGAGCGGGTACAGTCTGTCCTTGACACATACGGCTGCTGTGTCGCAGGGAGCCTGATCCCCGGCACGGAAAAGTTTGGAATGCTGCCGGAAAAGCTGATGGAGGATCTGCTATATCTGGCAGATGAGATTCTGATCGAGGCGGACGGTTCCGCACATATGCCGGTCAAAGCCCCGGCGGAGCATGAGCCGGTTCTGTTTCCCTACATGGATGAAGTTGTCATTGTCATGGGGGCACATGCGATTGGAAAACCACTGCAGGAAGTGTGCCACAGAGTCGACTATGCAAAAGAACTTTTAAAATGTGATGCCGACAAGATTGTGACAGCGGCGGATCTTGAGACACTTGCAGAGCAGGGATACGCGATTCCAATTCAGAAACAATATCCATGGATGAAAATTTCGAAAGTAACTGGAAAAGATATTAAGCTGTGTCTGACAGCTGGAAAGAAAGATAAAGTGAGGGACAAACAATGATTCGATTTAACAGTGACTACACAGAAGGATGCCATACGGCAATTTTAGAGAAGTTAGTTGAAACCAATATGGAGCAGACAGCAGGCTATGGAGAAGATGAGTATTGTGAACAGGCGCGGGAACTGATCCGGAAGGCATGTGGGGATGCGCGTGTGGATGTGCATTTTCTTGTGGGCGGCACACAGACGAATGTCACTGTAATCTCGGCTGCTTTAAAGCATTATCAGGGAGTGATCACGGCAAAAACAGGACATATTAATATTCATGAGACAGGTGCTTTGGAGGCATGCGGTCATAAATGCCTGTGCATAGAGACACCGGACGGAAAGCTGACGGCAGAGCAGATCGCAGCGTACACAGATGCACATTTTGCAGACGAGAGTTTTGAACATATGGTACAGCCGAAAATGGTATACATTTCCAATCCGACAGAGATCGGAACGATTTATAAAAAGGCGGAACTGGAAGCAATTTATCAGGTGTGCAAAAAGCGTGGACTTTATCTTTTTATGGATGGGGCAAGACTTGGCTATGGACTGATGTGCAAGGAAAATGACCTGACACTTTCTGATATCACAGCCAACACAGACGTGTTCTATATCGGCGGAACAAAAGTGGGAGCGCTTTTTGGGGAGGCAGTTGTGATCCGCAATGAGGAACTGAAAAAAGACTTCCGTTACAATATCAAGCAGCGTGGCGGTATGCTGGCGAAAGGCAGACTGCTTGGAATCCAGTTTCTGACCTTGTTTGAGGAAAACCGGTATTTTGATATTTCCGCACATGCAGCGCGATTAGCGGAAAAGTTAAAGGACGAATTAACAAAAATGGGAGTGAAATTCTATATTGATTCTCCGACTAATCAGCAGTTCCCAATTCTGCCGGATGCTGTGCTTGCGGAACTGAAAAAGAAATATAGTTTTGCTTATCAGGAGCGTATGGATGAGACACACAGTGCAGTCCGTTTTTGTACCTGCTGGGCAACGAAAGAGGAAAACGTAGATATGCTTCTTGCAGATATTCGTGAGCTACTTGCCTGATTGAAGGATTATACTAAAAAAGACTGATTTATTCAGAAAATTTAAATGAAAATGAATATGCAGATCAGTGACAATAGGAGAAATGCAGCATGTCAGACAGAAAAAACATTTTACTCATCGCAACAGGCGGAACGATCGCATCAAAAAAATCAGACAACGGATTAAAACCACAGATCTCACCGGAAGAGCTGATGCAGTATATCCCGCAGGTGAAAGATATCTGTGATTTTCATGCTGTCCAGCTTTTAAATCTGGACAGCTCGAACATGGAACCGAAACATTGGAAAATGATGGTGCATACCATCCGTGAAAATTATGAAAAATACGATGGCTTCGTCATCGCCCACGGTACGGACACAATGGCATACACTGCGGCGGCACTTTCCTATATGATACAGAATTCAAAAAAACCGATCGTGATCACCGGCGCACAGAAACCAGATCGACCTTGAGAATCACCGATGCAAAAATCAAATCTGCTTGACAGTTTTTTATATGCATCCGATGAGAACTCGCAGGGGGTTCAGATCGTTTTTGACGGAAAAGTCATTGCGGGAACGAGAGCGAAAAAAGTCCGGTCCAAAAGTTATAATGCATTTTCCAGCATTGATTTTCCATGTCTTGCCATGATCCAGGATGGAAATATCATGCGTTACATTCCACCGGTTCCGTATGAAGAGGAAGTATGGTTTTATGAGGAACTGGATGAAAATGTGTATCTGATCAAAATGATTCCGGGAATCAAGCCGAGAATACTGCGCAGTGTCTTTGAAAATTACGACTGCATTATTGTAGAAAGCTTTGGGGTGGGTGGTATCCCACAATCGATTGCAGATGATTTCTATAAGCTATGTCAGGAGTTCCCGGATCGACTTGTGGTGATGTCTACACAGGTTGCACATGAGGGCAGCGATATGACGGTCTATGAAGTGGGGCACGATATGAAAAAATATTGCCGCTTTCTCGAATCTTACGATATGACCTTGGAATCTGTCATTGCAAAAGTGATGTGGATGTTAGGCAACCGGGAGGCATTAGGCGGTAATTTAGAAGACATCTTTTATCAAAATGTGAACTATGATGTCATTTTTGGGAAAAACAGGAAGTGTTGACAGAAGTATCATCTCCCGGACAGCCCAGAGGGAAGAGAGAGGGGCGGCATGAATCTGCGTGCCCCCTGTAGGCTATACTATTGATTGGCTTTGAGAATTTTTACATCATCCAAAGATACACCAGAGAAAGCAGCAATTTCTTCCAGGGAAAAGTTGTTAGTTTTCAACATACGTTTGGCAATTTCAATTGCCGCATGTTTTTCACCCTCTGCAAAACCGTATTCATATTCAGCTTTCCGTAACTTCTTTTCTTCCAATTCTTTATCATACTCAAAAATACTCATACTGATAACCTCATTTCGGTTTCGGGCAAGAAATTCCGCCAGAATCCCTTCCCGGATGCATTCGTCCACAGCACGTTTTACAGCCTGATTTAAAGGCATGTCTGACGCATAGTGGCGCACTCTGGCAACATACTGTGCATATTCTTTTAACATACTGCAATGCTGCATCAACTCTGCATTGTGTCCTTCATTGACATTCAAAACAGTAACAATTAATTCGAGCTTTGGTTCACCTGACAGATGTTCAAATGCTGAGGAAAGCCGAAGCTCTGTACAGTCAGCAATTGCCGTCGAACCATTGTAAAACTCGATAAAATTTGGTGCAGGGATTTTCTGTAAGGTGGAAGAGTACAGAGATTTCTTATCCACAAGTTTCTGATATTCACTGCAAATATAAAACAGATCACGAAGAGGCATATTGGGATTGTATGTTGACTGATGCTCATACAGATATAAATTGGTATCCATAATAAATGCCAGATCGTTTTTCATCCCCATATAAATAGCATTTTCTAATGTCACAATTTCCAACTCTTCCGGGTTTTTATAATCACTTTGATTGACCGCATTGTAAAGTGAGAGCAGATTCTTCCGGTCAGAAAATAACATACGAAAAACGGTGTCCTTGTAGTTCCTGTTTGCTGTCGGTGTTTTAACGGTGAAGTTTCGCTTTGCTCTGTTACGGTTTCTTTTACATTTTGCCAAAATTGTTTCCTCCTGATATGTGGCAGAACAGCCTATGTTTAAAACGGTTCTCTGCTTGCAGGAGAATAACAACTGTTTATGATTCCAAGTTCATTTCGTCTCCTGCTTTTCAATTGTTGATGGGTAACAAAAAGCATAGATACGAATGAAGTACGCAGACTATTTGGGGCTAATCTGTCGTTCTTAGAATATAGATGACAATGTCATGAAGATTTTGTAAAATATGCTTTGAATTATTGTAACATAGAGCGTATATAAGAAGCAAGAAGTTTATGAATGAGTTTTGAAAATTTTGAGAGTAATCGTTACTGTTTAGCCAGTAGTAAAACAGTTGCTGTTTTGTTGCTGAAGAAAGTGATTCGGGAGTGAGAAGTAACAAATATTTTTAGTTTTTTGTAACCAACTGTAAAAATCAGCGTCTTTCCTTATAGAAAGATAACAGCAGTAGAAGAACATATTTACATAACCATCGAAAAAAGGAGGAAAAAGCATATGAAACGAAAACTGGTTACAATTTTGATCGGATGTATGACGTTAGGATTATTCGGGTGTGGCAGTGGATTATCTGATACGACGAAGCGGTTGACGCCGCAACAGTCGGAGGACAGTGAACAAAATGCCAATCATACAGGAAATGAGGATCAGCAGGCAGAGGCTGATACGACAGAAAAGAAAGCGGAAGATGGCAGCACAGAAACATCCTTCGGTTACCGATACCGATACTGTCAGTTTGCCCTGAATCTGCTGCAGCAGACATATGAGGATGGAAAAAATGAGATGATATCTCCATTGTCAGTATTAGCAGCGCTTACCATGACAGAAAATGGTGCAAAAGGTGATACGCTGTCACAGATGGAACAGGTTCTGTCGGATGGAACACCGGTAGGGCAGCAGGGCAGAGAACTTTCTTCGTATATGAAAAAACTGGCCGATACAGAGAATACGCATCTAAACATTGCAAATTCAATCTGGCTGAAAGATGCAGACACCTTACATGTGGAGGATGATTTCCTGTCAGAAAACAGTAAATTATTTGATGCGGAAATATATCAGGCACCTTTTGATGAACATACATTAAAAGATATCAATACATGGGTTTCGCAAAAAACAGAAAAAATGATCCCACAGATATTAGACAAAATCGAAGACAATTCGGTAATGTATCTGATCAATGCCATTGCTTTTGATGCAAAGTGGCAGTCTCCATATGAAAAAGAGGATGTAGAGTCAGGCACATTTACTTCTGAAAATGGAACACAGCAGACGGTGGATATGATGTATTCCACAGAAGCATATTATCTGGAAGATGACAGTACGACCGGTTTTATCAGACCATATGAAGATGGATACAGTTTTATGGCATTGCTTCCAAAAGAAGGGATAAGCATAGAGGATTATATCAGTCATTTGTCAGCAGAAAAACTAATCGGTCTTGTAGAAAATGTCAGCACGGATTATGATGTGGATGCAGCAATCCCAAAATTCAAGTCCGAATATTCAATAGAATTAAAAGATACTTTACAGAACATGGGAATGACAGATGCATTTGATGAGGAACAGGCAGATTTTTGCGGAATTGGAACCAGTGATAATGGAAATATCTATATCAACATGGTACTGCACAAAACCTACATCGAAGTTGATGAGCAGGGAACAAAAGCGGGTGCCTCAACGGTTGTCGGAATGGTGGAAACGATGTCCTTATATGAACCTGAAATAAAAACGGTGCATCTGGACCGCCCATTTGTCTATGCCATCATTGATACAGAAACACAGATGCCGATCTTTCTCGGAGTCACAGAATCCGTGGAAGAATAAGAATGTGCCAGCATTATATGAAAAAGGTTGTTAAATAATTAACATGTACTAAAAAACATACTTGAGATTCTATATAAATTCGTTTATACTAAATTCGGTCTGACAGGGAAGAAGAAACTGACCTGAGATATTCTTAAGACCAGAAGGAGAATTTATATTATGAAGAAAAAACTTGTATCAGCACTGGCTCTTATGATGTCCTGTGTGATGCTGGCAGCATGCGGCGGAAACAAAGCGGAAGAGAATACAGCCACTCCGCAGACCGAGACCAGCGAAGCAGTCACAGAATCAACAGAGGAAGCAGAAAACACAGAAGCAGCAAAAGCATTTATCAAATGGATTCTTCTCAGATGATGAAAATATGAAGATGCTTGCAGAAATCGATCATAAAAATACTTGTTTATTAGTAAAACCAAGTATAGAAGGACTTGAACTCGATTTTGACCAGAGCAAACTGATGAAAGAAGATCTTTCACTTTTGGAGCAGAAAGAACTACAATTCTTGATAAGTGGAATACTTTGATGGGAGATAAAGGTGAAGAATAGAAAACCTAGAGAAAAACGGGCATCATTTTATGATGCCCATTTTTATGATATTTTAGATTATTTTATATTAGCAGTGCTGGTAGCAGGTGTGTTGATCTTTATTCTGTATCCGCTTCTTTGCATGATCAGACAGAGTTTTGTGGGAGAAGAGGGATTTTCGACAGAAGTTTACAAGAGCATCTTCAGTGCCAATCTGCAGCTTGTAAAAAACAGTGATTTTTGTAGGTGTTTTATCCGCATTCTTTTCAACAATTCTGGGGCTGCTTGTATCAATCTGTGTATGGACAGCAGGGAAGAAACTGGGCAAATTTCTGGAAGCGATTTTGCTGATCAGCATGGTTTCGCCGCCGTTTATTGCTTCGCTCGCTTATATCCAGCTTTTCGGAAGAAACGGTCTGATCACAAAAGGAGTGTTCGGACTTTCGCTGAACCCGTATGGATGGCTTGGTGTTGTTGTAATGCAGACGTTATTCTTTTCTTCATTAAATGCACTGATGATTATCGGAATGCTGAGGAAAATGGATATGTCGCTCGTAAGAGCATCTTTTGATCTTGGAGCATCCTCTGGGTATACATTGTGGAGAATTGTTGTACCACTGTTAAAACCGGTACTACTCAGCTGCTTTTTGCTTTCGTTTATCCGGTCGATCGCTGATTTTGGAACGCCTGTTGTGATAGGTGGACGTTTTGAAACAGTTTCGACCGAAATTTATATGCAGGTAATCGGATATTCCAGACTGGATAAGAGTGCGGCACTTAATGTACTGCTTCTGATCCCGACGATTCTTGTTTTTATCCTGTACCGCTATCTAATGCAGAAAAATGAAAAAGTCATCAGCGGAAACAGTAATAAGACGGTAGAAGCGGGAGATACATTCCGGGTTCGTGGGCTGTCAGCAGTGATTGTATGGCTGGGCGCAGGTATCTTTTTTGTAATGATGGCGCTTGAATACGGATCCATTTTTCTAAACAGTTTCAGTAGAAATTTACGTGGGAAAATCACATTTACAACGATGTATCTGGACGCACTTCTGGAACGGAATATGGATACATTTATCCGAAGTGTGGAATATGCGCTTATTGTAGCAATAGTCGGCAGTCTGATCGGTATTTTACTTTCGTATTATATTGAAAGACGAAAGATAAAATTTGGCGGAGTACTGGACTTTATTATTACACTTCCGTATATGCTTCCAGGAAGTTGTTTTGGAATCGGATATATTCTGGCATTTAATCATGAACCGTTAAAACTTACCGGAACAGCGGTCATTGTTATCTTGAATATGATCTACAAACAGATGTCAATTACAACGAAGGCTTCGGCATCCTCCCTTTTGCAGATTAGTACAGAGCTTGATGCAGCAGCGCGGGACCTTGGAGCGAATAAATTTCTGGTAATGAAAGATGTCATTCTTCCGAATGTAAAGCAGGCATTTGCAACGGGATTTATCAATAATTTTACAAGTGCGATGGTTACAGCAGGAGCAGTTATTTTCCTGGTGACACCGGGACAGAAGATTGCAGTATTTACATTATTTGATTGCATTAACACAGGTCGGTATGGAGAAGCATCTATGATTGCGACATTTATTATTGTGATCACAATTTCAGTAAATGTGCTGTTTTCGATAATTGTTGCATGGAAAGGGAAAAAGAAACGTGTATTTAGAACTGAAAAACATAAGTAAAAGTTTTGGTGAAAAAGAAGTAGTAAAAGATTTATCACTCTCCCTTCCGAAGGGAGAACTGTTGTGTCTTCTGGGAGCATCCGGCTGTGGAAAAACGACAACACTCAAAATGATAAGTGGATTTTTAAAAACAGATGAAGGGCAAATCCTGGTTGATGGCCAGGATATCACCACACTGGCTCCGGAGAAGCGTCCGGTATCGACTGTTTTTCAGTCTTATGCATTATTTCCACATATGAGTGTTCTGGAAAATGTAATCTATGGTCTGAAGTTCCGTGGCATCCGAAAAAAAGAAGCCAGAGAAATGGGTATGGAATATCTGAAAATCGTAGATATGGAAGAATATGCCGGGGCATCGATCGGGGAAATTTCCGGAGGACAGCAGCAGAGAGTAGCACTGGTCAGATCTCTGATCACAAAACCGAAGGTGCTTCTTCTGGATGAACCGCTTAGTAATCTGGATGCAAAACTCCGGGTAAAAATGAGGGAAGAAATCCGTGAAATCCAGAAGAAATATGAAATTACAATGGTTTTTGTAACGCATGACCAAGAAGAGGCAATGGTACTTGGAGATCAGATCGCTATTATGGATCAGGGAAAGTTGGTTCAGATTGGAAAGCCGGAAGAAGTGTATCTGCATCCACAGAATGATTTTGCAAGAGATTTCCTTGGAATATCCAACCGTTTTACTGATATCCATGGAAATACAATATGCTGCAGACCGGAGGAACTGGAATTTGCAGCAGAAGGTTCTGTGAAAGGAATTGTAAGACAGGAAGAATTTCTTGGGTTTTACAGACAGTATTATGTTGAAACAATGAATTATGAACATATTATTGTACGGACAGACAGAAATATAAAAGTAGAAGAAGGCAAAGAAGTGCAACTTCGGGTGAAATAAAAAAGACACTGTGCAAGGTGACAATATCAGTTTGATATGCTACCCTGCATAGTGCCTTTTTTATTTTGAGGAATGACCGGTCAGACGTGCATCATCCCTGACATCACACAACCTCCTGCAGCACCGGCATTTTTCAGTTCGTGCAGTTGTGCTTCATCAATTTTGATTCCGCCAATGCCATAAACTGGAATCTGCACAGCTTGGCATACATTCTGCAGAAATGGAAGTCCCCGTGGCGGGAGCCCTTTCTTGCAGTCGGTAACATAAATATGTCCTGCTGTGAGATAGGAAGTTCCCAGCTTTTCCGCTTCGACTGCTTCAGAAACAGAATGGATGGAAGTTCCAACTGTATGAAAATCGGAAACCACTTTCGGATTTTCAAGCAAAAGTGGAAGTGGTAAATGTAGCCTGTCGCAGCCGAGTTCTCTCGCAACGGCTGGATAAAAATGCGGAATAAATGGAACTTTAAACTGTTCACAGATTTCCTTCACCTGCCGGGCAAGAGAAAAATATTCCTCTTCCGGCAGATCTTTTTTCACGCAGGATCAGAGCTTTCGGATGCAGCTTGCAGACACGGGTAATCTGTTCTGTAAAAGGACGGGAACAGAGATGGCGGTTTGTTACGGCAATAAGATCTCTATACATAGATATAATCACTCATAACCGGCTGCATATTGTTGGAAAGAAGTGCCTGATAAACCTCATCTACGGAACGTCCGTCAGAAATCTCGAACTGGTCATCTCCCTTATCCTCAATATCATCCACATGGCTTCCGATTCCGGTGCTGACTCCGGCAGAGATTTTTGTTGCAGAAATCTGTACCAGATTGTCTCTTACACGCGCACATTCTCTTGTGGATACCGTAATGCTTGCAAATGGCATAAACAGACGATAAGCGCAGACTACCTGAAGGAGCTGTGGCTCATGGACGTCCATCGGATTGATCCGGTCGTTGTTGATGATCGGACGAAGTCTCGGACAGGAGAAGGCGATTTCGGCATGTGGGTATTTCTCTGCAGGAGATAAGCATGGTATCCGGTTGCAAGGCATCCTTGCGGAAATCATCAAGTCCGAGAAGTGCTCCGAATCCGACACCGCGCATGCCGCCCATCAGTGCACGTTCCTGGGCATTGACACGGTATGGGAAGATCCGTTTGTGTCCGGCAAGATGCAGGGTTTCATATTTGTCAGAATTGTAAGTCTCCTGGAATACGGTTACATAATCGGCACCGCACTCGTGGAGGAATGCGTATTCGTCCGAGTTGACCGGATAAATCTCAAGTCCGATGACTTTAAAATATTTACGGGCGATCTTGCAGGCATTTCCGATATATTCCACCGTGGATTTGCTACGGCTTTCACCGGTCAGGATCAGGATCTCCTGAAGACCTGTTTTGGCGATGGCTGCCATTTCTTTTTCAATTTCTTCCTCATTTAACTGTGCACGGTTGATCTTGTTGTGGCAGTTGAAACCACAGTAAATACAATAGTTTTCGCAGTAGTTTGCAATGTAGATCGGAGTAAACATGTAGACGCTGTTTCCGAAATGTTTTCGTGTCTCTGCCTGTGCAGCCTGTGCGATCTCCTCAAGAAGAGGAAGTGCGGCAGGTGAGAGAAGTGCAGCGAAATCCTCCGGTGTACGGATGTCATGCGCAATGGCGCGTCTTACGTCAGCTTCGGTATATTTTTCATAATCATAAGCGTTCATGGCACTTATGACCTGATCCATTACGTCAGATCCGATATCTTCCATTCCCGGAAGGTAAGTCATATGATCAATGCGGTTTTTCTTCTGGTCTTCCAGAATTTCTTCACTTAAAATACTTTCGTTGATATGTGAATTTTCCATTTTGACTGCCTCCTAATTCTCTAAGAATCCTGTCAGAGGTGAGGATGCGCTTGCGCCTCTTTCGATGGTGCGTCCCAGTCCGGAAAGATAAGCACTGCGTCCGGCTTCGATGGCTTTCTTGAAAGCTTCTGCCATGGCAGGAACATCTCCTGCAGTTGCGATAGCAGTATTTGCCATGACAGCGGAAGCACCCATTTCCATGGCTTCACAAGCCTGGGAAGGGCGACCGATTCCGGCGTCAACGATGATCGGCAGATCGATCTCATCAATCAGGATCTGGATGAAATCCTTTGTGCTGAGCCCTTTGTTGGAACCGATTGGAGAGCCGAGCGGCATAATGCAGGCAGCTCCGGCATCAGCAAGTGCTCTTGCAGCATTCAGATCCGGGTACATATACGGCATGACAACAAAGCCTTCTTTTGCAAGGATTTCTGTTGCTTTGATGGTTTCGTAGTTGTCCGGAAGCAAGTATTTGGAATCATGAACGACTTCGATCTTTACAAAGTCGCCGCATCCGACTTCACGGGAAAGTCTGGCGATACGGACTGCCTCCTCAGCATTACGTGCACCGGATGTATTTGGGAAGCAGGGTTACATTGTCCGGAATATAGTCCAGGATA
>ENA-OQHF01001721-OQHF01001721.1-human-gut-metagenome-genome-assembly--contig:-NODE-1721-length-11746-cov-4.600568_pt1 | contig 11746 bp, 11 predicted proteins | sample MGYA00242559_ERZ504709 | MGnify/ENA primary metagenome ERZ504709 (study PRJEB26092, sample SAMD00036203) | human gut metagenome | host: Homo sapiens | study: EMG produced TPA metagenomics assembly of... | reverse complement strand
AGAAAAGAAGCAAGAGCAGGCAGTTCCTGTTGTAAATAAAGAAGGAATTGATCGCGAAAGCTTCAGAAAAAAGTAACAGAATTAGAAAGTAAAAACAGGGGATGAGAGAGTTTCATTATTAAACGAAATCGGATCCCTGTATACACAAGCAGAAGAAACAGATCTGGCAATCCAATATTATGAAGAAAGCTTGGAACTTTGCAAGCAGCACGGAAAAGCGAGCACAGATCTAATGAAACTTTACAATAAAAAACGTCAAGAAGCTGCAGAAGCGAAAGATGATGAAAAAGTAAAGGAATATATGGATAAGGTTCAGAACCTGATGCAGATGTCAAAGGATATGATCCGAGGAAATGCATAACATTTACGGGGAGGAAATTCCTCCCTGCAAACATATAATTCATTCGCAACGTATAAGGCAAAATTAAAGGAGTAAAGAAATGTATAAAAATTTGATTGAATTATTTAAAGAAAATGAAGGTAAAGGAGCAGTAGGAGCATTCAACTTACATTGTTTTGAAATGCTTCCAGCAATGATTCAAGCAGCAGAAGAACTGAACGTTCCAATCATTATCCAGACTTCTCTTGGAACAGCTGAATATATTGGTTTTGAACCATTGATCGCAGCTGTAAAAGCTTTAGCAGAAAAATCTTCTGTAAATGTAGCTCTTCATATGGATCATTGTAAAAGCATTGAAGCACTGAAAAAAGCAATCGATCTTGGATATTCTTCTGTAATGTATGATGGATCTGCATTACCAATTGAAGAAAATATCAAAAATACACAAGAAGTTGTAGCATATGCTCATGCACATGGAGTATCTGTAGAAGGTGAGATCGGATCTATCGGTGGAGCTGAAGAAGGTGTTGTAGTAGAAAAAGACGCTGCGATGTATACAAAACCAGAAGATGCACTTCATTATGTTAATGAAACACATGTAGATGCATTAGCAGTATCTATTGGTACAACACATGGTCAGTTCAAATCTAAAGCTAAGATCAATTATGAATTATTAAAAGAATTAAAAGCTAAATTAGGACCTGTTGGATTAGTTCTTCATGGAGGAACAGGAGTATCTGATGAAGATATGAAACGTTGTGTACGTGAAGGAATGAAAAAGATCAATGTGGGAACAGAATTAAATAAAAACTATATTGAAGTTGTCAGCAAAACATTCACAGCTGATGATGTAACACCACTGACATCTTTAAGAAATCTGTTAGGACCAGCAAATGAAAGAATCAAAGAAATTGTTATAGATAAGGCTTCATTATTTAAATTATAGGATTAAAAAGTTTAAATAACCCTCTTATATTATATAATTCATCAGATGCGGCAGGGAGGAATGAATCCCTGCCGCATTTAACTTTTTAGAAAAATATCTATCATTTGAGCGGAGGAAATAAGCATGAAAAAAACGATCGTATTGCTTGCAGGATACCCGGCAACAGGAAAAAGTTATCTTTGTAATAAAATATTAGAAAAACTTCCAGACTTTTTGATCGTATCTCAGGATGATATGAAAGAAAAATTATTTGACCAGTATGGATTTGATAATATGGAAGAAAAAGTAGCCATTGAAAATCAGAGCTGGGAACAGTACTATGAAGTTATGGAAGAAGATCTTAAGAATGGGGATTCCATTATTTCAGATTACCCATTCAGTGTAAAACAGAAAGACAAGATTAAAAATCTTGCAGAGAAATATGAATATCAAGTTGTAACATTCCGCTTGATCGGAGATCTAGAAGTTTTATTTAAGCGTTCACAAAAGAGAGATTTGGATCCAAAGAGACATTTAAGTCATCTGGTATCACGTTATCATAAAGGTGATGTACTAGAAGACAGAAGCAAGGCAGATTGTCTTGTAACCTATGATATTTTTATGGATCGTTGCAAGAACCGTGGATACGGAACATTTGAACTGGGACATCTGATCGAAGTTGATGTAACAGATTTTTCGAAGATTGATTACCCAGCATTGATCAAAGAATTATGTGATCTTGTAGAAGAATAAAGGAGAAACAGATGGGAAGTATTTTTTGTATCGGACAGTCAGCGTATGATATCACGATTCCGCTTGACGGCGCGATCTGTGAGAATCAAAAATACCGCGTGACACAAAAAGAAGAATGTGGAGGCGGACCTGCATTTAATGCTGCATATCTGTGTGCAATGTGGGGAGAAAAAGTAGAATTGATCAGCAGGATCGGAAACGATACTTACGGGAAACGATTGTTAGAAATTGCTGCACAGGCTGGGATCGGAACCAATTATCTGATCAAGGATGATGAGATTGAAACACCGCATAGTTATATTTTTTCAAATCAGGAAAATGGATCAAGAACGTTATTTAATTTCCCAGGTGAGAAAAAAGACATTAAATATAAATATCCGGATGAAGAAGTCTCTGTTATCTTAAGTGATGGACACGAACCAGAGATCAGTGTGGAGGCAATTCATCATTATAAGAGTGCCATTTCGATCGTAGATGCAGGGACATGCAGAGAAAGTACAATGCAGGTAGCAAAAGAAGTAGATTATCTGGTATGTTCTGAAGATTTTGCAAGACAATATACAGGAAAGACGATCAATCTTAATGATCCAAAGAAAGCATGTGAAATCTTTGAAGAAGTAGAACAGATCAATCATAAGCATGCAGTGGTCACACTGGGAGAAAAAGGATTATTATATCGTAGAGATGGAAAGATCACATTGATGCCAGCATTTAAAGTAAAAGCAGTCGATACAAATGGTGCAGGGGACATTTTTCATGGTGCATTTGCATATGCGATCAAGCAGCAATTGGATTTTTATGATGTATTAAAAATAAGCTCTATGGCGTCTGCGATTTCCGTGCAGACATTAGGAGCACAATCCTCTATACCACAATTAACAAAAGTAACAAGCGAACTTCAAAAGAAGGGAAATCATTATGACAAGAGAAGATATCTTTAAAACTGTTGATCACACACTATTAGCCCAGACAGCAACTTGGGAAGAAATTAAAGAAATATGCGATGATGCGATCAAATACCAGACAGCATCTGTATGTATTCCAGCATCTTATGTAAAAAGAGCAAAAGATTATGTTGATGGGAAAATGGCAATCTGTACAGTGATCGGATTCCCAAATGGATATAGTACAACAGCAGTCAAAGAATATGAAACAAAAGATGCTATATTAAATGGTGCAGATGAAATTGATATGGTCATCAACTTAGGAGATGTCAAAGATAAACATTTCGATAAGATCAAAGGCGAAATTGCGTTATTAAAGAGCGCATGTGGAGATAAAATATTAAAAGTTATCATCGAAACATGTCTGTTAACAGAAGAAGAAAAGATTAAGATGTGTGAGATTGTAACAGAAGCAGGAGCAGATTTCATCAAAACATCTACAGGATTCTCAACATCAGGAGCAACATTTGACGATATTGCTTTATTTAAGAAATATGTTGGAGAAAATGTAAAGATCAAGGCAGCAGGAGGAATCAGTTCCTTTGATGATGCTAAGAAATTTATCGAACTTGGGGCAGACCGCCTTGGAACAAGTCGATTAGTAAAAATCGCTAAAGCAGAAGCTTAAAAATACAATTTGAGAATATTTATCGTTAACAAAAAGGAATGTTGCATTCGTGCAACATTCCTTTTATCATTTTTATATAGAATGATGAGAAGAGGAACAGTATATGTCAAAAGAGATATCAAAACAGGAAAAAGAAGATTATCTAAGTCTAATGTATGAAATGAAACGAAAAGAGAACCAGATTGTAAAATCCGACTTATCCAGGGAACTTGAAGTGCCGTTATCAAGAGTTACCAGAGTTACAGATGGATTGTTAGAAGAAGGATATCTGTTAAAGGACGAAGGAAGAAGAATGTTCTTAACGCCGATGGGATTATCCAAAGGGCAGCAATGTCTGGAAAGAAAACGATGCCTTACAGAGTTTCTGCGTTTGGTTTCTGGTGTTGATGGAAGTATTGCAAAAGAAAATGCATGTGCGATCGAACATGTTCTGGATGAAACGCATTTTAACCGGAATCCGTATGTTTATGGAAAACCGTCATACATATTCATATATGACTAGAGGAAATGATTTAAATCTGATGTTTCCAGAAGGAAAGAGGATCATGCCGATCGCATTTTTTGAAAAAGGAACATCACATCCAAGAATTCTTTCGAAAGAATATCAGCAGTTTGAGAAACGAGTGGAAGTAGCGATCAGCAAAGAAAGTTACTTGTATTTAAAACCGATAGATTCAGATCTGCTGAAAAAAGAAATTCGCTACTGTTATGGAAATCAATGGATGTATGCAAAAAAAAGAAAATGGAAAATTTGGAATTTTGACAGAGGCATTGGACTGTACGATTCGAAGAAACGACAAATTATCTGAAGGAATTGTAGAAATAGTAGTGTGTGATCATCATGAAGAAGAGATTATAGAAGAATCGGTTCGTATTTTAACCGTATCATTAATTTAGGAGTTTGACAATGTGTGATAAAACAATGGAAAATTATAAACCGAATATGTTTCAGTTACAATGCTTAAAAGCATTAGAGATACAGATTGAGGAAGGAAAAGGATACAACGAAGCAGAGATCGGAAGAAAGATGCAGGTAAACAGATCAACAATCTCCCGATGCTTCAAAAGATACCGAGAAGAAGGATTCCTGGAAGATAAGGAATTTACCAGAAAAGGAAAAGAATTCTTAGAATATTATAAAATGATCGAAGCAGATCTTTACCATTACTTTGCATCTATTGGAATTAACGAACAACAACAAAGACAGGCAGTTAATGGAATGTTTGATACAGCAGATATCGATACGATTCAGAAATTATGCCAGAAAGAGAAAATGCATCTAAAGTATGAAAGTATCGGGAAAAATGAAAGTAAAGAAATTACTAAGATGACTTACGAACAATTATGCAGCAGTCTAAAAAAAGGCATATACCAAGTCGCATTTTCCATTTATCGACAAGGGAAAGACTGGCAAAGTCTCTCTATGGCAGACCAAGGATTTGAAAAACCAGCATATCTGTATTTAAAAGGGGATAAAAACTATTTAGAATTAACCGTCAGAGAAATGAAAGCAATGACAAAAGGTGGAGCGATGCTGTCTGGACATATTCAGACAGTCAAATGCAGAAGTAACAAAGATGTTTTAACTGATCTTCTGATCCAAGATAAGAAAATACAGATTCCATTTGAAGATTTTGAGTTTGAGCAGTTGTCAGAAACAGAAATCACCGGGCAGATCCAACTGTTTATGACAAGCAGCGTTGGGGAGAAGAGAATGCCAGAGAGTATGGCCACGTTGATCGTAAAATTATAGAAATATGAATTATGGGAATTTTAATTAAAAATTAAAATTCCCATAATTCTATAGTTTTTAACAGTTTTTCTTTCGTATCCACATCAAGCTGCATGATCGCATTATAAAGTTTACGATCAAGCGCAGTTTCTGAATACTCCGGATCAAGCGTACCGACAAGAGAATCCAGAGAGCAGCCACAAAGCTTCGCATAATATGTTAAAATACGCAGGGACATAGCAGTACGGTTATTTTCTACATTGCTGATATAACCAGGCGTTACACCAAGAGCCTCAGCAACTTGATTTTGTGTTAAACCCATTTTTTGACGGATATGTTTGATATGAGTACCATAATTTTCAGAGTTCATATGATAGAGTCCTTTCTATATTATTCATAATAAAATTATATAATAAATGATGATGAAAATGTAGCTACTAATAGAATAGAATCTGTGGAATGAATATAAATAGAATAATAAGGCTGAAAGCTGCTTTACATCAACACCTAGGAATGAAGCAAGAAAGCAATTGAGAATCATTATCAATTACTGACCATATGTTGCAGTGATGCAACAAGATGGACGAAATGAATATGATGTATCGGAAAGATATTGTCATTTTTTAAAGAGAAATAGTAAAACATCTTTTGGTTGAACATAAGAATACAATATGGTAAAAATAAAGCAGAACATGAGCCTTCGGTGAGTGTAAAATAATAGCTAACGAAAAGAAAAGAATCTGAGAGTGCGATCTTGGGTTCTTTTTCTTTTTTATCTACAATGGGAAAATAACAGATAAAAATTCAGATTTTTGTCTGGTAAAAAAATAAAATGAGAAAAACTCTTATTAACAACAATTTTGTTGCATCGATGCAACTTAAGAAAAATAAAAAAAAGAACGTAAATATCAAGAAAGTGAAAATTTTTTGAATTTTTCACTTTCTTTTTTTGTTCTCTTTGAAAAATTTGTTGTGATTGACATGAAAATAATAGTTATGGTAAATATTAGTCAAAACTAACTTTAAAAATATTATAAATTGATTACAACAAGGGAGGAAAAGAGAAACTTATGAAAAATCGTTTTTTAGCATTATTAATCTGCGCGATTTTGGTATTTTCAATTATTCCATTTGGAAAAAACATAAAAGCATCACAGACAAATAATAATGCAAAACAAGTAAATACGCCAGAACAGATGGCTGCAGTTATGAGAGAAAAAGCAAATAATAATACAGCCAGAATGAAAGGAAAAATAACTCAATCTCAGGTCAATGAAACGATTAAACAAAAATTGATCGTAAAAACAAGAGATGAGATTGAAAATACTTATGGTGCTAACAGTGTGTACTACTACACAGTGGGAAATTACCAGATTTTGTTTTATGACTCTGCAGAAGAGGCAAAGAATGCATGTGAGAAGTTAAAAAAGGATCTTCCAGGAACAACAATATTTCAAGATATACCAATCACACTAAAAGAAGCAGCAAAAGATAATGGATCAGATGAAGTGGCGGCATACGATGGAATTAAAAAAATGGGAATGGATCAACTTAAGGAAGAAAAAGACAGTTGGAAAAATAAAAGTGCCAAAGTTGCCGTGATCGACAGTGGAATTAATGTGGATCATCAATGGTTTAAGAACAGGCTAGATCGAGAAAACAGTATAAATCTTGCGTTGGATGAAGGAAATGAAGATGATAAAACGAAGCCTGCATATAATGATACAAAACAAGGACATGGAAGTCATGTCGCAGGAATCATTACACAGGCAACACCAGAAGAAGTACAGGTTATGGCAATTCGAGTATTTAGTGTTCTTGGGACAGCATCCTATGCAACGATCACAAATGCGGTGGATTATGCAGTAGAACATAAAGCAGATATTATTAATATGAGTCTTGGATTTGAAATAATGTCAGGATTTGAAAATGATCAGATAACTCTGATGGATGAAGCATTTGCAAGGGCATTTAAAGCAAATACAACAGTATGTGCTGCGTCAGGAAATGAATACACAGATACTTCTAAAAGTTATCCAGCGAGCAGTCCATGGACGATCGCAGTTGGATCATTTGAGCCAGATGCAAAAGGTAACCTGATTCGTTCAGATTTTGCCAATAATGGAGAACTACTTGATTTTGTTGCACCAGGAAGAAATATCTATAGTGCATGGATCAATGGAGAAGAATCAACCAATACGATAAGCGGGACTTCTATGGCAACACCCCATATGGCAGCGGCAGCAGCTTATGTCAAAATGAAACATCCAGATTATAATCAAAGGGATGTATATGCGGCGTTTAAAGATAATGCAGTAGATCTTGGGGAATCTGGAAAGGATACAGAGTTTGGATATGGATATGTACATTTGGAAAAATATAACACAAATGAAGCAGCAGAATCTAAAGACGGAAAAGAATACCAGGCAATCTCAGCCCCGGCACAAATAAATAAAACAATGAATGATTCAGGAAAATCATTTACAATTGACGCAAAAATAACAAGAGGAAACGGAAATCTCACGTATGAAACAACAAATGAGAAAATTGCTACGGTCAAAGATGGAAAAGTAACGATCGTTGGACGTGGAAAATGTAATATCGTGATCAAAGCATCCGAGACAAAAGAGTATAAAGAAACAGAAGAAAAAATAACGATCAAGATTGATAAAGGTTATCAAAAGATCAAAGTTCCAGTTACCTCATATAAGAAATATGTTTCAGACAAAAACTTTAAGTTAGAAGCATATGTTGAAGCACCAGGAGATGGGAAAGTTGAATTTATTGCAAATGAAAATGATGTTGTAAAGGTAAGCAAGGATGGAGAAGTGACGATTCTTGGACCTGGAACAGCAAGAGTATACGCAGTGGCAACAGGAACAAACAACTTTAACAGAGATATCAGTGATGCGATTGTGATCACGGTAGAAGATAAGAAATCAGATCCTGATATAAAAAACAATGTTGGAAATACAACAACAGCAATGCAAAATGCAACAATACCAGACACAACAACAGTGATTCAAAATGCTTCAACAGCGAACACAAAAATAGCCGTGCCAAGAGTCGTTGTAAAAAAACTAAAAGCAGGAAAAAAACAGATCAGATTAACATGGAAAAAACAATCCAAAGTATCAGGATATGAAATACGATATGCAACAAAAGCCAATATGAAGAAGGCGAAACGGATCAAAGTAAATGCCAAAACAGCAAGTAAAACGATCAAAAAATTAAAATCAAAGAAACGATATTATATTCAGATCAGAGCATATAAAACAAATGATCACAAAAAGATTTATGGAAATTGGAGTATAAAGAAAACATTAAAAACCAAATAACAGGAAGGAAAAGAAATGAGAAGAAGGAAGTTATATAGAGGATTGGCAGTTGCATTTTCAGCAATCCTTCTGGCAACAAGTAACCCAGCAACATTACAAAATGTTGCTGCAAAAGGAATTCATTTACAAAAAAAAGCAAAGGCAAAGATGATCCTGGAAGATCCGACGGAGAATGGAGTTTACACATTATCAATGACGATTAACAGAGAAGGAACATCTGAGGAATCAATGCTAAGCGGATTTATTGATCCAAAGATTAAAGTTACCGTTCAGGATGGAAAGACATGGGTAAAGATTCTTAGTACAACATATGCAGATATGATGTACGATATCACACTTGGAGATTCAGAAGGAAATTATAAAACATCTGAAAAAACTCCAGTAGGAGAAAAAAATTCTGCGGGCACTTATAATATGTATGAGTATAAGATTCAGATCAATAAATTGTCAGACATCACAAAAATCGCAGTATTGGCAGAACCTATGGGAGGAAGCAGAGACAATATAGGAAATTATGAAAAATATACAAAAGCGGATATAGAAGATATGTCGATCGAGAGAGGATGGACAGGCTTTGATGCCATCAAAGATCAAGATCAAAAACCAACAGGAAAAGAAGCACTGAATCAAGCGTTGATCGATTATGGACTGGATAAGAATAATGATGGAACTGTCACAAAAGAAGAAATTCAGCAATACAAAGGTGACAAGATGGAATTACAGAATTGCAATTTAAGTAATGAAGGATTGGAATTGCTCAAGTACCTTCCGGAGTCTGTGACAACCCTTAATCTTTCTTATAATAACATAACTGAGCTTCCATCAGATCTGTTGATGATGATGCCACAATTAGAAAATTTCTATATGGAAAATAGTAAACTTACGTCTATCCCAAAAGGATTCTTCAAGAGCAACACAAAGCTTAACTGGATCGCGTTGGATGGAAACGAGATTACAACATTAGAAGATGGAATATTCAAAGGACTAGATCAGCTGACAATATTAGGACTCGAAAACAATAAGATTTCAAAAGTAGATAAAAATGCCTTTGAAGGTATGAAAAAAATAGAACAGCTGAGTTTATATGGAAATAATCTCACAACATTAGAAGATGGAAGTCTCAAACCATTGGCAGGGTCATTAAAAATGTTGTTTTTACAGGAAAATAATATGGAAAGTCTTCCAAAAGCAGTAGAGGATTGTTCCTCATTGACGGAACTGCATGCATGGGATAATGGAATGAAAGATATCAGCAAAGTTGATTTTTCAAAACTTCCGGAATTGACAGAATTAAACCTTATGCATAATGAGATAACACAGATTCCAGAAAATGCATTTGCAAAAAACACAAAACTTGATGGTTTGGATCTGTTTGATAATGATTTGACCTCTGTATCACCAGATATTCTTCCAAATGGAGTTAGTCTAAGAAAACTGGACCTTAAATTCAATAACATGCAGATCATAGATAAAAAGCTGATCAATAAAAGCCAGTCATATAATAAATTTTATCCACAGAAGTCCGCAATGGAATTAAGACTAGAGAAAAGCGGTGATCAAGAGATGAAATGGTCACAGCAGTTAAGTGCGTTGGATTTGATGTTCTGGTATGAAGAAACAAATGATGCAAAGAAAAAAGAACTTCAGTCAGTTGATGAATATAAAGAATATCTGAAAGAACAAGGATATGCGGAAGGCGATTTTACAAAGACATTAAAAGATTTGTCATATCAGTGGGATATCGTAACCAAAATTCAAAAGAAAGACACAAATGGAAGATTTGTAACGATCGATCAAAGAATCAATGAGGGAAAAGCAGACGAAATGGATGGTTCTTTCAAGTTTACAGAAGATGGAACGTATCGAGTTGTAAAGGATGTTTATGGTTACATGAGTTCTATGAGAAATTTCTTATTTGAAGCAAAATCAAATGAAGTAACAATTGAAGATAAGAAAGAAGACAAGAAGGAAGATAAAACAACAGCAACTTCGCAAATAACAACAATAAAGAAGAAAGAAATACAAATAGCAAAACCATCAAGGGTTGTAAAGCTTAAAATAAAAAAATCTTCAAAGAGATCTGTGAAAATAAGCTGGAAAAAGCAGAAAAATGCATCAGGATATGAAGTTTACAGATCAACGAAGAAGAATAAATCGTTTAAGAAGATCACAACATTGAAAAAAGCTGGAAAAGTAATTTATGTTAATAAAAAACTGAAAAAAGGAAAAACATATTATTACAAAGTACGTGCTTATAAAGTAGTATCTGGCAAAAAAGTATACGGAAAATTTTCAATGATCAAAAAAATTAAGATCAAAAAATAATCTACAAAGGAGAAAATGATGAGAAAAAGAGTATTAACATATTCACTAGCAGTAGCAATGGCAGTAGCAATGGCAGTTCCACAGACAGTAATCTTATCAACAGGTATTGTACAGGTAAAAGCGGCAAATACAGAAACTGGATTAAAAACAGGAATTGCGATCACAAAAGCAGAATGGGGAAAAAACTGGTCAGGAAAAGAAAATTATATTAAATTTACTGAAATGGATAAATCTGCATCTACTTCTTCAGATTATTGCAGTAAGATCAATAAAGTTGTAGTGAACGACAAGGAATATCCAGTTTATGATGAAGAAGGAAAAGATAATTATTATTCAATGACATATTCTGATGGACTTTGTATATATATGGGATCGATCAAAGATGGCGAAAACACAATCATTGTTTCAGCAAATGGTTACAAAGATAAAAAGATCATTGTGAATGTCGACAAAACAGCAAAAACAGTAACTTTCGTTTCACAGGAAGATTTGGGATCAGGAGATGCAGTGATCGATAAAAATGCGTTAAATAATATGATCACAGCAGCAAAAGCATATACGAAAGAATCGGCATCTGATGAAAAATGGAATGCATTCCAGGAAGCGATCAAAACAGCAGAAGATGTATATAATAAAGAATCTGCAACTCAGGATCAGAATCGATCAGGCAGTTGCTGCATTAAGGGAAGCAATTGATACGTTTAAAAAAGAAGATCCAACATTAAATCCAACAGAAGATGGTGTATATACAAGTTACACTT
>ENA-OQHF01001718-OQHF01001718.1-human-gut-metagenome-genome-assembly--contig:-NODE-1718-length-11754-cov-4.302142_pt1 | contig 11754 bp, 12 predicted proteins | sample MGYA00242559_ERZ504709 | MGnify/ENA primary metagenome ERZ504709 (study PRJEB26092, sample SAMD00036203) | human gut metagenome | host: Homo sapiens | study: EMG produced TPA metagenomics assembly of... | reverse complement strand
AAGCAGGCCGGACAGCTGCATGATGCAGATGCCGGAAAGCCCGTAGTCGGTAAACTGCACTTCGCCCATTTCTTCAGCCAATACCCGGTCACCGTCCAGCAGGCGGGCGGCGGCTTTGGCGCGGATGCCCGCAAGGCTCTTGTTCGGCTTTGCACATTGCAGGGCGGTCAGGCAGGGGTAAAGGGGGCGCATCTGCCCGCCGCAGTCGGCGGCAAAGCGGGTGCCGAAGCCGTCGGTGCCGAACTGCGGCCCGGCGGCGCCGCCCATGGCGCAGATAACGGCATCTGCCCGCAGGTTTTCGGTGCCGCCCTCGGCGGTGGTAAACTGCACCGCGTAGCCGCCCTTGCTCTGCCGCAGGGTGCTTACCGTGCAGCCGGTGCGCAGCTGTACGGTGTGCCGCTGCAAATGCAGCTCCAGCAGCGCCAGCACGTCTGCCGCCTGATTGGAATAGGGGTACACCCGCCCGGCTTCATCGGTGCGGGTATACAGCCCCAGCTGCTCAAACCACGCCAGCGGCGCGGCGGCATCCACCGCTGCCAGCAAAGGCCGCAGCGCGGCGGGGTCGGCGGTGAAGTACTTTTCCGGCGCGATGGCGGTGTTGTCCAGATTGCAGCGGCCGTTGCCGGTAGCCAGCAGCTTTTTGCCCACCTTGGGGTTGCGCTCCAGCACCGTGACGCGGGCAGCGGGCGCGGCCTGTGCAGCCGCCAGCGCAGCGGCCAGTCCGGCGGCACCGCCGCCCAGAATAAGGATGTGTGCCATGCGGACACCTGCTTTCTTTGGGTTTATTCCTATTTATTGTAGCAGAACCCCGCCCGGAACGCAATGCGGCGGGCAAAGCAAAAAATGTGCTGCCGGTATAATTTGCCGCCGCTGACAGATACTACATACAAAGGAAACCGCAAGGAGGGCAAAATAATGAAAGCAACCGGTATCGTGCGCCGCATCGACGAGCTTGGCAGGGTGGTGATCCCCAAGGAGATCCGCCGCACCCAGCGCATCCGGCGGGGCGACCCGCTGGAGATCTTTACCACCGGCGACGGGGAAGTGATCTTTAAAAAGTACTCGCCCATGGGCGAGGTGAACACCCTTGCCGCCCAGCTGGCAGAGGTGCTCAGCCGCCAGTTTGCGCTTACCGCCTTTGTGTGCGACAGGGACCGCATTCTGGCAGTCAGCGGCAGCGGGCGGCGGGAGCTGGCCGACCGCAGCATCAGCCAGCCGCTGGAAAAGCTGATGGACGCCCGCAAGCCCTACCAAAGCCCGGGCAACCCGGAAAAGACCCTGCTGCCCTGCGAGGGCGCACCCCGGGTGCTGCTATGCGCCGCACCGGTACTGGCGGGCGGGGACGTGACCGGCGCGGTGGGTTTACTGACCGAGGACCGCACCGCCTGCCCGGAGGACGCCCAGTGCAAGGCGGTGGCGGTGGCAGCGGCCTTTCTGGCAAAGCAGATGGAAGAGTAAGGCGGGACGATTTTGAATGGCCTCCGCTGCGCTCTGGCCATCATCAGCGGAAAACATTTTATATTTCGGGGTACAGAAACGCCTGCGGGCGTTTCTGTACCCCATTTTCACGGGTTGGGGTCGTGGCGGCAAACGGCATCTGCAGCGCCGCTTTCTGCGAAAGCGCGGCGCTGCGAAGAACGAACCCTCTCAGGCTCACTGCGTTCGCCCGCAAACTTTGCACTTGAGCCGGAAACTGTGCCACCATGCCAAAGGCTCCCTCCCAGAGGGAGCTGGCAAAGCCGCAGGCTTTGACTGAGGGAGTTCACACCCCCTTTATGACAGAATTATGAATCTTTATAAAGCATTTTTGCAAAGGGCTTGACAGCAGGGCAAAAACGATTATAATGGTCTTAGCACTCAGGAACAAGGAGTGCTAAACAAACAAAAGCGATACAAAAAGGAGGCAGGCGCTATGACGATGGATGCACGCAAGCAACGGGTCTTGCAGGCGATCGTGGCGCTGTATGGCCTTGAGGGCGAGCCGGTGGGCAGCAGCGTGCTGGCAAACTACTTTGACATGGCAGTGTCCAGCGCAACGCTGCGTAACGAGATGGCGGCGCTGACAAAGCTGGGTCTGCTGGAGCAGCCCCACACCAGCGCGGGGCGTGTGCCCAGCGCCAAGGGCTACCGGTATTATCTGGACAATCTGCTTACCGACGATCAGCCGCTGGACCGCGTTACCCGCGCCCGGGTGGATGCGGTGTTCGCCAGCCTTGACCACGAGCCGGAAAAGCTGGCACAGGGCGCTGCCAAGGCGCTGGCCGCCATCAGCGGCTGCACCGCCGCCGTCAGCACCCCCTGCGCCGAGGATCTGTGCATCGCCCATTACGAGGTGGTGCAGGTGGGCCGCAGCGCAGCCGCTGTGCTGGCTGTGACCACCGCCGGTTACGTCCGCACCCGGGTGGCGCGGGTACGCACCGGGCTTTCCCGGGAAAATGCAGCTGCCCTTGCGGCGCTGCTCAACCGCAACCTTACCTTTGTGGCACCGGTGGATCTTTCCACCCGGATGCTCAGCGAGCTGTGCAGCCAGATCGCACCGGAGCTTGTGCCGGTGGTCAGCGCCGCAGCCGCAATTCTGCAGGACAGCGTAAAGCCCCATGTATTTCTGGGCGGCGAGCAGCACCTGCTGGACTGGCCGCAGCTGGACGGCAGAGTGGGTGATATCCTTACCCTGCTGAACGACGAGGAACAGGCCGCAAGCCTGATCGCACCCCCGGAAAACCGCAGCGAAAGCGTGCTGCTGGGCGAGGATCTGGAACCGCAGATCCCCGGGCTGTGCATCGTGAGCGACCGGTATCTGGTAGGCGGCGGGCTGTGGGGCTCCATTGCCCTGATCGGCCCCACCCGGATGCCCTTCCAGAAGCTGATGCCCCTGCTGCACGAGTTTGCAGACCAGCTGGGCGAGGGCATGAGCGGCAAACGAAAAGACACCCCGCAGGCTGCCGTACCGCGGCGGACTGTGATCTATAAGGAGGATCTGGAATGAGCGAAGAAGCAAAGAACACGGTGCCCGAGACCGAGCAGCCGGAAACTGCCCCGAGGAAAAGACCGCTGCCGCAGCGCCCGAACAGGCTGCTGCCGAAGCTGCCCCCGAAGAGGACAAGAAGAAGGACGGCGGCTGGTTCAACAAGAAGGCCCGGGAGATGGAAGCCGTTAAGGCAAAGCTGGATGCAGCGGAAAAGAACGCTGCACAGGCCAAGGATCAGCTGCTGCGCATGGCTGCCGAGTACGACAACTACCGCAAGCGCTCCACCCGCGAGGCCGACCAGAAGTTTGGCGACGGTGTTTCCCACGCAGTGGAAAAGATCATCCCCATTCTGGATACGCTGGAGATGGCGGCCAACGCCCCCACCACCGATGAGAATTACAAAAAGGGCGTGGTCATGACGCTGGATAAGGCGGCAAAGGCACTGGAAGCCCTCCATGTGGAGGAGATCGAGGTGCTGGGCAAGCCCTTTGACCCCAACTTTATGAATGCTGTGCAGCAGATCCCCGCCCCGGACGGGCAGGAGAGCGGCACGGTGGTCACCGTTTTCCAGAAGGGTTACAAGCTGGGTGACAAGATCATCCGCCATGCAACCGTTGTGGTGGCCGAATAAACAAGCCGAACCTCCCGCAAGGGAGTTTGCAATAACATCCGCTTGACATCATCATAAGCATCATATAAACAAGATTTGTTCTTTCGAGAGGAGACTTCATTATGAGTAAGATTATTGGTATCGACCTTGGTACTACCAACAGCTGCGTAGCTGTTATGGAGGGCGGCGAGCCCGTTGTCATCGCCAACTCTGAGGGTGCCCGCACCACCCCGTCCGTTGTCGGCTTCACCAAGACCGGCGACCGTCTGGTAGGTCAGGTTGCAAAGCGTCAGGCTATCACCAACCCCGACAACACCGTTTCTTCCATCAAGCGTCAGATGGGCACCGACCACAAGGTGACCCTGAACGGCAAGGAGTACACTCCCCAGCAGGTCAGCGCTATGATCCTGCAGAAGCTGAAGGCTGACGCCGAGGCTTATCTGGGCGAGACCGTTACCGAGGCTGTCATCACTGTGCCTGCCTACTTCAACGACAGCCAGCGTCAGGCAACCAAGGACGCAGGCACCATTGCCGGCCTGAACGTCCGCCGTATCATCAACGAGCCCACCGCAGCTGCTCTGGCTTACGGTGTGGATAAGGAAGATGACCAGAAGATCATGGTCTATGATCTGGGCGGCGGCACCTTCGATGTGTCCATCATCGAGATGGGCGACGGCGTTACCGAGGTTCTGGCCACCAACGGCGATACCCATCTGGGCGGCGATGACTTCGACCAGCGCATCATTGATTGGATGGCAGACGCCTTCCAGACCGAGAACGGCATCGACCTGCGCAAGGACAAGATGGCTGCACAGCGCTTGAAGGAAGCTGCCGAGAAGGCTAAGATCGAGCTGTCCAGCGCAATGAGCAGCCAGATCAACCTGCCCTTCATCACCGCCGATGCTACCGGCCCGAAGCACTTGGATATGACCCTGACCCGCGCAAAGTTCAACGAGCTGACCGCTGATCTGGTGGATCGTACCATGACCCCCGTGCGCAAGGCTCTGCAGGATGCAGGTCTGCGCGCTTCCGACCTGAAGAAGGTCCTGATGGTCGGTGGTTCTACCCGTATCCCCGCTGTCTACGACGCCGTGAAGAAGGAACTGAACTGCGAGCCCTTCAAGGGCATCAACCCTGATGAGTGCGTGGCTGTCGGTGCTGCTATTCAGGGCGGCGTTCTGAACGGCGAGAAGAAGGGTCTGCTGCTGCTGGATGTCACCCCGCTGAGCCTCGGCATTGAGACCTTGGGCGGCGTGTGCACCAAGATCATCGACCGCAACACCACCATCCCCACCCACAAGAGCCAGGTGTTCTCCACCGCAGCCGACAACCAGCCCTCTGTTGAGGTCAACGTGCTGCAGGGCGAGCGTGAGTTTGCCCGCGACAACAAGAGTCTGGGTGTGTTCCATCTGGATGGCATTGCTCCGGCTCCCCGTGGTGTGCCTCAGATCGAAGTTACCTTCGATATCGATGCAAACGGCATCGTGAAGGTCAGCGCAAAGGATCTGGGCACCGGCAAGGAGCAGAACATCACCATCACCGCTTCCACCAATATGTCCAAGGAAGATATCGACAAGGCTGTGAAGGAAGCTGAGCAGTTTGCTGCCGATGATAAGAAGAAGCGTGAAGAGGTCGATATCCGCAACGGCGCTGATCAGATGGTGTTCCAGACTGAGAAGATGCTGAAGGAGAACGGCGACAAGATGCCTGCTGACGTGAAGAGCGAAGCTGAGGCAAAGCTGGCCGACCTCAAGACCGCTGTTCAGTCCGGCTCCATCGATGAGATCAAGGCAAAGCAGGATGAGCTGAGCCACGTCTTTGAGAAGATGTATCAGGCTGCCGCTGCTGCCCAGCAGGCTGCAGGCGCACAGCCCGGCCCCGATGCTGGCGCAAACAACCAGCAGAAGCCCAACGATGACGGCGTTGTGGACGCTGACTTCAAGGAAGTCTAAGTTCTGACACAAACGGCAGATGCCCGGCCAAACCGGCGGGCAGGCGTGCCGGATAAAAGCAAAAGCCGCTCCGGTTTTGCCGGGGCGGCCTTTGCTGGTTTTATAGAGGTATGGTTATGGCACAGGAAAAGCGCGATTACTACGAAGTGCTGGGAGTATCCAAAACGGCCACCGATGCGGAGATCAAAAAGGCTTACCGCAAGCTGGCCATGAAGTACCACCCGGACTACAACCCCGGCGATAAGGATGCCGAGGAAAAGTTCAAGGAAGTCAATGAAGCCAACGAGGTGCTTTCGGACGCGAAAAAGCGCCAACTGTACGATCAGTACGGCTTTGCCGGTGTTGATCCCAGTTATGCAGCCCAGAACGGCGGCGGCGCGGGCGGCTTCGGCGGCTTTGGCGGCGATGGAGTCGATCTGGGCGACATCTTCGGTGATATCTTTGGCGGCGGCTTCGGCGGCTTTGGCGGCTCTGCCCGTCAGGCAAACCCCAACGCCCCCCGCAAAGGCCAGGATATCCGTGTGCGGATCACTCTGAGCTTTGATGAGGCCGTGCATGGCTGCAAGAAGAACATCACCATCACCCGCCAGCAGGAGTGTACAGAGTGCCATGGCAGCGGCTGTGCCGCCGGCAGCAGCCCCGAGACCTGCCCGGACTGCGGCGGCCGCGGCTATGTCATCCGGCAGCAGCGCACGCCCTTTGGCGTGATGCAGACCCAGCAGCCCTGCTCCCGCTGCGGCGGTAAGGGCAAGCTGGTCAAGAACCCCTGCAAGGTCTGCCACGGCGGCGGCAAAACTGCCGCCAGGAAAACGCTGGAGGTGTCCATCCCCATGGGCATCGACGACGATCAGAGCTTTGCACTGCGCGGCATGGGCGATGCCGGTACCAACGGCGGCCCTGCCGGTGATGTGATCGTGATGGTCACGGTCCGGCCCAGCGAGGTGTTCCAGCGTGACGGCTATGATGTCTGGGTCACGGTGCCCATCACCTACAGCCAGGCGGTTCTGGGCGACAGCATCACCGTGCCTTCCATTGACGGCAAGGTGGAGTACACCGTGCCCGAAGGCACCCAGAGCGGCACCACCTTCCGCCTGCGCGGCAAGGGCATCCAGTACCTGAACGGCCGCGGCCGCGGCGATATGTACGTCAAGTGCGAGGTGGAGATCCCCAAGAAGCTGAACAAGGCGCAGCGCGATGCTCTGAAGAAATTTGAGGGCACTTTGAAAGAAGAAAACTACGAAAAGCGTAAGGGCTTCTTCAAAAAGCTGAATGGATATGTTCAACGCATAAGGTATAAGATTCCCCAAACTGCCGTAAGCAGCAGCTTGGGGATTTTTATATTGGTTGAAAATTTACACAGAATCGAAGTATACTATAACTGAATAATCAGGAATGTCACACTTGGAAAAAGAGGCTTGTAATGGCAAAGTTTGTACCGTTTATTCTGAAAAACAGATGATGATCAGAAAATAGGTGTGAAGAATCACACGCATGAAAAAGGCAGATGCGGCACAGACTGAAAAAGAGCCTGTATGGCAAACAAACTGGATGTCTGCCTATATCCAAAAGGATGCTTTTGAAAAGTATGCATTAAAAACGACAGATGGCGAGCTGGTCGCACTGGCAGCGTATGAGATACTGGAAAATGATGTGATGGTACACATTACCTATATTGAAAGCCAGCCGGAAAGCAACCCGACAATTGTTGGTCATTCCAAAAGATATCAGGGAATCGGACGGGTTTTGATTGCCTACGGTATCAAGCTGTCGATCGATCATGGATGTGGCGGGACGGTCACATTTGAAGCAAAGGTTCCGGAGTTGGCAGAACACTATGTTCGGGATTATGGCGCGTGCCCACTGCCGAGTTTTGGCGGAGCGCCGCGTTATGAACTGTCCGGCGAGGCGGCGATGAATATCTTTGTGACATATTTGAAGTGAGGTGTTTTCGATGGAAGCAAAACAGTATTTTCAGCGCGACCCGGAACGAGAGGCGTTTTATCGCACGTTTTATCAGATTTGTCGCCGTTTCAATGTTACATGGTCTACGGCAACGCCGGAGGTCAGAGCCTTTGTGGAGGAAGCGACCCGTGTGACCTACGAACAGGAGAAAGCACAGCGCAGCGGGCTTTCGCCCAATACAGTAAAACCATTTTTTGGAGATACCGCTTGCTGAAAAACAGGCACGATACCCGTGTTGATTGTATTATAAAAAACCAAACGGCGGTACGTTCCATCGGAGTGTGCCGCCGTTTTTTTGCGTGTGAACCCTACAAAAACAGCGGAGGCGCTGCCCGAAAGGGCAGCGCCTCCGCCTGCTTTGTTCTTTGGTGTACTCCGAGCCGGTCTTATGAGATAAGATGGATCAGAGCAGGATGACTGCTGCATTGATGATCAGGCCGACACCGGTAGCGGTGGAGCTGATCATGTAAGCGGTGCAGGCGATGTCACGGATGGCGTTGGCAGTGCTCTTCTCCATATCGGCAGTCAGAGCATCCAGACCGGTCTCAGTCCAAGTGTTGGGGTTCTTACGGCGGTAATTGCGGACAGCGGTCAGACCCTTGAACCAGCCGTACGGGGGAATCAGCCAGCACAGCAGAGCCTCAGACATGGTAGCATTGGCGCCGCCTTCGGTGTAGGTCATTTCCTCAGTGGACAGTACATTGTAGTACGCGGGCATCATCATTTTTTCCATAATAACACTCCTTTTGAAACAAAGCTATCCAAAACGGTGCACCAAAATCGCACCGTTTTATCTGATTAAAAAGGTCAGCGCACGATCAGCAGAACGGCGCTCAAGGGAGCCAGCGCCACCACCATGGTGGTGGAAACGGCATCCCGCACAAAGTTGCCGGCGGATTTGCCCATATCAGCGGCAATGGCATCGGTGGCGCGGCCCATCACGGTAAAGAAGTTGCCGTCCTTGTTGCCGTCCTGCTGCAGCCAGGTGCGTGCCTGCTTGATGCCCCAGATGTAGCTGGAAGCCAGTACCACAGCACCTACGACCGTTGCGGCAGTAGTGGCGAGACCGGCAGCATCATCCACTGCGCCGCCGCCGGTGGTATAGGTCATTTCTTCGTTGGAAAGTACCGCATAATCTGCGGGATAATTCATATTTTTCATCATCAATACTCCTTTGTCAAAGGGAAATGCCGCATTGCATCCCGATCCCCCGGCGTCTATACCCAATTGCCGATAGAGCATTGTTCTCTATATGGTCATTCTACAACAGTGGTCGGATTTTATCAGGGGTTTTGGTGCATTTGTTCAAAACTGGCGAGACGCATGAAATTGCGGCTATAAATTTGTGAAAATAGACTGCAAAAATTTAGGTTTTTGGCTGTTTACCCCTGTACTCCGGCGCGGTAGAGGTAGGGGTCGCTCTTGAAGCTGTCAAAGTTGTACAGCACAAGGATCTGGTCGTAGCCGTTATCGGCGATCAGCTTGTCCAAGCCGTAGTTGTAGTTGCGGAAGTCCACCACGTCAATGTCGGCGTAGTTGGCGGTCAGGTAGGGCACAAAGCAGTTGGCGTAGCTGTCCTTGATGACAAGGATGCGCCCGCTGCCGTTGCCCTGCACCCGGCTTAAACCGTTGTTGCCGTGCAGGAACATGGCGTACTTATCATAGACGGTGAGCTTCTCTGTGTCGTACAGGCCGGTGGTCTGCCCCTCGGTGGGCTGGCCTGCCGCCGTCACGTTCCATACCGTCAGGGTGTTGGCAAGGTCGTAGTAGGTGATCACGTCCGGCACGGCGTTCCATGTGCGCGCCTTGGCGTAGTGGGTGCCGTAAAAGCCGTCGGCAGTCAGCGCAGTGTGGGCGGCGGTATCAAAGGGGGTAAGGCCAAGGGTCTGGCACAGCTGGCTGTAAGCGTAGTAGGCGCCAAGGCTCGTCCAGTGGTGGTCGGTGCGGTAGTAGATATACTCGCTCTTGTGGGCGGTAAGGGTGGGACGCACGTCCACAAAGCTGCCGCCCGCCGCCTGCACCGCAGCAGAAAGCTGGTCAAGGTAGCCGTCCTCGTCCAGCAAAGGAGCGTTTGCGGGCACGTTTTCTTTATAGATATCGCTGGCAGCGGGTGCCAGCAGCACATTCACCTTGCCCGGGTAGCGCTGGCACAGGCTGGTGAGCGCTGCGGTGTTTTTGGGCAGGGTGCGCTCCTCGCTGGAAAGCAGCCCGTAGGTGCGGGGGAACATCATGTGCTCCTTGCCCAGCAGGATGCCGCCGTTCTGCTGCTTTTGCAGCAGGGTGGTCTCCACCACGCTCTGCAGGCTGATCCACTGGTCGCGCCCCGCCACCTGATCCTTGACGTATTTGGTGTAGGCGGTAAAGTAGCTGTTCAGCCCCTTGGCGGTGAACTGGGTCAGCGCCGGGCGCTGGCTCAGGGTGGTATTTTCCAGCTCACTGTAGCTGCGATCCGGGGTGACCATATCCAGCGTGAACAGCCCGATGAAAAACAGGCTGAACACCACCAGCACCGGGTAGTGCAAAAGGGAGGAGGTCTTTTTCTCGTGTTTGGACATCTTCCCGCCTCCTTAAAAGTTAAAATACAGGAACGGGCTGTTGGTGCTGCCCACCACATAGGCGGTGGAGACCACCAGCAGCGTCAGGATGGCGGCGCAGCGGGTGACCACGTTCTTGCGCAGCACATCCCACAGCTTTTCGATCAGCGGGGTGCAGCACACCACGCTTACCGCCAGCAGCACGCCGTAATTCCGCAGGAAATACAGCGGTGATACCCCGCCGGAGGGGATGAAGAGCTTCTGGAACAGCAGCCCGAAGGACACGCCGGTGTCGTTGCCCACGAACATCGCCCAGCCTACCACCACAAGGAACAGGGTGTAGAAATGCGGCCACACCTTGCCCTTTTTCAGGTAGGGCAGCAAGAACAGCTTTTCAGCCGCCAGCAGCACAAAGTAGTAAAGACCCCAGCAGATAAAGTTCCAGTTCGCGCCGTGCCAGATGCCGGTGAGCAGCTCCACGATGAACAGGTTCAAGATCTGCCGCTTGAGCCCCTTGCGGTTGCCGCCCAGCGGGATATACACATACTCGCGGAACCAGCCGGACAGGGTCATGTGCCAGCGCCGCCAGAACTCGGTGATAGAGGCGGAGATATAGGGATAGTTGAAGTTTGCGGGGAAGTCGAAACCCAGCATCTTACCCATGCCGATGCCCATCAGGGAGTAGCCGGAAAAATCGAAGTACAGCTGCAAGCTGTATGCGATGATGCCCAGCCACACCAGCGGGGTGGAAGCGTTTGCCAGACCCACAAAGGTGGTGGAGGGGCTGTCGGCTACCCCGATAATGTCTGTCCACAATGCGCCCACAGCGTCCGCCAGCAGCACCTTTTTGGCAAGACCGAAGGTGAACAGGGTCATGCCCTCTTCAATTTGTTTGAGGTTATAGCGGTGCTTGTAGACGTGCAGCTGGTCGGAGACGTCCCGGTACTTGACGATAGGCCCTGCGATGAGCTGCGGGAACATGACCACATAAGCGCCGAAGTCGATGATATTGCGCTCGGCTTTTACATCCCGGCGGTAGACATCGATGGAGTAGGAAAGGGTCTGGAAGGTGTAGAAGCTGATGCCCAGCGGCAGGGTGCCAATGCCCTGAATTTCGGCAAAGGCGGTGCCCAGCAGGGCATTCACGCTGCGCAGCACAAAGTTTGCGTATTTGAAGTAGAACAGCATCCCCAAGCTGCCAATGAGCGCCACCAGCAGAAAAAAGCGGCGCAGCGCGGGCTTTGCATCAAAATGTTCGATGGCAAGGCCGCTGAGATAGTTGATGAGGATAAGCGCCACCATGACCGGGAAAAAGCGCACCTCGCCCCAGCAGTAGAACACCAGACTGCACAAAAACAGCACGGTGTTCTTCAGTTTTGCGGGGGCAAGATAGTACAGCGCCAGCGTGATGGGCAGAAAACGAAACAGGAAGATGATGGTGCTGAAAACCAAGGGGTCAGCCTCCTTTTTTACACGGAATTACAGACTCAGCCTTCCCCCAGCCGGGGGAAGGTGGCATGACGGATGCGGGCGCATCTTCAGCAGAAATCCCCCGGCATCAGGGGCTTTCCTACTGAAAAAAGCCGATGCCGCAGATGGCACCGGCTCAGAAGGTCAGATTCAGCTGTTCAGGGCGCTGTCCACAGCACTGTTCAGGTCTGCGGTGCACTCGTTGGAGGCGATCACCATGACCACACGGTCGCCCTTGGAGGAGATGATGGCGTTTTC
>ENA-OQHF01001716-OQHF01001716.1-human-gut-metagenome-genome-assembly--contig:-NODE-1716-length-11768-cov-3.724852_pt1 | contig 11768 bp, 14 predicted proteins | sample MGYA00242559_ERZ504709 | MGnify/ENA primary metagenome ERZ504709 (study PRJEB26092, sample SAMD00036203) | human gut metagenome | host: Homo sapiens | study: EMG produced TPA metagenomics assembly of... | reverse complement strand
ATGACAGCATGATCTACATGTACCGGCAATGCCTCTGGCTTTCGATGAATCTGACCTACGAAGACCTCCTTGCCATGCTGAAAGAATGCATCAGCGAATACAAGCGCGGCAAAGGCCGCCTTACTACCGGTGATCATCCGACTAACCCCGGTCGCATGACACCCACGAACAGAAAGGATCAAGATCCATGAAGGAAAAAAATCACTTCCTTGGTGCTTGTTCTCGTCGTTGCCATGTCCATGACGGTGGGAGCAAGTGCAGCATCGTACATTCCGGACGATGTGACCTATCAGAATCTCAACGGGCAGCAGCTCGCGATCAAGACCTATACGCTCCTGCCCGACCAGGACCCTGCAGATCTCTATGAAGAGGACTTCGAGCATGATGGCTTCCTGTACTCCATGAGTGACATCATCAAAGAAGAGCAGCACTTCCAGGAAGAGAATCTGCACACCGAGGTCGTCACTGTCACAACTGCCAGTAAGAACCTTGAAGATATCCTCGCAGAGCTGAAGCCCACGATCGAGTTCGACGACGGCATTTCTTCCGGCACTCTGTCTCTGGACCACAGCACGATCAAGACGGAGGCAGCCGGCTACAAGAGCAGCTCCTACACTGTCACCGCAACCAAGAACTACACCGGCCTCGATCGAAATGATTCTTCTTACATCGATAAGACTGTAGAGAAGAATGGCAGAACCCTGAGCCTGTCCAATGTGACCTGGAGCGTGGAGCGTACGGCGCTGGTAGGCGATGAACTCGTTCCCGCCACCTATTCCGCAGTCGCTACTTATTCCGGCACTGCCAGCTCCACTGTCGCAACCGGATACATTACGACCGCTGAGTACAAAGGCACCGTCGTCTCTTCCGGCATCTCCAGCATCCTTTATACCGTAACCTACCTGGGCACCGAGATCGTTCCTGTGGAAGAGGAACCCACTTTCAATGGCTCGATCGTGGTGATCCCCGTTATCGGCGGAACCATTCTTTTGGCCACTTTGTTGTTGCTCGGCCTTCTGCTTCGTAAGAATACTACAGTTTACAAAGCGACGGGCAAAGGCAACGAGTATGAAAAGTGCGGCCGACTGCGTCTGAAGACCAAAGACCCCGAACTTCGTATCGATCGCCTGAAGGATATTCCGGAAGGTATGATCGCAGTCGAAGTGGATCAGGCAGTCGCAAAGAAGCTCTTCGGCCAGACCATCGCCATCCACTGCTATGACAACACAGTCGAGCATACTGTTGGCACGGTCAATGGCCAGTACTGGTTCAAGGTCGATATCGGCACTCAGGAAGGTGAACCCGATACTGAGGAGGAACCCGTATGAAACTCAAACGCATTTTGACCCTGTGCTGCATGTTGACTATGGCCCTCGGCATGGCGAGCTCTGCCAGTGCCGCAGACTACTCGTTCGAAACCTCGGCCAATCCCGTCTACTACGGCAGCACCAACTACGAGGATCTGTATGATGCCGGCTACAACTACGGTGCCCGCAACCAGATCGACTACGATATTCCAGAAATCCAGTACGGCCTAAGCCAGGAGTTCCTGGAGACCTCGCTCAATAACCCCTATCTGAGCAGCGGTATCCAGTATGGCCTGAGCGGTGGATCCGCAACGACTGTATATCCGGAGTCCGATTTCAGCAATTCCAGCATCATCTCTGGTGGCAGCCTAATCGAAGTTCCGTATCAGCCCTCTGTCACCATTACTGATCTGAAACAGAAAGATGGCAGCATCGGCAAAGTCTCGATCGACCGTGTCAGCCTGAGCTGCAAGGTGTATGAAGGCGCTACTGACAGCTCAATGTCCAAAGGAGCTGGTCACTATACCTCGTCTGGCATCTATACCGGCAACATTGGTCTGTTCGGCCACAATCGTGGCAGCCATGCCTATTTTGCTAAGCTGAAGAATGTGAAGATCGGTGACATCGTAGAGTACAAGACCGCGATCGGCACCAAGACCTACCAAGTGACTTTTGTCGGGTCCATCTCCTATACCGACTATTCGTACCTGAATGAGATGGGAGATAACCGAATTACCTTGATCACTTGTATCGCTAACCAGCCCTCTCTGCGTCTGTGCGTGCAGGCAGTAGAGATTCGATAAATGAACTGGAGGAACACTATGAAAACCAATAAGCCCCGCAATCGTGAGAGTCGTACCAAGCCCATCCCCACCGAGTCCAGCGTAGCCATTCGGCTGCGCCTGCCTCGCGAGTCCTATGACCAGATGAGAGATCTGGTTAAGAACAGGCGGGCAACCAAGGAAGACATCTTCCTGCGTGGCCTCCAGGCCTACTGCAATCAGTAATTCATCCCTACGCCTTTCCCCCGCAGAGAGTGGCTGGAATACACTTGATGAGGTGAAAGAAAATGAAGAGAATCGGATCCTTTATCGCCGGTCTTCTGGTCGGCACCATGCTCTTTGGCGGCTCCGTGGCCTATGCGGCCGGCGTCGTTGCTGAGCTGAGCAGCCATCGGTTCTTTGTCGATGGTCAGGAAGTGAAGATGACCGCATACGCTATCAACGGCAACAACTATGTGATGCTCCGCGATATCGGCAAGGCGGTTGGTTTCAATGTTCATTGGGACAGCACCAACGGCTGTGTCCAGATTGAGAGCGATAAGCCGTATACCGGCACAGCTCCCGCGAAGACGCAGAGCGTGGCAGTGGGAGCTAAGAAAGCTGACTACACACAGGCGGATGTCATGCCCGAGCCCAAGGCGGGCGACAAGATCCCCTGCAGCGACGGCTATGTGTATGAGATCACCGATGTGAGCAAGTACCAGAACAGTATGTTCGCTACGCAGGAAACTGACACCCTGCCGGACCCCACCTGTGACTGGAGCCTGCTGGATCAGCCGACTCTGCCCGAACCCGAGGCGAACCACTTCACTTCCGGTGGTAAGGAGTACATGTTCGTGCGCAACCTCTTTGAGACCCGTCGCATGCAGTACACCCTCTATAACGCCATCGGCGACAATCCGCAGACCTGGCAGAACGGAAAGCCCGTAACCAGAGCGGATGGCAGCCCTCTTGTGACCGTGAAGCTGTCTATTCCCGAAAGCGTGGCAGCCAACAGCTTCTGGCCCTGGCGCTCCGACCAGATCGTCGAACTTTTCAATTCCTGCCCTCCCGGCGAGTACGCCTTTGAGGCATGGGATGTCTATTGTGACGGAGCCTTCCAGTACACGGAATATTACATCTCCGTAAAATGAAAACTGAATATTGTTCCCTGCGGAGGCAGTGTGCTGAAATACGCACACTGCCTTTTTTCATACCGATCCAACCCAAGAATGCTTTACGCATTCACGATAATAAGCACGGAGGTCAATCAAAATGAAAAAACGAGTTGTTTCAATGCTTCTCGCAGTTGTCATGTTGCTCGGAATGTTTTCTGGTACAGCTCTGGCGGCCAGTTCCGAAGAGGAAGCGCTCGACGAAGTCAACATCTACAGCGGCGGTCAGAAACTCAGCTATCTGTCGATCAATGGCAGAGTGCGTGAGCTGATCTACACCTACTACAACTATGTGGATCGCAACGGCCAGACGAAGGAGATCCCTGCTTACTGCGTCAATCCCAATATCAAGGGTGTGCCGCAGACCGTCAAGCCGGGTGAGAGCATCAAATATCTCGCCGATAAGATCGGCAGTGATCCCAAAGTTATGGGAATCATTGCAAACGGATATCCCCATCGCGGCCTGAGTGAGCTCAAGCTGGAAAATAAGTATCAGGCTTACTACGCCACCAAGATGGCGCTCTGGGCCTACTTGCTGCCCAATTGGGATATCAACAACATGAAAATCAACCCCAACCTGACCGGAGTGGAGCTGGAGCGTGCCAATAAGATGCTGGCAGCCGTGAAGGATATCTACCGTCGCGGCACCGTATGGAGCACTGTCCTTTCTCCTAATGTCACGGTGGAAGCCGACCAGGAGACCGCCTATCCTGCAACCATCAATGGTCAGGAATATCTCCAGCAGATCTTCACGGTCACTTCTGAAACCTGGGTGTGCAACTACGCTGTAAATGTTGCCTTTAGCGATCCCTCTGCGGTTCCTGCCGGCACGAAGATCGTTGATATGGACAACAAGGAAATTGATGTCATCACCACCAAGGCCACCGGAAAGGGATATGCCGGACAGTTCAAGGTCCTGTATCCTGCCAGCGCAGTCGATGGACAGAGCGGCAGCGTCCAACTGAGCTTTCGTACCAATGTCTATAAGTACGCCATCTACTACGCTGTGTGCGCCGAGAAGGACAAGTATGGCAACCTGCAAAATTACATGTGCGATACCGATCCGACCACGCCTCTGGCTCTGACGGCATACAGCAACTACACCGACACCCCTGAAGAGGAACCCACCGAGACCAGCATGAAAATCCTCAAGTACGAGGAAGGCACGACCATCCCCCTGAAGGGCGCGATGTTTGAAGTGGTTGATCCCGAAGGCGCATCGGTCGGAACCTTTGCCACCAACTCCAAGGGCCAAATCGTTATTCCTCTTACTCTGGCCGGCAACTACACCGTCTATGAGCGCGAAGCCCCTAATGGCTACCTGCTTAGCGAGGAACCCGCCCAGAATGTCAAAGTTGAGTACGGCAAGCAGGCTACGGTGACTTTTGAAAATGCTCCGTATGGCAACCTAATGGTGAAGAAGTACTCCGACTCCGGTATGCAGCTGCCCGGTGCCGCGATTCGAATCGAGCACATTGAGTCCGGTGCCGTATATACCGGAGAAACCAATTATGCCGGTACTGCTGTTTTCACCGAGATCAAGCCTGGCGCTTATCGCATCCAGGAGATCGCAGCGCCTGCCGGCTATATCAAATCCGATGAAGTCTATACTGCAACCGTCATCTCCGGCGACACTGTGGAAATTCCTATCGTGAACGAGGAGAAACCCGGCCTGCGTGTGATCAAGTATGACTCTAAGACTCACGAGGCTCTGCCCAATATCTCCTTTGAAATTTCCAAAGATGCACAGTCTCTGGGCACCTTCCAGACTGATGAATTCGGCGAGATCCTGTTAACCGATCTGGAACCCGGCACCTACCTTGTAAAGGAAGTCGCTACCGACTCCTCTCACATCATCAATTCCACACCTCAGCAGATTGAGCTGGAAGGCTCCGATGGCATTCTGGAGTTAATCTTCTTCAATGATCAGAAGCCGGGTATCCATCTTGTAAAGCTGGACAGCACCACCTTGGAGCCTCTGCCCAACGCACGGTTCCGTATTGAGCTTGTCGGTGGCACCTTCTCCAAGGAGTACACCACCGACGCAAATGGCGAGATCGACCTGACCGATCTGGAGCCTGGTGCCTACAAGGTGACGGAGCAGGCCGCGCCGGATGGCTACCTGATTGATGACGCCACTCGTCGTCATCCAGATTAACGGTAACGAAAATGCCCAGTTCGTGTTCACCAACACCCAGAAGCCCAGCTTCCGTCTGGTGAAGCTGGATAGCTACAGCGGCCTCGGCCTCGCTGGTGCGACCTTCATGAACTTGCGCGGATTGAGGACGGCTCGCATTACCTGGATCGCGTAACTGACACCAAGGGCGAAATCAACATCTCCGATCTGGAACCCGGCATTTACTCCGTGGTGGAGATGGATGCTCCGGAAGGATATGTGAAGGACTCCCGTGAGTATCATGTGGAGCTGTTCCCCGGTCAGAACAGCGAACTGGTCGTTTCCAATGATCGGATGCCCAATTTGGAGATCCTAAAAACTGATGCCATTACTGGAAAGCCTGTCGCCGGTGTGACCTTTACCGTCAAGCGTGTGGATTCTTCCACACTGACCACCGTGACCTCTGACGAGAAATGGCCGCTGCTATCTGGAAAAGTTGATGCCCGGTGTCTATGAGATCTGGGAGCAGTCAGTACCCGATGGCTATCTGCTCAACGAAGCACATCAGATGATCACGCTGTTTCCCAACAGGACTGGCACCGTCCAGTTCCAGAACTATCCCAAGCCCACCCTGACAGTCAATAAGATCGACAGCATTACCGGCGATCCCATTAAGGGTGCGAAGTTCAATGTTACTTTCCGTTCCGATAAGACCTCTACCGGTGAGATTCGTGATCTTGGTACCTACTACTCGGATGAGAACGGTCAGTTCTTCATCGATAAGCTGGATGACGGCTGGTACACCATCACCGAGCTGGAGCCTGCTGCGGGCTATTCCATCAAAGATCCCACTTCCCAGCAGGTCTATGTGGAAGCGGGGCGCGGCAAGGTCGTCACTTTTGAGAACACCCCCCTGAGCGCCATCATCGTCAAGAAGGTAGACTCCAGCACCGGTGATCCTCTTCAGGGTGCATGGTTCCGCGTGCGGTTCCTTGGCGGCACCTCCGGTACTGGAGGCACAGTCATCGCTGAGCGTCAGACTTCTTCCAACGGCACTTTCATCCTCACAGGTCTGAAGGCTGGCACCTATGTCATTGAGGAGATCTCCGCACCAGACGGCTATGTGCTGAGCGAAAACGATATTCAGACGGTATATTTGAGTGGCAACGAACAGGATGTCATCACCGTCACCTTCGGGAATGAGGCCAAGGGTAGTGTCCTGATCAAAAAGATTGATGCAATTACCCGCGAGCCTCTGTCCGATGTGGAATTCATGGTCACAGAGTCCAACGGCACCGTCGTGGGCAACAGAAACGGTAAGTATGTAACCGATAGCGTCGGCACCATTCTGATCGATGGCCTTGATCCCAACACTACACTGGTCATCAAGGAAGTGCGTGCAAAATCCGGCTATGTCCTGGACGACACGCCACAGACCGTCAAAGTGCGCTCCCACGAGGTCGTGACGGTGGAGTTCCGCAATCAGCCTCTCGGCGGCCTGCGCATTGTGAAACTGGACAGTGTTACTCGCAAGCCTCTGGCAGGCGTTGAGTTCCGTGTGGCTTACGCCGATGGCAGCTATGTGCCTGATGAAGGTGGCAAGCTGTCCTCCAACGGGATCTATCGGACGGACGAAAACGGTGAGATCTTGATCAGCGGCATCGTTGGCACGCTGGTCGTCACAGAGACGAAGACCATCTCCGGCTATGTGATCGATGAAGAGACCAGATCCCAGACCGTCGTAATCGATCCCGATGATCTTCAGACACTGACCTTCTATAACAGACCTGCCGGCGGCCTCCAGATTATCAAATCCGATGAAGACACCGGCGCACGCATCAAGGGTGTCAAATTCGAGGTTCGGAAGATCAACGGCGAGATCCTTGGCACCTACACGACTGACCGCAACGGCGTCATCAGCATTCCCAACGCGGAAAAATGGATGGTACACCATCACGGAGCTGAAGGCAGCTGATGGCTATGCGCTGGATGCCACACCGGCAAATGCCTGCGTCAAGGATGGAGAGACCACCACGGTGGAGATCACCAATCAGCGCATGGCGTCGATTATGATCCATAAGGTCGATGCGGCTACCGGCGAGGGTATCTACGGCGTCAGGTTCGTCCTGTACGATGCAGGCAAGAATCCCATTGGCGAGTACACGACGGATCAGGATGGCTACATCTACCATTGATGACGAGCTGCCCCCCGGCAAGTACTATATCCGTGAATTGGAAGCAGCCGAAGGCTATATTCGCGATGAGCAGTATAAGACCGTCTATGTCGAACGCGGTAAATGCGCACAGATCGAGTGGGAGAATAGTGCTGTGACGGGTCAGATCCAGATCCGGAAGTATAGCTCGGAAGACAACACCGTCACAGGTCAGCTTGCTGGCACCCCGTTGGAAGGCGCTGTGTTTGAGATCACGCAGGCCCGCTCTGGCAAGGTTGTTGGCTATATCGTGACAGACGCGCGTGGCGTTGCCGCTTCCGGCCCCCTGCCTCTTGGCCGCTACTTCGTGACGGAGGTGTCCGCACCGAAGTATTATCAGCTGAGTGGCGAGAAGATGGAAGCTGAGATCGAGTATCCCAGTCAGATCATCAAACTCTCCGCCTACAATAAGCCCGCGGCCCTAGGCGTGACCATCAAGAAGAGCGGCAACTATGAAGTGCAGTCCGGTCAGACCATGAGCTATGACTTCTCCGGTATTGCCAATACCTCCAATGTCGCGCTCAACCACTTCTTCTGGCATGATCGCATTCCTACGGATGCGACGCGTGCGCTCAGCATCAGCACGGGTACCTACAATGCGCGCCTGTACTATAAGGTCACCTTTAAGACCAATCTCAATGACTACCGGACTTTGGCCAGTAACCTGCTGACCTCCAACAACTATTCCCTGAGCCTGAATGCCGCTACGCTGCGGCTCGTGCAGGGCGAGTATGTTACCGATGTCCGCTTCGAGTTTGGCACGGTGCCCAGCGGCTTCTCTTCTGTTGTGAAGCCTACCATGCGTGTGCAGGTGCTTGGTACCGTGAGCAATGGCTACCAAATCATCAATCGTGCCGATGTTGGTGGCCAGTATCTCAATGAGTGGCAGACGGCAAAGACCACCTGGGTCACTACCGTCCGTCGCTTCAATACCACGCCGCTGCCGAAGACCGGATATTGATCTCGAGAGAGGTCGTTTCCTATAACCCCCGCCAGCCCCGGAGCTCACGCTTCGGGGCTGATCTTTTGAACATGAGGAGAGTATTATCATGAGCAAGTTTTTACCTATTGGTACCAAAGGTGAGCTGCTGAACAGCGACATGATCGCCCGCATCATTCCCAAGGAAGATGGCGGATGCATCATCCTCACCAAAGATGGTCAGCACTTCCACAGTGAGATCGACCTTCACGACGAAGTCAATGACTACAACTCCATTCGTTCCATCATCCCTTGCCAGGGCGTCAGCGCTGTCTATCTGGATGATGATGGCGACAGCGAAATCTGCCCCTGCGCTTTTGTAATGCTGATGTCTGACGGCAAAATTGAGCCTTTCGTCTTTGCAACAGACAAAGACATCGAGCGAATCGCCAATAAAGGCCATACCGGTTTTACCGGATTCGTTCCAACTAAGTAAATAACGAAGGCCGCTGCTCCGGCAGCGGCCTTCTATTCCAAAACAAGTGGAGGAATGTCAAACATGGGTAGATTTATCAACCTCGGTATCGCGATTGTCAACACCAGCTACATTATCCGTGTGGAGATGGAATCCGATGGCAGAGCGGAAATCTATATGTCCGATGGTACGATGTTTCGCTGCGATCACTTCGATGCCTCCCAACTATATGGCACAAATGAAAAGAAAGAGGGTGCGACCTCGTTGCATCTGCAAGAGGAACTCCGATATGACCAATCACACTCCATGTCTACTTGATGAAGCAGCAACCTTCATGAAAGTACAATACCTCTCTGACCTGCGGTTCCTGTCCACTGACGGTCGATCCCGTTTAGCCGCATTTCTTGAGACTTTTGATGCTGCAGAATACACACTTTTTCAGTGGAATGATGCCATTGAATACTTGAAAGCTGGAGTGAAACAGCAGACCGCGCAGGTGGCTCGTGCACAACTCCTACGCACCCTTAGAACCACCCGATGGCTCTATATCAATATTGCATAGGTGGACATGTTCAACCAAACACCCAGAACTGGCATTTCCATCATGTGCGCCCACTATTTCTATTCGGACGAAGGAGGATCAAATATGCCCTGGATTATCAGCAATGGAAAAAGCTATGTGGAGATTATCGGCAACAATCAGATGATCACCACTGCCTATATCGATCGCGCGCATACATTCAACAATAAGAAGACGGCAGAGAAATACTGCTCTTTGCTGCCAAAGGCGATGAAAAACCTGAAGTATAAGGTCATCTTCATCTCAAACCCCAATCCCGAAAATCCTGATCTGCAACTGGAGCTACTGACGCCTGAATTCTACCTGACACGGCTGAAGAATTTCAGCGATTTCATTCACACCATCCAATGCCAGAGAGAAACACTGGTGACCGGCCAGCGGAAGGCGGAGCTGGAAATTGAAGACATCGAGCACGCAGCGGAGTTCTATAACCTGGATGCCTTACATGGATACCAGCTATATAAACTTCTGCACGATGCCCGTGTGCGCCGGCGCAAGTGCAAGAATGCAATCGCTTGGATTGATTATATTCTGGAGCAGGCCCCGGATCGATTCATAGAAAATGACCCATCTCCCAGAATTGCGGGAACGCGATCCCGTGACTACGCACCTCGCGCACTTCCTGCACTATTTGAATGGGAAAACGAGGGGCAGACCCCTACGGCAAACCTTTGTCCATAATTGAGCTTTTCAGGCGATTAAACCAGCAGTTCAATGACAACTTCAAAAAACAAGGTTATCATGATATCAACGACAAGAAAAAGGAGTGAGCGATATGAATCTCAAAGAAGCTTTCCGCTTTCAGAATAAGCTGCAGTCCATGATGGCCGATGCGCAGAGCATCCTCGGCAACAATGGCAACATTACCAAGGTGCAGAACACCTATCTCCGCCACAAGGTTATGGCAGAGGCGGAGGATGAGGTCACTATGGAGGCCCCCTCCACCGAGTATAGCGAGAATATCACCGAGATGGCAGAGTTCCTGCTGTTCCTCCTGGACGAGCGGGAAAAGCTGAGTGCTGCGATCCATAAGGCGAAGGTATCCCTTCCGCTTGGGGCCGGCCTGGATGGCGAAGTGAGCCTCAATGGGAAGCGCCAGGAGATCGCCACTCTGCTCCGTCACATGGCCGGCCTGCGCAATGGCGAGGTTTTGATCTCTAACGGGGGAGTCGGCTATCGGTTCAACAACGAGGGAAATCAGGTCTCCTACCGCTGCGATGTCAAGCGTGTGACCACCATCAATTTCGATCGCAATAAGATTCGAAAGATGTGCGCTGATCTGAGCAAGAAGTCCGATGAGACCTCTGCCGCTTTGGATGCCGCTCTGGTCAACACCCCGGTGGAGTACGAAGCTCCGTTCGATGTGAACGAGAGCTTCGCGGAGGCTTTTGAAGCGCATATGTCCGCACTGTGCTGATCAAGCCCTAGCGGCTTTGCTCCGACTATCACGGATGCGGCAGAAGAAGAGAACGTGGCGACCGGTTCAGTTGCAGACGAACTATAGTGCTGCAAATCAAAACAATCCGCTCGGTTGATTCTGAGCTCCAAAAGAAGACATGATCCGTCTCGTTAACGGATGCTACGAACCGTCTTCCTTTCCGTCAGCGCCCAACGCTGTTTCACCATATCGTGAATACGCTAACGCCGAATCTCGACCTTGCCACCTCACATCTCCCTATTCTGTTGGATATAGATAGATTTCCTATCTTGATATTGCTGGCCTTTGAGCCGTTAATACGTTGAGGCATGCTATCCACGCTCCTCAGGGAGCCAGCGAGCGCATGGCCTTGGCAAAAATGGTCTAAGCGATCTTGACTCTCTGCCGTATCCGTGATAGTCGGAGCAGTTCTCCCATAAATAGAGGCGAGCAGCAGGCTTCGGCCTGCTGCTCACAAATAATCAGATTCAGTTGTGATGTCCGAGATACCAGGATGTCTTCCATCGGTACTTCGAACAACGCGCCGAGAGCATACAGATTATCTACAGAAGGCAGACTCTTTCCTTGCTGCCATTTGTAGATTGCCTGCGGCTCCTCGAAACCAAAGTATGCCTGCAGGTCGCGGACACTCATCCCACGCTCGGCGCGAAGACGGATGATGTTCTTTCCAGTCGCGATAGGATCAATGACCGGAAACTGCTTCATGTTCATGGCAATCGCCTCCATCTAAAGAGTCTTCTCAAACGGGAGTCCTCCAGATACTGGAAGAAGCTCAAAAAGCAAG
>ENA-OQHF01001714-OQHF01001714.1-human-gut-metagenome-genome-assembly--contig:-NODE-1714-length-11781-cov-2.921315_pt1 | contig 11781 bp, 10 predicted proteins | sample MGYA00242559_ERZ504709 | MGnify/ENA primary metagenome ERZ504709 (study PRJEB26092, sample SAMD00036203) | human gut metagenome | host: Homo sapiens | study: EMG produced TPA metagenomics assembly of... | reverse complement strand
CCAGCTTCCCGATAGCTGTGCAGCTTCCGCAACCTGTTTGCAACAACAGCGCGAAATATTCCAAAAACATAATGTGTTCAGCCCCACTATGATTGATGGAATCATCAGCAAATTAACCAGTTATAACGATCTGACCTTACGTAACGACTTAAAAGATAATCCGGAAGGGATGTTGGCATTGGTCAATAAATATTTCCATTGCGGATAATTTGACTAAAACAGCGGGAGGAGGGTATATCAATATTTTGATTTGACCTTCTTCCGTTTTCTAACATTTACACCATGATAAATAAAAAAGATCAATGTACTTCTACACTGATCTTTTCTCTTGAGCGGAAAACGAGACTCGAACTCGCGACCCTAACCTTGGCAAGGTTATGCTCTACCAACTGAGCTATTTCCGCAACTTCCGCTTTCGGCTTCTGATATTCATCAGCTGTTTCCCGATTGCGGATGCAAAGGTAGTGCTTTTTTCTAAACCTCCAAAACTTTTCCGTACTTTTTATAATACATTTATTACATTATTTCACCAAATTCCTCATTATCAATACAAATTGGAATTAAGTTTTTCTTATATATCACGACATACGGTCTCTATAATCTTCATATCTGAAACTCTTATATACCTCTAAGGTATCGTTTGTATGCCAAATGGCAATAGAAGGATGATGAATTCCATTAAACATGTTTGTCTTCACCATCGTATAATGAATCATATCTTCGAATATGATGCGTTCGCCTATCTGCAATTCATGATCGAACTTCCAACTGCCCATATAGTCACCACTCAAGCAGCTGTTTCCGCCCAAACGATAAACATGGTCCTCACGAGCAGCAGTCTTCACAGCATCAGGCGGAAGGGTTTCGGCATTGCGCACCTTAGGCTGATAAGGCATTTCCAGACAGTCGGGCATGTGACAGGTAAAGCTCACGTCAAGAATAGCCGTACGTATACCTCTGCTCTCTACCACATCGACAACCGATGCTACCAGCGGTCCGGTCTGCCAGGTAAAGGCTGATCCCGGTTCCAGAATAATCTGAAGATTCGGATAGCGTTCACGCAAACCTTTCAACAGTCCGATAAGGTGTTCCACATCGTAGTCTTTACGTGTCATCAGGTGTCCCCCACCCAAATTCAGCCATTTCAATTGAGGGAACCAGCGAGAGAACTTTTCTTCAATGTGTTTCAGTGTACGTTCCAGCTCATACGAACTCGACTCACAATGACAATGACAATGAAAGCCTTCAATTCCTTCGGGCAAACGGTCGGGAAGCAAATCGGCAGTCACACCGAAACGGGTTCCGGGAGCACAAGGATTATAAAGTTCTACTTCCACTTCCGAATACTCTGGATTCACACGAATACCACAAGATACATGTTCCGGATAAGCCTTTGCCTGCGGATAAAAACGCTCGAACTGCGACAGCGAATTGAACGTAATATGACTGCTATACTTTCAGAAAAGGCGGAAAAATTGGTCTCTGTAATAAGCAGGAGAATACGTATGAGCCTTGCTGCCAAACTCTTCGAAAGCCAGTCTGGCTTCGTATTCAGAACTTGCTGTTGTGTAATGAATATATTCACGGAATATCGGAAACGATTTCCACATGGCAAAAGCCTTGAAAGCAAGAATAATTTCCACACCGGCACGTTCTGCCACACTTTTATCAGACTCAGGTTCTTTCTGAGCAAATCTTCTTCCATAACATAACAGGGAGAAGGAACTTTTGTTACATCCAACATATATTTATCAATCTTTATTCTATTATTTTAAACCGTGCAAACTTCAGCAGCAACTGCTTTTCTCCCGCATTACGGAAGCGTACCGTTGCCTTACAGTTATCTCCACTTCCTTCAACTTTAATAATCTCGCCTATACCGAAACGTTCGTGTTCTATCTGCTTTCCGGCACAAACTCCATTTACAGCAGGAGAAGAAGCAGAAGTTCCGACAGAAGTTTCCGCCGCAGGGATTCTACGCAGTACACGTGGAGCAGCCGGCTTGACGAAGCGACGAGGTTCTTCGGGAATTTCACCTCCATCAAACATCGACGGCGAATTACCAGATATATACCGCGGAGTGTCCGAATCCATTTCACGGCGAAAACGCTTCGCCCCCTCTTCTACCTTTCGGGAAACGATATCCTCCTGAGGCAGGTTCAAATATCTGGCATCTATATCTTTTAAGAAACGACTGGGATTACTGAATTCCACCTTACCGTATTTAAAACGAGTCTTGGCAAACGACAGAAAACAGTGTTCTTCCGCACGGGTAATAGCTACATAAAACAACCGGCGTTCTTCCTCAAGCTGCTTGTATGAATCGCCAGCCATCGGACTAGGAAACAAATTTTCCTCCAAGCCTACAACAAAAACATTCTTAAACTCCAGTCCCTTTGCCGAATGAATGGTCATCAATGTCACCTTGGGTGCATCATCAGCCCCTTCACTGTCCTGATCAGTAAGCAACGACACTTCCGACAAATAATCAGTAAGCAGGATATGCGTATTGCCTTCTTCTTCCCGACCGGCACAGAAATCGTGCATACCGTTTATCAATTCTTCAATGTTTTCCTGCCGGCTCAAATTCTCAGGCGAACGGTCCTGATAAATATCATTGATGATACCCGACTGACGGACAATGTCTTTTCCCAACTCGTAGGCTCCGGTATGCGAAACCGCTTCTACAAATCCGGCAATCAAATCACGGAATGCCTGCAATTTGGTGTGAGTGCCTTTCGTCAAAGATACTCCATAAGTCAGCGGTTCGTTCAACACCTTCCACAAGCTTACTCTATGCACATTGGCTGCATCAATAATCTTATTTAATGTAGTATTGCCTATCCCCCTTGCCGGATAATTGATAACACGCTTGAAAGCCTCCTCATCATTCGGATTGACAGCCAAGCGGAAATAAGCTATCACATCTTTTATTTCCTTACGCTGATAGAAAGACAAGCCTCCGTAAATACGGTAAGGAACTCCCCTCTTGCGTAATGCCTCTTCGAAGATACGGCTTTGGGCATTCGTACGATACAATACAGCAAATTCATCGTATGAATATCCTTTTTTGGTCCGGAGCTGGGCTATCTTGTTTGCAACAATCTCCCCTTCTTCCACATCGCTGTAAGCATTGAATACCGTAATAGGTTCTCCCTTATCGTTTTCAGAGAAAACTTCCTTACGTATCTGCTCCCTGTTTTTCTCTATAAGACTGTTTGCCGCCTTGACAATGGTCTGCGTAGAACGATAATTCTGTTCCAGCTTAAACAAGCGGGCATCCTTATATAAACTTGTAAACTTCAGAATATTGTCGATGTTCGCTCCGCGGAAAGAGTAAATACTCTGCGCATCATCACCTACAACACAGACATGGCGATATTTTTCTGTAAGTTGCAGTACAATGCAATGTTGTGCATAGTTAGTATCCTGATACTCATCTACCAAAACATAGCGGAAGCGAGAAGCATACTTGTCACACAGTTCCGGATGTGTCTGAAACAATATATAGGTGTAAACTAGCAAGTCGTCAAAATCCATGGCATCACTCTGCCGGCAACGCTCCCAGTATCTCCGGTAAATATCGCGCACAGCCGGTATTTTAGCAGCCTGGTCATTTTCATAAAGTTCACGACTGGCAGCATAGGCATCGGGAAGCATCAGATGATTTTTGGCATTACTGATACGCGACTGTACCACTCCCGGCTTATACACTTTATCGTCCAGCTGCATTTCTTTGATAATGGCCTTGATCAGACTTTTCGAATCGGCGGCATCATAAATAGTAAAATTTGCAGAAAAACCAATGGCAGCCGCTTCCGTACGCAAAATACGTGAAAAGATAGAATGGAAAGTCCCCATCCATAAGTATCGCGCACGTTCCGCTCCTACCCGACGCGCAATACGTTCCTTCATCTCACGTGCAGCCTTATTGGTAAAAGTCAGAGCAAGAATAGACCACGGCTCATAACCGTTATCCAGCAGATAAGCTATCTTATAAGTCAGCACACGGGTTTTTCCCGATCCGGCTCCTGCAATAACAAGAGAAGGACCATCATTGTATAACACCGCAGCACGCTGACTTTCATTCAGTTCATTCAAGTAATCTGTCATACAGGTTAAAATATTTCAGGCACAAAGATAGCACAAATCCAGCAGTGTTCTAATACATTTCCAAGCTACGCCTAAACAATTTTTCCAAACTCGAATATTTATTATAAAATCCCCAAAGCTTACTGCTACAGTAAAAACACGAAAAGAGGAAGTTCCCCGGCATTTTATCCGGCAGAACCTCCTTCTCTCTCTACAGTCTCGATTATATAATATACCTTACTGAAAACCGAAAACCATCTTCTAAATTAAAGGTTTGGATTTTTAGCCGAATCAGTATCTGGATAAGGCATATATACCATCTTATCATTCCATGAGCCGCTTACTTCTACACCTTCTTTCACCTTTACTCCCGGCACTATTTCAATTTCAGGATTGCCCTGACGTTCTTCAAACGTTTTCTGTAGAAGTTTCATACGGAACTGGTCTGCCCGGCGAGTTACCATAGCAACCCAATAACCAGCAACTTCCCATCCATGTCCCTCTAAAGCAGCCTCAGCAAGCTGTGAAGCATTCATTGCATCAATATTTACTCCATTTATAACTTGCCATTTTCCATCATCTTCATACGTTTTTTCCTTTGTTCCATAGGTATCACCTACCATTCCACGCTTACGCACGTCTTTCAGACATTGTTTTGCCAATGACAAATCGCTTTCTCCCGCACGGGCAGCAGCTTCTGCGTACCACAGTTTCACTTCTGCATAGCGTATCAGACGATGACGATGCCCATTACACATATTCTGACTTGCAGGCAACGTATAATCATACGGAGCATCAATATTAGTCTTTGTCGACGGTTCCCAGTTTACAGAAAAGACGCTGAACATCGGATGACATTCCGGAATCACCCAACCGTCTTCTGATTTGTCATACCAGTTATGCAGTTCATACCCGTTTCCATCTTTATTGGGTTTCAGAATCTGTGGGTCATAAGTGGCATCCTTGCGAGGACCTTCCGGAAATTTCTGCCAGAAACGGATTTCTCCCCATGCATCTCCCCATCCACCAAGTGATTCAAACTGATCACATGAAGTAAGTTGGGAATCTTGCACCCAGTCTACATTTGGAGAATAATTAATTCCAAGAATGGTTTCCTTATTATAGTTATTACTCATGGCATATACATCGTAAAAATTCTCATCCATACGAATATCATATATTCCATTACGTTCACCTTCTATCACCTTCTTGGCTTCATCGGCTGCTTTTTTATAATAAGCAGTTCCTTTCCCTAAAGGCCATCCGGCCATAGCCATATACACAGCAGCACGCGTAGCCTCTACTGCTTGTTTGGTTACATATACATTTACACCATTCAAAAAAGCCGGTGCATTCTTATAACTTGCGGGTAGTCCTTCACATTCATCCGAAGTAAGGTCGGCTACAATTTGCTCGTACACCTGTTCTACACTGCTAGGTTTCATAGTGAAATCATCGTTTTCATTGGTCAGTGTCAATGGAATATCTCCGAAAAGGCGTACCAACGTAAAATAAGCATAAGCACGCCAGAACTTAGCCTGACCTATAGCCTGATTCAGCGATGCAGCATCAGTAGGAGTTTTCGAAGCGTTCTGTATAATAAAATTAGCAGCTTTTATAATTGCATAATGGTCGGACCAGCAATCTTTTACTCCTTTATTAGAGTTCACTGGAGCAAAACGGTCAATTTCTGCAGCGGCCTGCTTGTTACTTCCCGGATTGGTCGTAATACATCTCCCTGCCACTGAGGATACTGAGGATTGGTACGAGTTTGTGAATAATTTACTTTACTGTACAACGAATATACACTCATATCCAGTTCTTCCTGTGTACTGAAATAACCTTCTGGAGTAAGTTTTCCCTGAGGATTTTCCTGAAGCAAGTCCGAACAGGAAACAGTTATCAATGAAGCTGCCATGATACAGCCCAGAAATATCTTTGTTTTCATATCAATTTGATTAAAGGTTAAAAGTTCATGCGCACACCGAAGGTAAAAGTACGAGGAGTAGGATAAGCTCCCATATCAATACCTGCATCCACATCCACATTATCATTAGAGAAAGTTGTTCCAACCGGATCCATACCCTTATAACCGGTAATAGTAAAGAGATTCTGGCAGCTTAGCGTCAAACGGATATCGGCAAACTTTGTTACTTTTTTCGACAGATTATACGATAAACTGATATTTTCCAGTCTTACATAGCTAGCATCTTCAACCCACTTGGTAGATACAGCCTGATAATTATTTCCAGCCACCTTCAGCCCCGGATATATAGCCGACTGTCCCACCTTATCAAAATTATCAGTATAAGCCTCACGTAATGTAATAAAACGAGAATCGCCTACCATTGAAGCCATTGTAAAACGTGCCAGATTCAATCTGTCAGCTCCGAAGGCTCCGTTGAAGAATAAGTTAAGATCCCAATTTTTGTAAGTCAATGTATTATTCCATCCTACAGTAAAGTCAGGAGTTGCCTTTCCGATAACCCGACGATCGGATCCATCAATTGTTCCGCTATTATCCATATCCTGATAAGTATCCTTACCAGATTCATCAAGCCCTGTCCAGATATAACCATAGAAAGATCCGATTGCATATCCCGGCTTAATGATACTAGCCTCATCCACCATACCTGAAGCCGGCTTTGAGCCGAAGAAATAATAGTTTTCACCTCCAGCAAGTTTTTCTACACGATTCTTCAGATAAGTTCTGTTTACAGTTGTCGACCAGGTAAAATTCTTATGCTGAATCAAATGTGCAGTCAGTGATATATCTACACCTCGGTTACTGATTTCTCCATCATTCACCCAATAACTTGCACCACCTTTATAATTAGGCATTGTCTTTTTAAGCAAAGCATCGGTAGTGCGCTTATCAAAGTAATCGACACTCATTGACAAACGGTGATTGAACATTGAAAAATCCAGACCAACATCAAACTGGCGAGTCTTTTCCCATGTAAGTTCAGGAGTTGCAATATCATTAGCCCAATAACCGACATAGTCACTGCTTGTTCCAAAATTATATTTAGTCTGCGTCATCAGTCCTAAAGTAGAATACGGATCAATAGCCTGATTACCCACGATACCAAAACTAGCACGCAGTTTCAAGTCTTGTACAGCCTTGACATTCTTCATGAACTTTTCATTACTGATAGTCCAGGCAGCAGCTACAGAAGGAAAGAATCCCCATTTATTTTTAGAGAAGCGAGAAGAACCGTCAGCACGGAAAGTACCTGTCAGCTGATAACGGTCGTTATAATTATACATCACACGCGTTACTCCGGAAACCAGTGCCCAGTTCTGTATACCATTACTTACATCGCGGCTTTGAGCCATACTTGCATCCCACCAACCGACAGATTCCGTCAAAAGATTTTTTCCGGAAATATTCATCAGACGTTCCTCATACTTCGTTACTTCGTATACGGCAGTAGATGTCAGCGAGTGCTTATTCCACTTACCCATGTAAGTAAAGTTATTAGAACTCTGCAACATCATACGGTAGGTATCACTATTTCCCATGCTGTTCGACGGATTCACCCGTTTAGAAGAAAAACTGTATGATTTGGCATCGTAATAGTCAACACCGTTAGTTGTCGTAAAAGTCAGTCCTTTTGCAAGATTAAAACGCAAATCTACGTGTCCGGTAAACACATCAGTCATAGTTTCTCCACCTTGCAAACGCAAAATACCTACAGGATTGCTGGCTATGGAGTTAATAGGATCCTTCGCATAATTATTACCATCCATCATCTGCATAGTAGGAGAATAGTTCATGGCAATCCAGATCGGATTATCTTTTCCAGTAGCAAAAGATCCTCCTTTACGTATATTATGCGAAGCATTGACATCTGCCGTCACATGCAGCCATGGAGTAACTTGTGACGTAACATTAGCTTTAGCCTGATAGCGTTCATTCTTCGACTCTATTACAACTCCAGTCTGTCCCATATAGTTGCCGGACAAATAGAACTGAGTCTTATCATTACCTGACGATACCGCTACTTTATAATTCTGAGTAATACCTGTACGGAAAATTTCATCCTGCCAGTCTATTCCTGGATTCGTACCATTCAAATAAACAGACATCTCATCTTGCGTTTTCTTTCCAGCATCGACCAAAGCCTGAGCATATTCACGTGAATTAAGCAAATCATAGCGTTTATATACATTTGCAACTCCAAACGAGGCATCCAAAGTTACTTGAGTAGCTCCAGCCAACCCTGTCTTAGTCGTAACCAATACAACACCGTTTGAACCACGAGAACCATAGATAGCTGTAGAAGAAGCATCTTTTAAGACTTGCATAGACTGTATATCCTCTGGATTAATGCCATCCAAACCACTTTCCCGTACAATACCATCCACTACATACAAAGGATCATTACTTTTATTAATAGAACCAGAACCGCGCACACGAATCTTTACGCTACCGCCTGGCACACCACTGTTTTCCACTTGTACACCAGAAACACGTCCTTGCAAAGCATCCGAAACCTGCGTTATAGGCTGATCCTTAAAGCTTTTATTATCAAGTACAGCAACCGCTCCTGCTACATCAGCCTTACGAACAGCTCCATAACCAATAACAACAACTCTCCAAAGTTTCAGTATCTTCTTTCAGGACTATCTTTGCACCATTTTGATTTTTAGCCGAAACCTCCTGTGATACATAGCCTATATAAGAAAAAACTAAAACAGCATTCGGAGATGATAAGCTTAAAGAAAAGTTTCCTTCAAAATCCGTTATAGCACCATTTTCAGTACCTTTTTCTACTACATTTACTCCAATCAACGGATCACCATTTACATCGACAACAGTACCAGTAAATTCTGTAACTTACTGAGATACAGAAACTTCAGTAACATTCGCAGCCATTGCTTCTGCTGCAGAACTAATTGCGACAAACAAACTAAGGGCAATGGGGACAGAGTGTAAAAGTCTCCTTGTCCAAGGAGAGTTCACCTCCCGACAAAATTGATTCTTTTTCATAAAAAAATTAAGGTTAACTATCAAAGTATTATTATCACCCGGATGCAATAATTAAATACAATAATTGACTTTAACAGGTTTAGTTAAAGTTTATTTTTGTTTTCCGCAAAGAAAGAATTTAATTTTAAAATCAGCAAGAATATCAGTAAAATATTTTCATTTTTAACCAATAAATAATGATAACATTTAGAAATACCCCGATAGTTTTATAATTCCTTTTCAAATAAGATCTTAACCTGCCTTCAAAATACTTTCAGAAGACCAAATAAAACACACAAGTAAAATAATTAATTGCATTTTATTATTGAAATATAAAGACTCGCTTGTCTCTCGAAACAAAAAAATCAGCCGAATTCTTTTCTATCGAATCCGGCTGATCTCTCATATAAAAAGCAATAATTAATTTTTAAAGCTATGAATCGGCGCAGGAATACGTCCCTTACGATTTACAAAAGCCTCACAGCTAAAACGGTTGACAGGCATCACAGGAGCATATCCCAGCAATCCACCAAACTCAACAGTATCACCAACCTCTTTACCCACTACAGGAATAATACGCACGGCGGTGGTTTTCTGGTTAATCATACCAATAGCTGTTTTCATCGGCAATAATACCCGAAATAGTTGCAGCAGATGTAGTTCCTGGGATAGCAATCATATCCAAACCTACTGAACAAACACAAGTCATCGCCTCCAGTTTTTCCAAAGTTAAAGCACCGGCTTCTACCGCATTTATCATACCCTGATCTTCACTGACAGGAATAAATGCTCCACTTAGTCCTCCAACATACGATGAAGCCATTACTCCACCTTTCTTTACCTGATCGTTCAACAAAGCAAGAGCAGCTGTGGTTCCAGGTGCTCCCCGGATGTTTCCAAAACCAATCTCCTGTAAATATTTCGGCTACACTATCACCAATAGCCGGAGTTGGAGCAAGTGACAAATCAATGATACCGAAAGGAACGCCCAAACGGCGAGAAGCTTCCTGTGCAACCAGCTGTCCGACACGTGTAATCTTCAAAGGCTGTACGCTTGATAGTTTCACAAAGTACCTCAAAACCTTCACCACGTACTTGTTCCAATGCGTATTTCACAACGCCCGGTCCGCTGACACCAACATTTATAATAGCATCGTCTTCCGATACTCCATGAAAAGCTCCTGCCATAAATGGATTATCATCGGGAGCATTACACAATACGACCAGTTTAGCACATCCCAAAGAATCACGCTCCTTAGTCAATTCCGCAGTCTCCTTGATTATTTCTCCCATAAGGCGAACAGCATCCATATTGATGCCTGTTTTAGTCGATCCCACATTCACTGAGCTGCAAATACGTTCCGTACAAGCCAAAGCCTTAGGAATAGAACGAATAAGCAATTCATCGCTTCGGGTCATGCCTTTCGAAACAATAGCAGAATATCCTCCGATAAAATTCACTCCCAATTCTTCTGCAACCCGGTCTAATGTCTGTGCTATCTTTACATAATCATCCGGAGTATGGCATGCAGTACCGCCAACCAATGCTATAGGAGTAATAGAAATACGTTTGTTTACGATAGGAATTCCATACTCCTTGGCAATATCCTCTCCCGTTTTTACCAGATTTTTAGCAAAGCGGGTCATCTTATTATATATATTCTGACAGAGAACATCCAGATTACTGTCGGCACAGTCCAACAAGTTTATTCCCATAGTAATGGTACGTACATCCAGATTTTCTTTCTCTATCATCTTATTGGTTTCGAGAACCTCGGATATATTAATCATAGCAATACTGTTTTTTAGATACGATGCATTTTATTGAATATTTCCTCACGCTGGCATTTCACCTGTACTCCGATTTCATTTCCGGCTTCTACCAGTTCAGTTACTATTTGCTCGAAAGGCTTTTCTATATTCGCCTAGATCTACAATCATCATCATATTAAAATACTCCTGAACAATAGTCTGAGAAATATCCAATATGTTTACATTATTTTTAGCAAGATAAGAACATACCTTTGCTATGATACCCACTGTATCTCCACCTACTACAGTAATAATCGCCTTATTCATAATCAAGTTTTCTAAGTGTTATTAATTTTACAAAGATATGTATTTATTATCAAAAGCCACCTCTCTAAAAACTTTTTTACCCAAATGCTTGCTTATTACAAAATTTTACGTACCTTTGCATCGCTTTTGAAAGGAAGCACTCTTACAAAAGAGTTTTGGAGAGGTGGCAGAGTGGTCGATTGCGGCGGTCTTGAAAACCGTTGTACCGCGAGGTACCCGGGGTTCGAATCCCTGTCTCTCCGCTAGGTTGATTGAATATAGTCCCGTAGAATTTATTCTATGGGACTTTTTTTATGATAATCAATCTAAATTTTTAGAAAAAGTCGTAATTTCCTTTGGGGGTAAATCGTGTATTTAGTTTTCTATATGATCGGTTGCTCGTTTAATTGAATCTGAAAAATCAGAATGTTTTTTGAATAGCAGAATTAATCTTCTAGGGTATAGTGCGTTTTTATTGCTTGTGATCCTTTGTTGCATTTTGTTGAGTTCGAAAACTCAGTACGGTTTGACATCATGAAAATGGGTTGTCCGATATTTGATCCGGCCTATAAATCGGACAAAAGCTGCCAACTTTTTTGAGTTCGACAAGCTTTTTTATCTCGGCATCGGGAAGAGAGGCTTCGAACTCCCGACAC
>ENA-OQHF01001713-OQHF01001713.1-human-gut-metagenome-genome-assembly--contig:-NODE-1713-length-11786-cov-4.558195_pt1 | contig 11786 bp, 13 predicted proteins | sample MGYA00242559_ERZ504709 | MGnify/ENA primary metagenome ERZ504709 (study PRJEB26092, sample SAMD00036203) | human gut metagenome | host: Homo sapiens | study: EMG produced TPA metagenomics assembly of... | reverse complement strand
CGCTGTTGAGGTCAGGCTCCGATGCCCGGCAACATCCTGGACGTGAAGGTCGCCGGCCGGCGCTTCCGTCAAGGCTGGCGACGTGTTGGTCATCCTCGAGGCCATGAAGAGTGGAGAACGAGATCGTTAGCTCCTCAGGACGGCACCGTTGGCTTCCATCAAATCGTCCATAAGGGCGACACCGTCAACTCCGGTGACACTACTGGTTTTCCATGAACTAAGAGAGAGGTGACAACAATGGCTAAAAGCCCATCAAGATCACGGAAGTCGTCCTGCGCGATGCCCACCAGTCCCTGCTGGCCACCCGTATGACGATGGACGAGATGCGTCCCATCCTGCCCGAGATGGACAAGATCCCTTACTTCTCCGTCGAGTGCTGGGGCGGTGCGACCTTCGACAGCTGCATCCGCTTCCTCGATGAGGACCCCTGGGAGCGTCTGCGCATCCTGCGCAAGGAGCTGCCCCACCAGAAGCTGCAGATGCTGTTCCGCGGCCAGAACATGCTGGGCTACCGCCCCTACGCTGATGATGCTGTTGAGTACTTTGTACAGAAGTCCGTTGCAAACGGCATCGACGTCATCCGCATCTTCGACGCACTGAACGATCCCCGCAACCTGCAGACCGCCATCAAGTCTGCCAACAAGGAAGGCGCACATGTTCAGGGCTGCATCAGCTACACCCTGAGCCCTGTGCACAACAACGAGTACTTTGCAGCCTACGCCAAGACCCTCGAGGAGATGGGTGCAAACTCCATCTGCATCAAGGACATGGCTGGTCTGCTCACTCCCTATACCTGCTATGATCTGGTCAAGAAGCTGAAGGAGACCGTCAGCATCCCCGTGGATATCCACAGCCACTACACCGCAGGTCTGGCTTCCATGTCCATCCTCAAGGGCATTGAGGCAGGTGCTGATATCATCGATACTGCCATGAGCCCCCTGAGCCTTGGCACCAGCCACATGCCCACCGAGAGCCTGGTCGCTGCCCTGCAGGGCACCGATTACGACACCGGCCTGGATCTGAAGCAGCTGAACGTTGTCCGCGCTTACTTTGCAAAGCTGCGCGAGAAGTACATCGCCAACGGCCAGATCAGCCCCAAGAGCCTGGGCGTGGATGCCAACACCCTGCTGTATCAGGTGCCCGGCGGCATGTTCTCCAACATGCTCAAGCAGCTGAAGGATGCAGGCAAGGAAGATAAGCTGGACGAAGTGCTGGCTGAGATCCCCCGCGTTCGTGAGGACGCAGGCTATCCTCCGCTGGTCACCCCCACCAGCCAGATCGTTGGCACGCAGGCTGTGTTCAACGTCATCCTGGGCGAGCGCTACAAGATGGTCACCAAGGAGTTCAAGGGCCTGGTCCACGGCGATTACGGCAAGACTCCCGCTCCCATCAGCCCCGAGTTCACCAAGAAGATCCTGGGCGACGAGCAGCCCATCACCTGCCGCTTTGCCGACACCCTGGCTCCCGAGATGGACAAGCTGAAGGCTGAGGCTGCAAAGTGGGCAACGCAGGAAGAGGATGTTCTGACCTACGCAATGTTCCCGCAGGTCGCACCCAAGTTCTTCGAGAAGCGCAATGCCAAGAAGCAGGGCGTGGACGCTGACCACGCTGATTACACCAATCAGTCTCACCCTGTCTAAATCATAATACCAGAAGGGGCTGCTGCACCATTTGATGCAGCAGCCCCTTCTTTTTGTTTTTATATTTTTCGCTCCGGCAGGTCTCAGTTGTTCTTGCCGTTCTCAACCTTCATGGCGTTGTAGCCGATCAGCACAGTCCAGACGTAGGCGCAGGTCTTGGGGATCATCAGCATACCGATCAGGGGGTTGACATCTGCCCACAGCACCACCGGGATATAGAAGCCGAAGCTCAGTACGATGGTCAGCCACATCCAGCGGAAAGCCTGATCCTTGTGTTCCTTGGCACTGTGGTAGAACAGTACGATGATCAGCAGGCCCAGCAGTGCAAAGGGGATGTTGCGCAGGATGCCCCAGGTCAGCGGGGTGTGGTTGGTCAGCCACTGGTTCTGCGGCATCATGCACAGCACGATGCGCACAGCGGAAAGGGCGTATACGGCAATGGTCAGGTCCTTCTGGCCCTCGATCTGGTAGCGCTTGCGCCAGACGTAGTACAGCAGTACATAGAACACGGTCATGGTCACGGAGGTGATCCACTTGCCCAGGCCCAGAGGCACAGCGTAGTTCTCCAGGCCGGTGGTGCACAGTGCCAGGGCACGGGGCACCAGATGGAAGGAGTCACCTGCACCCAGCACCACGGCCATCAGACCGAACAGGCGGAACTGGGGGCCAGCCTTGCTGCCGCGGATCATGCGGATGCCCAAGGTCAGCACGGTGACCAGATAGAAGATGTCGAAAACGGTCTCAATGATTGCTCTCATAAAAATGCTGCTCCTTTATGGTTGGTTTGCTGCTTTATCGCGATCCGGTCAGCGGCTGCCGGCCGGGCTGCATCGTTGTGATGTGCAGGCTGCGCCTGAATAATGCAGCCTGCCGTGGGTGGAATGCTGGGGGAGATGTTCCGCAGCAATCAATATGAACGCTGTTCACTTTTGGCCGTAAAAAAACTCCCACAAGACTGTGGGATGTTTTTTACACTTCATAAATGGTCCTGCGGATGATCTCCAATACCGCTGTGGGGTCAAAATCCTGCTGCACCACGGCAGAAAGCATGAGGGAGAACAGGATGCCCGCAAATTTCTGGCGGCTGAACTCCTCAGTAAATGCATCTGGCCGGATCTTTTTGTCCCTGGTCAGCACCCTGGTCAGCGCATCTAGGATGTGCTGCCAGGTCTGCCGCATCTGCTGCTTGCCATCGGCGGTATCCTGCCGCACAAAGCCAAGCGCGTGGTGGGTGAAGAAGCCGGGGTATTGCTCAGAGCCGTACTCCATCTGCCGGTACATCCAGCGGATGCAGGAGAGAGTATCCTCAAACACCGCCGGGTCGTCCGGGTGGCGGAAGATATCGCTCCAGATGCTTTCCACTGCCGCGCTCACCAGTTCGGTCTTGGAACCGAAGTAGTTGTAGATGCACCCCACGGATACCCCGCAGGCTGCTGCCACAGCACGGATGTTGACCGCTTCCCATCCATTCTGCTGGATGAGGACCCGGCTCGTTTTCAGGATCTCCTCCTTGGACGTTGCCATCGGATTCGTGTGACCACCCCCTCAACATGAACACTGTTCACGATGCATAGTATAGCGCTGTTCCTGCCCTTTGTCAAGGGAGCAAAAATAGTTTTTTTCGCCGCATTGCTTGCAAAAAAAGGGGCGGCAGAGTAAAATATATAGTATATGTATCGTAACGTGGGTCTGTGTGCCCCAAAGCGGATACATATACGAAGAATGTCCGCAGAAAACCCTTTGGAATACGAGGAAAAAAGCATGATTTTGAGCATGACCGGTTTTGGCCGGGGAACTGCTGTGCGCAATGGCCGCGAGATCACGGTGGAGCTGCGCAGTGTCAACTCCCGGTATTTTGAGTATTCTTCCCGGATGCCCCGCACCTGCAGCTATCTGGACAGCCGCCTGAAAAAGCAGCTGAACGAGCGGGTGACCCGCGGCAAGGTAGAACTGAGCCTGACGGTGCAGAACGTGGATGCCGCCGATACCGTGGTGGCTGTGAATCAGGAGCTGGCAAAGAGCTACCAGCAGGCCCTGCGGGACCTGTCTGAGACGCTGGAGGTCAAGAACGATGTGACCGCGGGGATGATCGCCCGTTTTCCCGATGTGCTGACCACCCGCCACGCCGATGTGGATGAGGAGCAGCTGTGGGAGGATGTCTCCGCTGTCACCGCCCAGGCACTGGACCGCTTTGTGGAGATGCGCGCCGCTGAGGGTGCCAAGATGAAGGCTGACGTGGAGAACCGCCTGCGTTTTCTGGAAGAATGCGTGGGCCGGGTGGAGACCCTGAGCGCCGGTCGGGTGGAGAACTACACCAACCGCCTGTACGAAAAGCTCAAGGTCATTCTGGAGGACCGGAACATCGATGATGCCCGTGTCCTGACCGAGGCCGCCATCTTTGGCGACAAGACCGCCGTGGATGAGGAGACCGTCCGCCTGCGCAGCCACATCGCCCAGTACCGCTCCATTCTGGAGCTGGATGAGCCCGTGGGCCGCAAGCTGGATTTCCTGACCCAGGAGCTGAACCGTGAGACCAATACCATTGGTTCCAAGTGCCAGGATCTGGATATCACCCGCATCGTGGTGGATATGAAGGCGGAGATCGAGAAGATCCGCGAGCAGATCCAGAATCTGGAGTAAGCCCTGAGATTCAGATGGTTCGGAGGAAAAGATGAAACTGATCAACATCGGCTTTGGCAATCTGGTCAGCGCGGGCCGGGTGGTGGCTGTGGTCAGCCCCGATTCTGCCCCGGTCAAGCGTCTGGTCAAGGAAGCGCGGGAGCGGGGGATGCTCATTGATGCGTCCTATGGCCGCAGCACCCGCGCTGTCCTCATCATGGACTCCGATCACGTTGTCCTTTCAGCCCTTCAGCCCGAAACGGTGGCCAGCCGTGCCGCCGGTCAGGCCGAGGGCAAAGCAGTGACAGAAGAGGAGCAGTAAGACCATGGAAAATGAAAAATATCTGTTTGTCGTTTCCGGTGCCGCCGGTACCGGAAAGGACAGTGTGGTCAGCGCTTTGCGCAAGGCCCACCCCGAGATCGAAAAAACGGTTTCTGCCACCACCCGTTCCCCCCGCCCCGGGGAGCAGGAAGGGGTAGACTACTACTACCGCACCAAGGAGCAGTTCCAGCAGCTCATCGATCAGGATGAGGTCGTGGAACACAACTTCTTCAACGGCAACTACTACGGCACCCTGAAGGAAGAGGTCAACAAGCGGCTGAACGCGGGCAAGCTGGTGGTCATGGTCATCGATGTGCATGGCGCGGCCAATATCCGCCGCATGTATCCCGGTGCCACCACCATCTTCCTGCTGCCCCCCTCCACCCAGGAGCTGGAGCGCCGCCTGCGCGGCCGCGGCACCGAGAGCGAGGAGAGCATCCGGGAGCGCCTGGAGATCGCCCGCAATGAGCTGGCCCAGCAGGACAAATTCACCCTCAAGCTGGTCAACGATGAGGTGAATGCCTGCGCCGCAAGGCTCTATGATGTCATCTGCCAGCGTGCGGGCCTGACCCGCTAAAACGCTTTGAAGGAGCTGCCTGAATGCCAAAAACGGTAGGCGTTGCAGTGAGCAACGCGACCTTTCATTTCGACAAACTCTATACCTATGCCGTCATGCCCGACCAGCAGGATACCGTCCGGCTGGGCAGCATGGTGCTGGTGCCCTTCGGGCGGGGGAGCCGTGCCCGGATGGGCGTGGTGCTGGCCTGCGATGCCGAACCGGAGAGCGCAAAGCTCAAGTTCCTGTTCGATGTTGCCCCGGCCTCTGCCTGCCTCACCCCGGAGCTGCTGCGGCTGGTGCGTTTTTTGAAGGAGCGCACCTTCTGCACCTACTACGAGGCCGTCAAGGCGGTCATTCCCTACGGCGCGCAGTACAAGCCCACCGTGGCGGAGGACGGCGTGACCCCGGTGCTTCAAAAGCAGCTCGTCCGCCACACGGAAAATGCCTACAAGCTGGTGGGCACTCTGCCCCCAAAGCCCAGGCCGACCGCCAAGCAGCTGGCCGCAGTGGCCCTGCTGGCCGGGGGAGAGCGCACCCTGTCTGCATTGGAGGAAAAGGGCATCAGCCGGTCAGTGCTGGACAACCTCTGCGCCAAGGGCGTGCTGGAATGCAGCAAGGTGAACAAATCCATCGACCTGTATTCTTCCATCCCGCTGAAGAACGAGCCCATCCTTCTCACGGAGGAGCAGCAGGCCGCCTATGACGCGCTGCTGCCCGGGCTGGAGGATGCTGCCCCGCACTCGGCCTTGCTCTACGGCGTGACCGGCAGCGGCAAAACGCTGGTGTTCCTGAAGCTCATCGAGCACTGCCTGCAGATGGGCCGCCGGGCGCTGGTGCTGGTGCCTGAGATCAGCCTGACCCCTCAGATGATCCTGCGGCTGAAAAGCCAATTTGGCAAGCGGGTGGCCGTGCAGCATTCCGCTCTCAACCACACTGAGCGCCTGCTTCAATGGCAGATGATCCAGGACGGCGGCGCGGATATCGTGGTGGGCACCCGCAGCGCGATCTTCTCCCCGCTGGAAAACATCGGCCTTGTCATCATTGATGAGGAGCAGGAGCACACCTACCGCTCCGAATCTGCGCCCCGCTACTCGGCCCACGAGGTGGCCCGGCAGCGCGCGGCGGAGAACGGGGCCCTGCTCCTGCTGGCCAGCGCCACCCCCAGCACCGAGAGCTATTATGCCGCCCAGCATGGCCGCACCCAGCTGGTGCGCCTGACCAAACGCTATGGCGGCAACCCGCTGCCCAAAGTCCAGATCGTGGATATGCGGGCCGAGCTTGCCTCCGGCAACCCCCGGGAGATCAGCCTTGCCATGGAGGATGCCATCTGGCACAACCTTGAGGCAGGCAAGCAGACCATTCTGCTGCTCAACCGCCGGGGTTACCAGACCGTGGCCCAGTGCGAGGACTGCCGCGAGGTGCTCAAGTGCCAGAAGTGCAGCGTGCCCATGGTCTACCACAAATCGGCCCACAAGCTGCTCTGCCATTACTGCGGCAGCCAGCTGGACCCGCCCCCTGCCAGATGCCCCGCCTGCGGCGGCAAACTGCAGTACCGGGGTTTTGGCACCCAGAAGGCCGAGGAGGAGCTGGCAAAGCTCTTTCCGGAGGCCCGCATCCTGCGGATGGATCAGGATACCACCGCCGCCAAGGATGCCCATGAAAAGCTGCTGGCAAAGTTTGCCCGGCATGAATATGACATCATGGTGGGCACCCAGATGGTGGCCAAGGGGCTGGATTTCGAGGATGTGACGCTGGTGGGCGTGCTGGGCATCGATTCGCTCCTGTTCGCCCAGGGCTTCCGGGCCTATGAGACCGTGTTCAGCCTCGTCACGCAGGTGGTGGGCCGGAGCGGCCGGGCAAAAGACCCCGGCTTTGCCATCATCCAGACCACCGACCCGGACAACCCGGTGCTCAACCTTGCCGCCGCGCAGGACTACGACGCGTTCTTCGAGCAGGAGATCGCCTACCGGAAGCTGGGGCTTTATCCGCCCTTCTGCGGGCTCTGCGTTGTGGGTTTTGCCGGGCCAAAGGAGAGCGAGGTGGCCCGGGCTTCCGCCCGCTTTGCGGCCCTGCTGGGCCGGCAGGCGGCCAAACAGCCCGACCTGCCCCTGCGGGTGCTGGGCCCCACCCCCGGCAGCATTGAAAAGATCAACGATTCCTACCGCTATAAACTCACCGTCAAGTGCCGCAACGACCGCCGTTTCCGGAACCTTATCCGGGAAACGCTGACCCTCTACGAGCAGGAAAAACTGCCCGGCAAGGCCACCGTTGTGGTCGATCTGCACTCGGACGGGGATATCTGATACAACACAACAAATTTTGGAGGTACCACTATGGCTATCCGCAATATCGTAAAAGAGGGCGACCCCATCCTGAACAAGGTCTGCCGCCCCGTGACCAACTTTGACGACCGCCTTGCCACCCTGCTGGATGACATGCGGGAGACGATGATCGCCGCCGACGGCGTGGGTCTGGCAGGCCCTCAGGTGGGGATGCTGCGCCGCCTGTTCGTGGTGTGGGACACCACCGATGCCCCCGAGGAGATCCCCGAGAATTATGAGTACAAGTTCATCGATTTCGTCAACCCCGAGATCCTTGCTGTTTCTGAGGAGGAGGAGACCGCCTACGAGGGCTGCCTGTCCTTCCCCGGCCACAACGGTGCCGTGACCCGTCCCGCTGCCGTCAAGGTGCGTGCGCAGGACCGCAACGGCAACTGGTTCGAGCTGGAGGCCGAGAACCTGCTGGCCCGCTGCATCCAGCACGAGAACGACCATCTGGACGGCATCACCATCATGGAGTCCAGCGAGTATTTCTACGAGGACACCGAGGAGGGCAAAAAGGCTGCCCGTGAAGCGAAAGGAAACAACTGATGCGCATTCTGTTCATGGGAACCCCGGATATTGCCGCAGAGTGCCTGAAGGCCCTGTATGCCGCCGGTCACGAGATCTGCGGCGTGTACACCCGGCGGGATAAGCCGGTGGGCCGCAAGCAGGTGCTCACCGCGCCCCCGGTCAAGGAAGTTGCTCTGGAGCATGGGACCCCGTGTTCCAGCCCCGCACCCTGCGGGACGGCAGCGAGGATGCCAACATCCGGGCGCTGGCCCCTGACCTCATCGTGGTGGTGGCCTACGGCTGCATCCTGCCCAAGTCCGTGCTGGAAGCCCCGAAGCATGGCTGCATCAATCTGCATGTGTCCCTGCTGCCCAAGTACCGCGGCAGCGCCCCCGTGCAGTGGGCTGTTCTGAACGGCGACACCGAGACCGGCGTTTCCATCATGCAGATGGACGAGGGGCTGGACACCGGCGATGTGCTGGTCTGCGAGAAGATCGCCATCGGCCCGGAGGAAACCAGCGGCGAGCTGTTCGACCGGGTCACCGCCGTGGGTGCCCGCGTCCTCTGTGAGGCGGTGCCCGCCCTGGAGGCTGGCACCCTCAGGCCCCAGCCCCAGCGGCATGAGAACGCCACCCTGGCCCCCATGCTGGACAAGGAGCTGGCGGAGTTCAGGCTGACCGATACTGCTGCGCACATCCACAACTGGGTACGCGGTATGAACCCCTGGCCCATGGCCTGGTTCGTGACCGCAGGCGGCAAAAAGGTCAAGGTGACCGAGTGCCGCGTGGCCGCCTCCAACGGTGAGGCTCCCGGCACGGTGCTTTCCACAAAGCCCCTGACGGTGGCCTGTGCCGATGGCGCGGTCCAGCTGCTTCATGTGGTGCCTGAGGGCAAAAAGCCGATGGATGGCACCTCCTTTGCGGCTGGTCTGCGCCTCAAAGCGGGGGATACCCTCTGATGGCGGCCAATCCGCGGGCAGCGGCAGTGGCTGCACTGGTCCGGCAGGAGCAGGACGGCTTCTCAAACCTTGTGCTGGATGCCGAACTCCGCCGCCAGAAACTGGAGGGCCGGGATAAGGCCTTTGCCGGTGCCATTTTCTACACCGTGCTGGAGCATCAGGGCACGCTGGATTTCATTCTGGAACAGTTCCTGCCCAAGGGCCTTGCCAGGCTGGACCCGCAGGTGCGCGAGATCTTGCGGGCCGCGCTGGCGCAGGCCCGCTATATGCAGGTGCCGGTGTCGGCGGCGGTGAACGAGGCCGTCAAGCTGACCCGCACCTTCAAAAAGGCGAGTGCGTCCGGGCTGGTCAATGCCGTTCTGCGCAAGGCCTGCAATTATGATCTGGAAACTGCCCGCTTCCGGAACGAGACCCAGCGCCTCATGGTGCTGGGCTCTGCGGGGCAGGATGTGGCAGAGTTCCTGCGCACCCATTACCCCGAGGAAGCGCTGGGCATCCTGACCCACACCGCCGACGGCGGCTGCACCAGCCTGCGGGCCAACTGCCTGAAAATGGATGCCGAGTCCCTCTGCAAAAAGCTGCTGGAAAGCGGCGTGAAGAGCGCGCAGCCCGGCCTTGTGCCCGGCAGTGTGCTGGCAAAGTTTGAGGGCAGCCCGGCGGAGCACCCGCTCTTCAAGGAGGGCTGTTTCCATGTGGAGGGGCAGGCCAGCCAGCTGGCAGCCCTCTGTGTGGAGGCAAAGCCCGGCGATACCGTGATCGACCTCTGCGCGGCACCCGGCGGCAAAACGCTGCTGCTGGCCGAGGAGATGCAGGGGCAGGGCGCACTGTACAGCTGCGATGTGGCAGAGCACCGGGTCGGGCTCATCCGGAGCGCTGTGGAACGGATGGGCTTTGCCCATGTCACCGCCCTCTGCAATGATGCCACCCGCCCCAACCCAAAGCTGCCCGCCGCAGACCGCATTCTGGTGGATGCCCCCTGCAGCGGCCTGGGTATTCTGGCAAAAAAGCCGGATATCCGCTATAAGACGCTGGGAAAAGCACGCCACGATGAATTATTGGCCACCCAGTCGTCCATTCTGGACACAGCAGCTGCTCTGCTGAAAGCAGGCGGGCGGCTGGTCTACTCCACCTGTACCATCGACCCCGCCGAGAACGAGGAGCAGGTGGCGGCGTTCCTTGCCCGCCACCCGGAGTTCCGGGTGGTCCGGCCCGCTGTGGCGTTCCCTGACGGAATGACGGTGGGGGAACACGGGGCGCTCTCGGTGCCCACCCGCACCGGGATGGACGGCTTTTTCCTCTGCGCCATGCAGAAAACCCAATGAACCCGCCGTCCGGTTCGTATTGATTCATAGGAGAATACCATGGAACAAAAACGCTGTATCTCTTCCCTGACGCTGGCCGAGCTGACCGCTGCGCTGAAAGCCATGGGTCAGCCGGGCTTCCGGGCAAAGCAGATCTTCCACTGGGTGCACCAGAAGCTGGTCACCGAGTTTTCTGCCATGACCGACCAGCCCAAGACCCTGCTGGCAAAGCTGGAAGAGCAGTTTTACATTGCTGCCCCCAAGATCGAGCGCCGGCAGGAAGCCAAGGACGGCACCGTGAAATATCTGCTGCGGATGGCCGACGGCAACTGCATCGAGACCGTTGTCATGCGCTACCACTACGGCAACACGGTCTGCGTCTCCACGCAGGTGGGCTGCCGGATGGGCTGCCGCTTCTGCGCCTCCACCCAGGCAGGCCGGGTGCGCAACCTGGAAGCCGGTGAGATCTGCTCTGAGATCTATACCGCCCAGAAGGACATTGGGGAGCGCATCTCCCACATCGTCCTCATGGGCATCGGGGAACCGCTGGATAATTTTGACGAGGTCATGCGCTTCCTTGAGAACATCTCCTCCCCGGAGGGCGTGAACATCGGAATGCGCAACATCAGCCTTTCCACCTGCGGTCTGGTGCCCAAAATCGACCAGCTGGCTGAGAAAAAGCTGCAGCTGACCCTTTCGGTCTCCCTGCACGCTCCCAACAACGAGATCCGCAGCGGCATGATGCCGGTCAATGATGCCTACCCCGTGGAGGTGCTGATGCCCGCTGTCCGCCGCTATCAGGAGACCACGGGCCGCCGGGTCAGCTTTGAGTATTCGATGGTGCGCGGTGTCAATGATTCCGATGCCTGTGCCAGACAGCTGGCCGATCTCATCCGGGGCATGGGTGCTCATGTGAACCTCATTCCCATCAACCCGGTGGACGGAAGCCCCTACTCGGCTACCGATGCCGCCAATGTCCAGCGCTTCCAGAAAAAACTGGAGAGCCTGGGGGTCAACGCCACGGTACGCCGCCGTCTTGGCAGCGAGATCAGCGCCGCCTGCGGCCAGCTGCGCCGGGACGAAATGAATGGTAAGGCGTAAATCGCAAGAGGAGAAGCCTATGAAACTAGCAGGAAAAACGGATGTGGGCCGCGTCCGGCAGGAAAATCAGGATGATTACCGTGCCGGGGAACTGCCCGGCGGTGCTGTCTGGGCACTGGTGTGTGATGGTATGGGCGGTGCCAAAGGCGGCCGCGAGGCCTCACAGGGGGCCTGCAATGTCATCGAACAGGTGTTTCAGGAGCAGTACGCCCAGTGCGGAGCAGGGCAGGAGGGAGCTTTTTTGAAAAAGGCCCTCATCAGCGCCAACCGCTATGTGTTCAACAAAGCCGCCCACGAGGAATCGCTGGCCGGTATGGGAACCACGGCGGTCTGCGCACTGGTGCGGGGCGGGGAAGCCACCCTCTGCCACGCGGGCGATTCCCGCGCCTACCTGCTCGCCGGGGGCCGGTAAACGTGACCCAGCATCACCAACGACCACTCCCTATGTGCAGGAG
>ENA-OQHF01001712-OQHF01001712.1-human-gut-metagenome-genome-assembly--contig:-NODE-1712-length-11793-cov-2.213355_pt1 | contig 11793 bp, 15 predicted proteins | sample MGYA00242559_ERZ504709 | MGnify/ENA primary metagenome ERZ504709 (study PRJEB26092, sample SAMD00036203) | human gut metagenome | host: Homo sapiens | study: EMG produced TPA metagenomics assembly of... | reverse complement strand
CCAGTGAATCCACAATAGACGCCATATCACTGTCTGCGATCAGATTACAGGACGAATACAAATTCATCGGTGAATGCACACTGTCTGTTAATGTAATCACTTTTGCACTGCGGTTGTTGGCAAACTCCATAGCCTTTAACGTCCGCATGGAATATCTCGGGAAAACTGATTCCGATAATTACATCTTCCTTACCAATACGAACCATTTGTTCCAAAAATTTCACTGGAACTGCTCGTCTGTATCAGACGTACATTTTCAAACATCAAAGTAAAATAAAATGCCATAAACGACGCAAGCGGCGCACAGCTTCTGATTCCAATAATATAAATATGTTTCGCATTCAAAATGGTATCTACTGCCATCTCAAATGCTGCCTGATCTATTTTTTCCAATGTGCTGTTGATTTTTTCCGCATCTGACTTTAAAACAGATTCTAAAATTTTTGACTGGCTGATCCTGCCATAAGTAACTTCCATACGCTGAATGGAGTTTAATTTGTTGCGTACCAGTTCTTCTAAGGCACTCTGAAATTCAGGATATCCCCGGTATCCAAGATGCATGGCAAAGCGCACAACCGTGGATTCGCTGACTCCGACCACCTCACCTAATTTTGCCGCCGTCAAAAATACTGCCTTATCATAGTTATCTGTGATATAGGTGGCAAGCAGTTTCTGTCCCTTGCTCAATTTACTGTATGACTCGTTGATCCGATTACTCAAATCATTCTTACTGCCCATAACCCCTCGTTCCTGTCATTTTATGACACCGTCTGCAATTTATGATGTGCCTTTGCACACCAACATTTCTATTATATCAAAACTTTTCCTTTTTGTCAGCTTTGAATCATTTTCATTCTGTAAAATTCACCTTTTCGTGCCATCAGCTCCTCAAACGTACCATATTCCACACAATGTCCGTCCGCAAGAACGGCAATCTTATCTGCATCACGAATTGTTGACAGCCGGTGTGCCACAATAAATGTCGTCCTCCCCTTCGTCAGATTTTCCAAAGCTTCCTGTATCAGTTTTTCAGAAATACTGTCTAAAGCAGACGTAGCCTCATCGAGTACGATCACCTCCGGATCACGGATCAGTGCTCGCGCAATCGCAATGCGCTGTCTTTGTCCACCGGAAAGTTTTCCTCCATGTTCTCCTACCATGGTATCAACCCCATTTGGAAGGCTCTCCATCAGATCCGTAAGATTTGCCGCCTTTATGACACGTTCTAATTCTTCGTCCGAAACATGTTCGTTTCCGTAAGTAATGTTTTCACGTATAGTCCCTGAAAATAATATGGATGTCTGTGGTACAACGGCAAGATGTTTTCTGTATGTACGCAGATCTATTTCCCTCATATCATTACCATCTAAAAGGACCTTCCCTCCGTCCGCCAAATGAAAGCCGATCACAAGATTTAACACAGTCGATTTTCCTGCACCTGACTCCCCGACTAATGCGATCGTCTCCCCCTGTTTTACATGCAGGTTCAGGTGATTTAACACCGGTTTGTCACTGTTTTTATAATGAAAGGAAACATCTTCAAAATCAAATATGCCAGTTACGTCCTCTAACTGCTTTTTCCCCTCATTCTGCTCCACATCCTCTGAGAGGAGCACCTCACCAATGGAATTGACAGATTCAATGCCTTTCGCGATTGTCGGAAGCAATGTAACGATTGCAGACACCTGATTGACCACCGTTGCAAAATAACTCTGGTAAAGTGTGATATCTCCCGCCATAATGCGTCCACGCAACGCAAGATAGCCGGTAAATGCCAGACAGACGACCTGAAACACCTGGAATACCGCCCATCCGACTGAACCAAATAATGCCTGTACCAGATCCAGTTTATATCCCTTTTCCGCCACTGTAAAAAGCTGTCCGCTCATCTTATGTACTTCTTCGTCCTCCAATGCGTGTGCCCTTGTCACCGGGACAAGTTCCACCATTCCATCACACGCGCAGATGTTTCTTTCCATTTCTTTCGAAATTCCGTATTCTTTTTTCATGACCGAGCGGAACGAAACCATCGTGATTGCCGCAAACCGGAGTTGTCAACAGAAAAAATACAAAACGATCTTACTTTTGATGCTGGACCACCAGCGCAAACCCCGATATTCAGTGCAATATTTAAATGCTTAAGAACATCTGTGTGGAAAGTGTCTCCACCGCCTCCACATCACGCATAATCTTAGACTGCAGCCTTCCAGACTGTGTCTCCACATGGTAGGCGATCGACAACTGCTGAAGTTTCCGGATCAATGCCTTACGAAGTCCTGTTTCTGCGTAACGTGTTGCAAGGCTTTTATATGATGTATACAGATAATTCATTGGTATATTAAGTGCGATCAAACCAATCTCAAGGGCTGCACTGATCCAGATATTTCTCACGGTATCAGGATTCTTCTGTGTCACATCATTGATGATATTTGCAGTTATGATTGGAAGTACCCACACACATGCATGCTTTATAAAAAAACAGATAACTGCCATAACAAATTTATGATAATTTCCTTTGTACAGTGCTATCAGAATCCGTATCGGATGACCTTTATATCTGCGATAACTTTCTATAAACCAGTTTTCTGTATCTATGCCATTTTTCGGCGACGTTTTCCGTTCAAAATTTTCCATTTTCTTATATCCTTTATCATTTATAGGATGATTCTAATTCTTTTCTTTGTAAAAAGCAATATTTCAGCAAAACAAAAAATGCCACAGCAGCATCCTAAAATACTGCCGTGGCATTTCATCAATCATATTCTAATTATACCGGATATGCACCATTCTTTGTATCTGCAATTGTTGCATCTACTTTTTTCTGCTGTGCTTCACGGTATTTGAAGAACTCAGTTGCAACCTGTGGGAACAATGCGTAAGATAATACATCTTCATCCTGCTGTTTCCACTGTTTCATCTCAGCTTCAATCTTGTCAAGCTCTGGCTCTAACAGATCTGCCGGACGACAGGTAATTGCATTCTTCTTCTCATCGCCTAATACTTTGTCAACAACTTCCGGATTGAACGGTTTTACAGTCTGACCGTATTTTCCAAGGAGAACATCTTTCGTCTCTTTGGTCGCTACTTTGTAACGCTCACCCATTAATACGTTGAATACAGCCTGTGTACCAACGATCTGTGAGGAAGGTGTAACAAGCGGCGGCTCACCAAGATCTTTACGAACACGCGGTACTTCTGCAAGTACTTCCTCGTATTTGTCCTCTTTCCCCTGCTCTTTTAACTGGGAGATCAGGTTGGATAACATACCACCCGGTACCTGATATAATAAAGTCTTGATGTTTACACCTAATACTTTCGGGTTCATCAGACCGCTCTCTAATGCTTCCTCTCTCATCGGACGGAAGTAATCAGCGATCTCAGCAAGTTTGTTCTGGTCTAAACCTGTATCAAACTCGGTTCCCTTGAATGCCTCTACCATAACCTCAGTAGCCGGCTGGGATGTTCCAAGTGCAAATGGAGACATTGCAGTATCGATGATATCACATCCTGCCTCTACTGCTTTCATGTATGTCATGGAAGCAACACCTGATGTATAGTGTGTATGTAACTCTAACGGGATATCGATCACTTCTTTGATCGCACGTACCAGCTCGTCTGCTTTCTGTGGAACTAAAAGTCCTGCCATATCTTTGATACATACAGAGTCAGCTCCCATATCCTCTACTCTTTTTGCCATATCTGTCCAGTAATCTAAGGTATAAGCATCACCGAGTGTATAAGATAAAGCCACCTGTGCATGTCCTTTTTCTTTGTTACATGCGCTTACTGCTGTCTGAAGATTGCGAAGATCATTCAGACAGTCAAAAATACGGATGATATCAATTCCGTTTGCGATGGATTTCTGTACGAAATACTCTACTACATCATCAGCATATGGACGGTATCCTAAGATATTCTGTCCACGGAATAACATCTGTAATTTCGTATTTTTAAAACCATCTCTTAATTTACGAAGACGATCCCATGGATCCTCTTTTAAGAAACGAAGGGATGCATCGAAAGTAGCGCCTCCCCAGCACTCAACAGCATAGTATCCAACCTTGTCCATCTTATCTACGATTGGAAGCATCTGCTCTGTTGTCATTCTTGTTGCGATCAGAGACTGATGTGCATCACGCAGTACTGTCTCTGTTATTTTTAAAGGTTTTTTAACAACTTCAGCCATTTTTTCCTCCTTATACAGCGAACCTGTTTTTGTTCTGCCGTCTGATTAAATTCCAAAGATTGCCATGAATACACCGGCTGCTACTGCAGTACCGATAACTCCGGCAACGTTTGGTCCCATTGCATGCATAAGTAAAAAGTTCGTAGGATCTTCCTCTGCACCAACTTTCTGTGATACACGCGCAGCCATAGGAACTGCGGATACACCGGCAGAACCGATGAGTGGGTTGATCTTGCCTTTTGTAATGAAGCAAAGTAATTTACCGAACAATACTCCGGCTGCTGTACCAAACATAAATGCAATCAGTCCAAGTGCAACGATCTTTAAAGTTGTTGCATTTAAGAAAGCCTCTGCACTTGTGGATGCACCAACGGAAGTACCAAGAAGGATAACTACGATATACATCAATGCATTAGATGCTGTCTCAGATAACTGACGAACCACACCACACTCACGGAACAGGTTACCGAGCATTAACATACCAACGAGCGGGGCTGTTGTCGGAAGGATCAGACATACAACAACGGTTACCACGATTGGGAATAAGATTTTCTCAAGTTTGGATACCGGACGTAAGTTCTGCATCTTGATCGCACGTTCTTTTTTCGTTGTAAATAACTTCATAATTGGCGGCTGAATGATCGGCACCAGTGCCATGTAAGAATATGCTGCTACAGCGATCGGTCCCATAAGGCCGGACTGTCCAAGTTTTCCAGCAAGGAAAATGGAAGTAGGACCATCTGCACCACCGATGATAGAAACGGCTGCTGCTGCTTTATCATTGAATCCCATCAGGATTGCAAGGAAATATGCGCCGAAAATACCAAACTGTGCTGCTGCTCCTAAAAGGAAGCTGATCGGGTTTGCGATCAGAGGTCCAAAATCGGTCATCGCACCAACGCCAAGGAAAATAAGGGATGGCAGGATTGACCATTCATCTAAGGTATAAAAATAATGGAATAAACCACCGACACCGTTACTCATCTGCTCCGGAGCTGCAAAGATATCCGGATAAATGTTTACCAGAAGCATACCAAATGCGATCGGAACGAGTAACAACGGTTCAAACCCTTTTGCAATCGCCAGATACAGGAAAATACATGCAACTAAGATCATTACGAAATTTCCCCATGTCAGGTTAAAAAAGGCAGTCTGATGAAGGAGGTTGCCCATTGTCTCAGTAAAATAACTCATTGTTATCCTCCTAAAATTAGTTGTTTAAAGTTGCCAGTAATGCACCTGCTTCTACCATGTCACCAACACTTACGTTGATGCTTGCTACTGTACCATCTTCGGTAGCAACAACCGGTGTCTCCATTTTCATGATTTCAAGAACTAAGATTGTGTCACCTTTCTTTACAGATGCGCCAACAGAAGACTCGATCTTAAATACTTTTCCTGCTGCACCTGCTTCGATCTTAACATTGCCTGCGCCACCTGCCGGTGCTGCTGCCTTCGGAGCTGCTGCCGGAGCCGGAGCTGCTGCACGTCTCGGTGCTGCTGCCGGTGCACTTACAGCACCATTCTCTTCTACAGTAACATCATAAACATTTCCATTTACGGTAATTGTATAGCTTTTCATTGAATCATCCTCCTGTGATCATTACTTTTTTACGACATATATTTATTATAACTTGTCTGCTTCGCCTATCTTCTATGGATAGAACGTACTACGAATCCATCTGCTGATGTTCCTTCTGCCGCTGCGATTGCTGCAGAAATAACTGCAACCAGTTCTAAATCATCAGTAAGCTGGGATGTCTCCTCACGCTGCTCGATCTGTTCTACAACCGGATCTGCCACATCTTTCTTCGCACCAGCATTTGCTTTTTTGTTCTGTAAATACGGAATCACTTTAAAGCAGCTGATGATCAGACTGATCAGGATAAGAACTACAAATACGGTTCCCATTCCCATCAATGTATTCATACCGGCTTTTCCCATTTTCTCGCCAAGTGAATACACAAGATCTGCACTTGCATCTGTAAGTTCCGGTGCTTCTGTCTCGTAATTGTATTCATATACATAAGAAACAACTACATCTCTGTCTGAGAAATGTAAAACCTGGTCTGCAGTCACAGTCTTCTGTGCTTTTGTCACAGTAAGATCTCCAAGTCCCTGATAGGAACCCAGATCTGAAACTGTTTCACCCCAGGATGTCAGTAAGTGGGCAAATGCATCCATTCCGTTTGAGTCATAATATTCTGCACCACTCTGTATATCTTCATCTGAAAAACGAAACAAGCGCAGATACTGTCTGCTCCATGTTATCCTGGATATCAGAATAACTCATACCAAAATAATCAACGCTCTTAGGATCCGTTCCACATGCTGTCATTGCCAGAACCATAAAGCAAAGACAAAGCATAAGAGATAATTTTTTCTTCATAACTTCACCTTTCTATTTTGTTCCATGTTTCTTGTCCGGTACACCTGCACATTTTGTGTATAATAATTCAAATGCATCTACAAGGTATTTTCTGGTGTCTGCCGGATCTAAAATAAGATCTACATAACCACGTCTTGCTGCAGTCATAACACTTGACTGTAATGCATCATATTCTTTTGCTTTTGCTGCGAGTTCATCTGCAGATGCATCTGCGTACATGATCTTTGCTGCAAGCTCGCCATCCATCATACCGATCTTTGCATCTTCCCATGCATATGTAAAGTCTGCTCCGATTGCTTTGGAGTTCATTGTCACATAAGCGCTTCCGATTGCATTTCCGGTGATCAGGTTTACTTTCGGGCAGGTTGCATCAGCGAATGCCATTGTCATGCGTGCAAGTGCTTTTGCAAGTCCTTTTTCTGCACAGACAGTAGCTGCATAACCTTTTACGTTTGTTAAAGACAATACCGGGATCTCGAACGCATCACAGAAGTTAACGAACTCTGCTGCCTTGTTGCATCCTCTTGCTGTCAGAGCTCCGGAGAACTCCTCTGCTTTTTTGCCCTCTTCATCGTAAACTTCTGAGCAGTTTGCAACAGCGCCGACTGTCATTCCGTTTAACTGGATAAATCCGGTTACCATATCTTTTGCATAGTTTTTCTTTGTTTCAAAGAATACATGTCCGTCTGAGATCTCACTTAATAAATATCTTGGATCGCCTTTCATGGCTGCCATGTTCTCACATGCACGGTTTAAATCATCCTGACACTCAGATGTGTATACATCTCCTTCATTATTTAAAGGAAGGACGCTTACTAACTCGCGGATCTCTGCAATGATCTCATCCTCTGTTCCAACAGCATCGATACAACCGTTTTTCTCACTCTGGAACTCTGCGGAAGAAGTATCGCATTTTTCAATACGGTTACCCTCGATCGCATTCGGGGAATTGATGAACATTTTTCCTTTGCTCTCCATAAATGCGAAATCAGATAATGCAGGAACTACTGCAAGTCCACCGCCACAGCTTCCGAAAATAGCGGAAATCTGCGGAACAACGCCGGATGCTGCAACCTCCTTTGCGTAGATCTCACCAAATCCGTTTAACGCATCCACAGATTCCTGTAAACGCATTCCGGCGCAATCGATAAATCCGATCACCGGTGCTCCCATTTTCATTGCCATGTCATATACGGCTGCAATCTTCTTTGCATGCATCTCTCCGATAGTACCGTTTAATACAGCTGCATTCTGGCTGTATACAAATACCAGATTGCCATCCACCAGACCGTGTCCGGTAATTACACCATCGGACGGTGTATCTGTGTCTGCAAGATTAAAGTCTGTATTTCTTGCGGTTACGAGAGAACCGATTTCCATGAAACTGTTCTCATCGACTAACTTGGTAATACGCTGCATTGCCAAGCTATCATTACTACTATTCATCCTTTTTGCCCTCCATCTATAAAGTTTGTTACCACATCTTTTGACATGGTACATAGTGAATAATGTAAAAATATAACAAATTCCGCTAGGATAAATTATAGATGGTCAGTGACAAATTTTCAAGAGAATTGTTAATTTTTTGACAGTTTTTTTTGCATACAAGAAATTTGGGGCTTTACATTGGAAATAATTCTGCTGTTTTTTTACACACCAGCAAAAATCGATTCTTTTTACCGTATTCTTCACTGTGACCACACGTTTTGCCAGAACCTCATCTCCCAGAAGGTATGTTATCTCACCGATAAAATCTCCTTCCGTTACCGGTGCATAAAGTTTCCGGGATAATTGATACTCTATGTGTACTTCCTGGTCTTTTTCGATCAATAGTTCCACATTTTCTTTCACCGGCGCAACTTCAAGTTCTGTCGTTACCTCTTCGCCGATCTTTGTGCCCTGTCCGTCCACCACCTGTACCGGAGCACATTCCCCTGCGTCCAGTTCAATCTCATCCAGACTTATTTTCCGGAACCGGGAAATTCCATACTGCATAAGCTTTTTTTGTATCTGCCCACTTATATGTTTTGTTATTCGGCCACCCGCAGGCAAGCAGTGCAACGATAAAAGTTCTGTCATCACGTTTTAATGCCCCGACATAACAATATCCCGCATTACCGGTAAAACCGGTCTTGCCTGACAATGCCCCGTCCATCATCTGCAAAAATGCATTATGATTACAGCAGGTGTAACTGTTTTTACCATCTATATCAGAAAACTGATACTGTCCTTCCCTTGTGATTGTAAGAAATTGCTCTGCCATTTCTGATGTTTTGATGCAGTACCGCATGATCAAAGAAAGATCTGCCGCTGTTGTGTGATGAAAGCCATTTTCATTTTTGGCATCCAGTCCGTTCGGTGTGATAAAATAACTGTCCTCACAGCCGATCTCCTCTGCTTTATCGTTCATAAGTTTTGCAAAATCACCCGTCGTGCCTGCAATGTGTTCTGCAATCGCCACAGCGCAGTCATTATAAGATTCCAACATCAGTCCGTACAGCAGATCTTTCAGATAAAACTTCTGCCCCTCCCGCATACCCAGATGAACTTTCGGCTGTGACGCTGCAAGCGTACTCACGGTCACTTCGCTGTCCAGGTCGCAGTTTTCCAGTGCAATGATACATGTCAGTATTTTGGTCGTACTGGCATTCGCCATCGCCTGGTGCCCGTTTTTTCATACAGGATACGCCCGGAATCCGCATCCATAAGCACAGCTGCTTTTGCATACAGGGAATTTTGATCCGGCTTTTCTGTCACTTCCTCCATCCGCACATTTTCTTTTTGATCAAAAGCCTCCACGATCTGTATCCCATATCCTGTTAAGATCACAGTGACAAGGATCCATGCCAGCAGTTTTTTCCACATACACCAGACTCCAAAAAAGCATTTCATCAATCCTTATGTATATAATACGCAAAAAATGCTCATTTTTGTGAAAAAAAGCATACGAAACCAGATCAGATATCCAGTTTCATATGCATTTCCGCTTCCGCTTCCTGTTTGAATTCTTCTACCTGGACCGAACTTAACACGGGAAGTTCATCGATTGACTGAACGCCAAAACTCCTTAAGAATTCCTCCGTTGTGCCAAAAAGCAGCGGGCGTCCCGGCGCATCCAGCCTTCCAAGTTCACATACCAGATTGTACTCCACCAGCTTGTTTACCGCATGATCGCAGGAAACACCTCTGATCTTTTCAATTTCCGCCTTTGTAATCGGCTGCTTGTAGGCAATGATCGAAAGGGTTTCAAGCAGAACGTCGGTAAGCACATGCTTTTTCGGCTGCTTTGCGATTTTCACCAGATATTCATACATTTCGCCCTTCGTACACATCTGATAAGAACCGTCCAGTTCCATGATCTTAACGCCGACGCCATCATCCTCATAGCGCCGCATTCAGAGTTCTATGATCTTTTTTGTCCGTTCGTATCAAGTTCCAGTGTTTTTTGCTATACGCTCTAATTCCACATGACTCTCCCCATTGTAAAACAGGATCGCCTCAACGATTGCCTCATAATTTTTTTTCTTCCATACCAACCCTCTATTCCGGTGTGTAAAAATTCCACACAGATCCCATTTCATTTCTGCTGTCACACAGCTAGGCCGCAATTTTTGATTCAATTTTTATATCATCAAACGTGTATTCCTGGGAAACAACGATCTTTCCCATCTTCATCAGCTCTAATATTGCCAGAAATGTCACAACCACTTCCATTTTCCCGGACTGTGCTTCTAAAAGACTCCGAAACGAAAAATGTCCGTGATGCAGACTGTATTCTTCCACATATGTCATCTTATCAGAAAGTGACACTTCCTCTTTCTCGATTCTTCCAAACTTCGAACGGACCGGATCGATCTTATCCGCCTGTTTCTTTATGATGGACTGAAAAATATCATTCAGCCTCGCAAGTGTTACCCCGGACATCAGTTCATTCACATCAACCGGTTCTTCATATGCAAGAACTTCGGGCGGGATTGTCGGTGCTTTAAACCATACTTTTTCCGCATCAATCTGACGGTCCCTGAGTTCATATGCCATACATTTATACATTTTATATTCCAACAGCTGCTGCACAAGTTCCGCTCTCGGATCTTCTTCTTCATCATCCTCGCTTTCTTTTGCAGGGAGCAGCATTTTTGATTTGATATCAAGCAGTGTCGCCGCCATCACGAGAAATTCGCTCATCACATTTAAGTCCTGTCTGCGCATTTCGGCAATATATTCCATATACTGGTTTGTGATCTCCACGATTGGAATATCATATATATTGACTTTATTTTTTTCTAACAGATGTAAAAGCAGATCTAACGGCCCCTCAAACACCTGAAGTTTTACAGTTAATTCCATCTATGTCATACCCTCTCATTCCACAAATATTGATTTTACCGTGGATTCCCGCAAAATTCAAGATTTTTATGCATAATGTACATCCTTCGCATCTAAAATAAATTATAACAGAACCCTACGGAGGGCATATTCTTGAAATTCATGGTTTCCATTCTGCTCGGTCTCAATCTCCTTGTGCAGGGCACGGTACTTCCTGCATCTTCCTGTTTCATTCCGAATGTAACCATCCCCCTGTCTCCTGCTGCCCAGACAGATACTGCACCTGCTGCAGACTTAAATATCTCCGCACCAAGCGCCATTTTGATGGAGGCTTCCACCGGTGCCGTCGTCTACGAAAAAAATTTCCCACGAGGCAAGGCATCCGGCAAGTGTCACCAAGATCATGACGCTGCTTCTGATCTTTGATGCACTCTCATCCAAACAGATTTCCTTAGATGACACGGTGACCGTCTCCGAATATGCAGCAAGCATGGGCGGTCCCAGGTGTTTTAGAACCGGGTGAAACCCAGACAGTCGAAACGATGATCAAATGTATCAGTGTTGCGAGCGCCAATGACGCCTGTGTTGCCATGGCAGAACATGTTGCCGGTTCCGAATCAGAATTTGTCCGCATGATGAACGAACGCGCAAAAGGACTCGGTATGAATGACACCAATTTCGTCAACTGCTGTGGTTTAGATGCCGACGGACATATGACCAGCGCCAATGACATTGCACTGATGTCGCGCGAACTGATCACAAAATACCCGAAAATCCATGATTACTGCACAATCTGGATGGAAAATATCACCCACACTACCGCAAAAGGTTCCTCGGAGTTCGGTCTGACGAACACCAATAAGCTGATCAAACATTACCAGTATGCCACCGG
>ENA-OQHF01001710-OQHF01001710.1-human-gut-metagenome-genome-assembly--contig:-NODE-1710-length-11798-cov-3.835575_pt1 | contig 11798 bp, 14 predicted proteins | sample MGYA00242559_ERZ504709 | MGnify/ENA primary metagenome ERZ504709 (study PRJEB26092, sample SAMD00036203) | human gut metagenome | host: Homo sapiens | study: EMG produced TPA metagenomics assembly of... | reverse complement strand
CTTCCAGCGTGCTGAACACCAACTTTGCTCTGGCCGCTTACTTCCAGGCTTACGGTGCATACCCCAACAAGTGGATCATGCGCGATGGTGAGCTCGTCAACGGTATCGTTCAGGACGAGATGGTCGATGCTCTGAACGGCCTGAAAGATCTGTATGACCGCGGTGCTCTGGCACCCGACTTTGCAACCTGGAACTCTGACCAGTTCACCGAGCGCGTTACCTCTGACCAGGTTGGCGCTACCTTTGGTACCTACTACATCCCCGCATGGCCGCTGAACCAGAACAAGGATGCCAACCCCGATGCCGACTGGAAAGAAATCAACCTGCCAAACCTGGGCGGCAATGCAAAGCCCGCTATGAACCAGGCTTCCATCCAATTCTTTAACGTTGTTACCAAGAACGCCCCCGAACACGCAGAAGAAGCTCTTGTCAAGCTGATCAACCTGGGCATGGCTGTCAACGAAAACTGCGCGACCGATAAGACCATCTTCAATGGTCTGGATAAAGCCGAGAACGGCGCATCCGTTTTCTATCTGCCGGTTTACATCTACTTCCCGGTACCTTGGGCAACCTACCGCCCCGAAATATGGGCAGCTTATGAGGCAAAGGATCGCGATTCTCTGAAGGTCGAGTACGAGAAAGTCATGTACGACTATATGGATGACTGGCTGACCAACGGCAACAACTCTGAAAACCGCGGCACCTCCTGGGGCCAGTACAAGAGCCGCCTGGAAAAGGGCATGGGTATTGACATTGGCCTGACCGCACGCGAGACAGGTTTCTATGAGACCAACTACTTCTACGGCGGTGCAACCGCTACTGAGCAGCGCGCTTCCTCCACGCTGTCCGATACCGCAACTTCCTTCATCATTGAGTACATCATGGGCCAGAAGACCGAAGCCGATTGGGAAAGCTTTAAGCAGAGCTGGAACGACATGGGCGGCGCTGACTGGACCAAGGAAGTCAATGAGCAGTACAAGAGTATTGCTGGCTGATGTGTAAAGAAAAAGCTTTTGCGCTGAATTTCATGTAACGTTTCCTCTCTACACCATATCTTCCCCTTCACCCCGGCCGTTTCTCCTCCAAGGAACGGCCGGGAATTTTTTAGTTAGGAGTTAGGAGGGAGGAGGTAGGAGTTGGGGGAGCGCTTAATGAATTTTAATGAATAGAGAATAAATAGTAATTGTGGTGGACCGCGGCGCGCTGCGCCGCTCAAAGCTCCGGTAAAAGATCTGATATCTCCGGAAACATGAGAAACGCCGTTTGAATGCCTAAATTCTGCGCAAGCTTGACCATTTTGCCGCAAGGTCTCTGCATCGTCAAACAGCACGAAGTGCGTGCCATTTCCCGCGGAGTAGGTGAAATATTTCGCCATCAGCTCGCGGGAAAAATAGACGGACGATGGATGCTTTTCCCGCAGGGCGAGCAGCTCTTCGCGCGTGAGCGGTGTGCCGCAGCCGGAGGGACAGGGGAGGGGAAAGTCCATCATTACGCGTTCCAAGTCGAGCGCCAGACGCTCCGCGCCATAGCGGCAGGCGGTTTCCTCCAGCAGCGCGCGCAGCGACCCGCCGGAAAGGCCCGTGCCGACGAGGAGCGCTGCGCCCTCGGCCGGGAGCGAGAGGGGGCAGTAGAGCGCCATCCCCCGCGCACTCAGGCGGGCGGAGAGATGCGAGAGAAACGAAAGCCGGTCAGAATACGGATTGGTCTCAAAGTCCGCCAGCACGCCCTGAAAGCCGCGCTTGACGCATTCCGCGACGATGGTGCGGCAGAGCGTGTCGATGCGTGGGATCGCCCCGGTGCAGCGGTCGGAAAGACCCATGAGCCCGCCGCGCGGGAAGACCGTTGCGTCGCAGCGCGTCAGGCATCCGCCCTGACCGATGGCATAGGCCACGTGGACGAGCGGCAGTGCGGGCCTTGAGGCACACTCAGAGAGCGCCTTTGGCGTGATGGCGAGGTAGGTGAGCAGAAAAATCCCCCCTTGTGAAAAGCGCGTTCGGCGCGTATAATAACCGTAATACTTTTATGCGCGATGGGAGACCGATATGCTCAGATTGCTTTGCCCGCAATGGGTGTTTGACAATTACGAGGCCGTGACGCCGGAATTTTTGAAAGAGCATGGCGTGAAGCTGCTGCTCTCCGACCTCGACTTCACGCTCGCGCCCAAGAGCCAGAGCGAGCCGGACGAGTCGCTCACGTGCTGGATCGGCGCGCTGAAGGAGGCGGGCATCGAGTTTGCGATTTTGTCGAACAATAGAAGCCCCGTGCGCGTGGAAAAGTTCTGCAAGCCGCTTAAAGTCGGCTACGTCGGCCACGCGGGCAAGCCCGGCACGCGCGGCTTTCACGAGGCGATGGCGCGCTACGGCGTGAACGCGAGGGAGACGGCAATGCTTGGTGACAAGCTGCTCACCGACACGCTCGGCGCTCGGCGCAGCGGCGTTCTGATGCTGATGGTCGAGCCGCGCGGCGGCGCGGTGGGTGCGTGGAACCATGTGCTGCACGCCTTGCAGCAGCCGTTCAAGGCCGCAAGCGCGCACGACGAGCGGAAAAAGCACTGAAATTTGCAAATTTCACCCACAACATCAAGAAAAACACTTGCATTGCCGCACTATATGCGGTAAAATACCATAGGTTTAGAACCGATACTTTGTGAATTTGAGGATAGCGATGATATCCTCGGGAATACAGGAGGAAATAGTTATGGCAACGATTACCGCTGGTGAGTTCAGAAACGGTAAAGTATTTGAAATGGAAGGCAAGTACTATCAGGTCGTCGAGTTCCAGCATGTCAAGCCCGGTAAGGGCGCGGCCTTCGTGCGCACCAAGATGAAGAACGTCGTCACCGGCGGCGTGACCGAAACTTCTTTCAACCCCACCGCGAAGTTCGAGGAAGTGGCCATCGAGCGCAAGAACATGGAGTACAGCTACAACGACGGCGATCTGTACTACTTCATGGATCAGGAGACCTATGATATGGTTCCCCTGAACCGCGATATGCTCGGCGATGCGTTCCGCTTCGTCAAGGAGAACACGATGTGCATGATCCTGTCCATCAAGGGCAATGTCTTCGGCGTCGAGCCCCCCAACTTCGTTGACCTTGAGGTCACCGAGACCGAGCCGGGCCTTGCCGGCAACACCGCGACCAACACTCTCAAGCCCGCAACGCTCGAGACCGGCGCGGAGATCAAGGTGCCGCTGTTCATCAACATCGGCGACAAGATCCAGATCGACACCCGCACGGGCGAGTATATCGGCCGCGCCAAGTAATAGACATTAAGTAAGCAGCAACAGGAAAATCGTAGTTCCGGTAACAGAAAGGAGTTTTACGATGGGTATTTCTGAAAAAGTCGCGTATCTCAAGGGCCTGATGGAGGGCATGAACCTGAATGCGGATTCCAACGAGGGCAAGCTGTTCCTCGCGATCGCCGACGTTCTTGACGAGATCGCTCTCGAAGTCGAAGACCTGACTGACGAGGTCATGGAGCTCGGCGACGGCCTGGACGTCATCAGCGACGACCTCGGCGACGTGGAAGATATCGTCTATGATGAAGACGAGGACGACTACGAGGATGAGGAAGACGACGAGGACGACGAGGAGGAGTGCTACGCCACGACCTGCCCCGAGTGCGAGGAAGAGATCTTCTTCGACGATTCCGTCCTCGAAGACGGCAAGGTCGAGTGCCCCAACTGCGGCGCGACTCTCGAATTCGACCCCGCCGACCTTGTGGAAGACGAGGAAGAGAAGGACGACTAAGCGTCTGAAAACCGTATAAAGTAAAGGACCGCCACAGCAGGAAACTGCTGTGGCGGTTTTTGCTATTTTGAGGTTATGAAGCGGTGTGCTTCGTCTCCACTGTGCTCTTGTCAATGATCAGGATAACAAGGGACACAAGGAACATGATCGCCAATGCGATCTCGAGCACGGAATTCATACTTGCGAGCAGGGAAGCATCCTTCCACTCGATGTAGGATGTCATATTTGTGGGGATATCATAAATGAAATGCAGCAGCATGGGAATGACGATGTTGCCTGACTTGAGATAGATGACCGCAAAGGTAAATCCGATGGCCCCTGACAGAAAGAAAGCGGAGGTGCTCCAACCGGTCACCACATGAGCCGCCCCAAAGACAAGAAAACTGACAAAGGCATGGAGCAGACGGCTCCAAACGCTTTTATTCCCGTGGAAATATCCTTCCAAAATGAGAAGGCGGTAATTCAGTTCCTCATAAAGGGCAGTCGTGAGCTGCTGCAATAGGATCCTTGCGAAAAACAGCCCTGCGGTGAGACCTGAAATTCCCCTGCATCCGACATAGACGGCGGCCACGTAGCACAGCAGAAATACGAGAAAACCGAGACCTGATAATATGGCAATCTTACTGTTATGAAGGCTTAGAATTTCCCTTGTCGTTTTCCCGTACAACCGTGTTCCGAGCATCAGGATGATGACTCCGAAAGCGGCACGCAGCATACTGCTGAGCAGATACCATGGAATGCCAGACACAAAGTTCCCGATGATTCGCGATAATAAGATGAACGCCGCACCCAGTATGACGGCCCAGAGGATTCCGCTAAATCGTTTATCCCATAGTAATGGTTTCATCTTATTTAAAGCTATTCTCGTAAATATCAAAAAACCTGCTGACAAATTGGGCCTGCTGGCGCGCTTCCTCCGAGCCGGTCGTGGCTTGCCAGCCGTAAGTTTGGTAGGAGGGGCAATTGAGCTTTGAAAGCCAGAGCAGATGGAACTCTTTTCGGATGAGCGAAATGCCCTCCGGATAGTGCTCGCGCAGCGCGGCAAAGGCCTCGCCGGGGTCCTTGAAAACGGCATACCCATCTTCTCCCGCGCCGATCGCAAAGCGCGCGTCGCGCTCGTAATAGTCCTCGACGTTTACATTCCCCCTGATGTTCCCCTGACCTGCGACATAGTCCTGCACACAGGGATTCGTCACTTTGTTGATCTTGCCGTTGAAAACAAACACGGCGGCAAGGATGAGGACGGAAAGGATCGCCAGTTCTGATTTTTTCATAAGTGCTGCCTCCTGTCGGTTGTCATTTTGCGGCAAAGCGCCTTGTTTGATTTCACTCTATCACGGGGCGGCTACAATTGCAAGGCAGAACGGCTGCGGCCATGGTTTGTTTACAAATTTCCGGTTGTACGGCGCGCGAAAGCGTGGTAAACTACCTCATAGCAACGAGCGGAGGCGCTGCCGCCGAAGCAATAGACCGGAAAGGAAGAACATACTATGAAAATTGCAATTCCCTGCGAGAATGGCGAAGTGATGCAGCATTTCGGCCATGCCACGGAGTTTACCGTTTACACCATCGAGGATATCAAGCCCATCGAAAAAGAGACCGTCACGTTTGACGATACCGACCACGAGAAGGTCGCGGGCGGGCTCAAATCCCGCGGCGTCGATCTCGTCATCTGCGGGAATATCGGCGAGGGTGCGCACGCCGCCATCGACAACGCGCATATGCTGCTCATTTCCGGCGTGACCGGAAATGCCGACGAGGCGGTCGACAGCTTCCTCCAGGGCAATCTGGAGCTGATGACCGGCGACAGCAGCGCGAGTGCCGGCGGCTGCGGCGCGGGCTGCGGGGCCGGATGCAGTGCATGCGGCGGTGGCTGCGGCGGTTGTGGCGGCGGCTTCCACGAGCCGTACGTCGAGACGCGCACGTTCACCGATATCGTCACGCTGACGGAAGATAACTTCCAGACTGAGGTGCTCGACGATCCGGGCCTCATCATCATCGACTTCTGGGCCGAGTGGTGCCAGCCGTGCAAGATGATGGCGCCTGTCTTTGCCGAGCTCAACGGGGAAGAGGACAAGGTCAAGTTCTGCAAGGTCAACGTCGACGAGCAGCCGAACCTCGCTTCGATGTTCGGTATCGACTCCATCCCGACGCTCGCCGTCGTGCAGGACCGCCACACGCTGACCGGCATGGTCGGTGTGCACGATAAGGCCGACATCAAGGCGATGCTGGAGAAGTGCAAGGCATGAGAATTCGATACAATGAAGACGCGGAGGTCGTCGCCCGCCTGCGCGCCGCGCTCTTAAAGCGCGAATTACAGTGCCCCTGCCGCTTGCAGAAAATCGAGGACAACGTCTGCATGTGCAAGGAGTTCCGCGACCAGATCGCTGACCCCGAATTCGAGGGCTACTGCCACTGCCGTTTGTACTACAAGGAAAAGTAAAAATTGGTTATAGACCTATGGTATTTTACCACACGTCTGAAAAAAGCACCGGCCAAAACGGTGCTTTTTCATTCCATCAAACGCTGCATATCCTGCGGGATAGGCGCTGTAAAGTGTAATTTCTGTCCGGTGACCGGCTGGGTGAACCACAGCTCGTACGAGTGCAGCGCGGGGCGGGCGATGAGGGTTTTGTCCTCCGTGCCGTAGAGCCAGTCGCCCGCGAGGGGATGACCGAGGTATGCCATGTGGACGCGAAGCTGATGCGTGCGACCCGTCTGCGGGCGCAGGCGCAGGAGCGTGAAGCGGCCGCTTACTTGCAGGACCTCGTACTCCGTGAGGCTCGGAAGCCCGTCCGCGCGCACGCAGCGGCGGATGATGGAGCCCTCCGCGCGGCCGATCGGCGCGTCGATGATGCCGCACGGCGGTTCAACTCTGCCGACGGCGACAGCGCGGTACTCGCGCCGCAGATCGCTTGAGTGCAGTGCGCGGCGCAGGCGGTCGTGCACGTAGCCGCTCTTTGCGGCGATGAGGAGGCCAGACGTCCCTTTGTCAAGCCTGCTCACAAAATGCGGCACGCTGCCCTCGCCGAGATAACTCGTCAGCATCGCTGCAAGGCTCGGCGCGGAGGCGTCACCCGACTTCGGGTGCATGGCGACGCCCGCAGGCTTGTTGAGCACGAGCAGGTCGTCGTCCTCGTAGACGATGTCGGGCTTTGCCGCATTTGCGCAGTACAAGTCCTCGCGCGGCGTACGCTCGCTGAGGACGACGCTGACGGTGTCGCCCGCGTGGACGATTGTGTTGACATGGACGCTCTGTCCGTTCAATAAAATGGCGTTTTCGCGCCATTTGAGGCTTTTGAGCAGCGTGTAGGAAAGCTGAAGACTGCCGCGCAGGATGCCTTTGACCATGCGGCCGTCCTCCTCCGGCGTCACGGTGTATGTGAGAATGCGCATGGAAGTTCTCCTTTCCCGAAGTAAACGGCGCGTAAAATTCACACATAGTATACCATCTTCGCGCGAAAAATGATATACTGAATCACACTTCGGCGCTGCCGAAAAACAAGCAACAGGAGGCCAATGGCATGGACAAGAGAACCATCTGCCTTTTGAACGATTCCTTTCCGCCCGAGATCGACGGCGTGGCGAACGCCGTCGTGAACTACGCGAAAAACATCACGAAAAGCGGCGAAACGCCATTGTCGTCACGCCGACAATGCCCGGCGCGGACGACAGCGCGTTCCCATTCCCCGTGCTGCGCTACCTGAGCATCGACACGCGCAAGAAGCTCGGCTACGTGGCGGGCTATCCGTTTTCACCCGAGACCGCGCGCGTGCTGACGGAGCAGAAGGTCGAACTGATGCACACGCATTGTCCCATCACGTCGTGCCTGCTGGCGCGCTCGCTGCGCGCCGTGGTCAACGCGCCGCTCGTGCTGACGTATCACACGAAGTACGATGTCGACATCGCCAAGGCTGTGCGCGGCAAGCTCTTGCAGGAGAGCGCCATTCGCGCGCTGGTGCAGAACATCGCAAGCTGCGATGAGGTCTGGGTCGTGAGCCGCGGGGCGGGGGAAAATCTGCGCTCGCTCGGCTACGAGGGCGACTACATCGTGATGGAAAACGGCGTGGACGTGCCGCGCGGGCGGGTGTCTGACGAGGCCATCGCCGCGGCGACGGGCAGATATGACCTGCCGCAGAACGTGCCGGTCTTTCTCTTCGTCGGGCGGCTGATGTGGTACAAGGGTATCCGCATCATTTTAGACGCGCTGAAAACGCTGCGCGAGAAAAATGTCGACTTCCGCATGGTGTTTGTCGGCGAGGGCGCAGACGGCGCGGAGATCCGCAGTTATGCGGAAGAGCGGAAGCTCTCCGACCGCTGCTTTTTCACAGGTGCGATCTCTGACCGCGAGATCATCCGCGCGTGGTATGGCAGATCTAACCTGTTTCTCTTCCCGTCGACGTTCGACACGAACGGCCTTGTCGTGCGCGAGGCCGCAGCCAGCGGTACGGCGACTGTGATGATCCGAAATTCCTGCGCGTCCGAGGGCGTGGGCGACGGGCGAAACGGCTTTTGCATCGAGGAAAACGCCGCGGCGATGGCGGCAAAGCTCGAAGAGCTCTGCCGCGCGCCGGAGGTGATGCAAGTGGTCGGCGAAAACGCCCAGCGAGAGCTGTACGTTTCATGGGAGACGGCGGTGCAGCGCGCCATGGCACGCTACGAGGTCGTCATCGACAATTACCGCAGCGGAAAATATCCGAAGCGCGAGCGCTTCGGCGACGAGTTTTTCAAAACGCAGGGCGGGCTGATGGAGGCATTTGCCAGCGTGGGCGAGCTGAGCGAGGAGATCGCCGTGGGGCTGCGCATTGAGCGCGACGAGGCGTTGCAGACCATTGTCCGTTCGCGGCAGGAGCTTCGCGGGCGGTTCGGCGAGACAAAGCAGGAGCTCGCCGAGCGCTACGAGACGATTTTGCAAAAAGTGGACCGCTATTTATGAGAAAAAGACGAGCGAAAATTCGCTCGTCTTTTCTTCTTAATCTTCGTGTTTTGGCTTTTCCGCGGCGAACCACATGTTCCACTGGAAGGAGTACGCCCTACGCGACGCCTCGTCCGCGCAAATTAGACGCACGCGCGACGGCTGTGCGTGCTCATAGCCGTAGTCCATGATGGCGCGCAGGACGCGGTAGGCGGCCTTCAGGTCGCTGTCTGTGCAGGAGAGGGTCAGCGTGTCGCCGTCCGTGAGCGGCAGAAGTTCGGTCACATGGTCGGAAGAGGGGAGGGCGGAGATGTCCCCGCAGATGATCTCAACGGTCATGGCAGCCTCCTCAGCGGTTCAGATACGCGCGGCACTTTGCCTCCGCGTCGTGCGCAAGCTGTTCTTCGTCGACTGTGACAAGATGACCGTGGTCGACCGTCACACGGCCCTGAACGACTGTGTAGTCAACGGGTCCGCGCACGCCGACAGTGCCGAGCACGCTTTTGGGGTCAAAGCACGAGCCGACGAGCTCGAGCCTGCGCGAGTCGATCATGAAGAGGTCGCAGCACTTGCCGACCTCGAGCGAGCCGATGTCGTCGCTGCGGCCAAGGATGGCCGCGCTGCCGCATGTTGCCATCTTGAGCACGTCGTAACCGCTGGGGGCAGCTTTGCTGCTGTTCAAACGGTGCAGCAGGAACGCGACGCGCAGTTCCTCCATCAGCGATGAGCCGTCGTTCGAGGCTGAACCGTCAACCGCGAGGCCGACCGGCACGCCGAGCTTCAGCATCTCGGGCACGCGGGCGACGCCGGAGGCGAGTTTCATGTTCGAGATCGGGCAGTGCGCCACGCCGGTGTGCGTCTTTGCCAGCACGCGCAGCTCCTCGTCGTTGAAGTGGATGCCGTGAGCGAACCAGACGTCGCTGCCCGTCCAGCCGAGGCGTTCCATGTACTCGAGCGGGCGGATGCCCTCGCGCGCGAGCATGAAGTGTTCTTCGTCCTTCGTCTCGCACAGGTGGGTGTGCAGGCGCACGCCGTACTCTCGCGCGAGCACGGCGCTCTCGCGCAGAAGGTCGGCAGACACGGAGAACGGCGAGCACGGGGCGAGCGCAACGCGGTGCATCGCGCCGAACGACTTGTCGTGGTATTTCTCGATGACACGGGCGGAATCGGCCATGATCTCGTCGACCGTCTGCACGACGCTGTCGGGCGGCAGGCCACCGTCCTTGACAGAGAGGTCCATACTGCCGCGCGAGGCGTACATGCGCGCGCCGATCTCGTCCGACGCGGCAAACTGCGCGCCAATGAGGTCGCCCGCGCCCGCAGGGAAGACATAGTGATGGTCGAAGCAGGTCGTGCAGCCGTGCTTCATCAGCTCGCCAAGGCCCGTGAGCGTCGAGAGGCGGATGACGTCCTCGTCGAGGTTTTTCCAGATCTCATAGAGCGTTTTGAGCCAGTCGAAGAGCTCCATGTTCTGTACTTCCGGCAGGTTGCGGGAAAAGACCTGATAGAGATGATGGTGCGTGTTGACAAGGCCGGGGTAGCAGAGCATGTGGCTCGCGTCAATCACCTTTTCCGCCTCCTGCGGCAGATTTTTACCGATCGCGCGGATGAATCCATCCTCAGCATACAGATCGACGTTTTTCATAAACCGTGTCCGCGTCATCACACGACACCAGCGAACGAATGTTTTGAATGAGCAGAGTAGACATAGCAATACCTCTTAGACCCGCGCCAAACGCAGGCAGATTTAGTGAAAAATAGCAAGAAGCGCATTTTGCTGCCTCCAGCGGCAAAACAGCTCAAAAGCCTCGCAGAGTTTCACGCCGCGCACGGCGTGAAATAAATTGGAATTCATCGCGGAGGACGACATGCGCGCTCTATTTTGCGCCGCGCACGGCGCAAATAAATTGAAATCCGTCGCGGAGGACGACATGCGCGTCTGCAGCGACACTTTGCAGCGATTGGAGCGGTGAGCGACAAGCGCTGAAACTTGTCATAAAACAAAGCACCCATGCGGGTGCTTTTTGTTTTTAAGATTTATCTCTCTTCGCGGAAGTAGCTCAGACCCAGCGATGCGGGCGGCTGATCCTCGCGCTTCTTGCGCAGCGACACGATGATCAGAACGACCAGCGTGACGACGTAGGGGAGCATCTTGTAGAGCTCCTTGATGGCAAGGTTGGTGCCGGTGGGGATGAAAATATAGAGGATGTAGAACCCGCCGAACAGGATGGAGGCCAGCACGCTGACGTTCGGACGCCAGATCGTGAAGATGACGAGCGCGATGGCGAGCCAGCCGCGGTCGCCGAAGGCGTTGTTGGACCAGACGCCGCAGGCGTAGTCCATGACGTAATACAGGCCGCCGAGACCCGCGATCATGCTGCCGATGCAGGTGGCGAGGTATTTGTACTTCGTCACGTTGATGCCGGCTGCGTCCGCCGTCGCCGCGCTCTCGCCCACGGCGCGCAGGTGAAGACCCGTGCGGGTGTGCTTGAGGAAGTACGACGCGAACAATGCGATGACGATGGCGAGGTAGGCAAGGAAGCCGTAGGACAGGAAAACCTGACCGAACCAGCCGCCGACATTCAGGGATTTGCTGAAATAGGCGCTCGTCGCGCTCAGCGCGATGGAGGGGACTTCACTGTCGGTCAGCTTGATGAGCGAGCCGCCGAAGAAGTTGCCGATGCCGACGCCGAACGTCGTGAGTGCAAGACCCGTGACGTTCTGGTTGGCGCGCAGCGTAACGGTCAGCAGGCAGTAGAGAAGGCCCATCAGAAGCGAGCCCAAAAGCGAGCAGAGCATCGGGATACCGATGGCGAGGAACGCGTTCATGTCGGCAGCCGGGGTGGACTGCTCGTAGAAGAACGCGCCGATGACGCCGCAGATACCGCCGACGTACATCACGCCCGGAATGCCGAGGTTCAGGTTGCCGGACTTTTCCGTTAGGATCTCACCGGTGCTGCCGTAGAGCAGGGGAATGCCCTGCATGACCGCACGGGGAAGAAAAGCAGTTAGATCAAATGTCATTGCTTCACGCCTCCTTCTTGCTCTTGCGCAGGCTGACCTTGTAGCTGATGAAAAACTCGCTGCCGATGATGAAGAAGAGGATGATGCCCGTCAGGATATCGGCGAAGG
>ENA-OQHF01001709-OQHF01001709.1-human-gut-metagenome-genome-assembly--contig:-NODE-1709-length-11801-cov-2.365513_pt1 | contig 11801 bp, 12 predicted proteins | sample MGYA00242559_ERZ504709 | MGnify/ENA primary metagenome ERZ504709 (study PRJEB26092, sample SAMD00036203) | human gut metagenome | host: Homo sapiens | study: EMG produced TPA metagenomics assembly of... | reverse complement strand
CCATGTATGAAAAGCACCTTCTCCTGCGGTACGATCATCGCATTTTCAAACGCCTGGAACTCTTATCAGTGGGCTCATCTGATTATGTATGATGATCAGAAAATACCTATGACGGTATTTCTGACGCTGGGATTAAACGGAAATAACATGACACTTGTACTGCTCAGCATGGTTCCTTCTCTTGTTGTATTTTTTATTTTTCAGAAATTCTTTGTAGAAGGAATGAACGGAGCTTTAAAATAAGCACACAAAACTTCATACAGCTATCTTTCGAAAGAATTAAGATTTTCTCCCATGTTTCTTCCTTGTATCTCCCCTGTATGCATGCTATATTAACTGTATCAACACGGTTAGTACACTGTATGTCATACAGATTTCTTTCCATCCGGTAAACTCCCGGCAATCTGTCTGACATCCACAAATGTGTTCAACTTGAATTTATTGATAAGGAGATTTCCTATGATACAGATAAATTACCGCGATACGCGCCCGTTTTATCAGCAGATTAAAGATAATGTGCGGCATCTTGTTGTAAGCGGTGCTCTGAAAAAAGATGACAAACTGCCTTCTGTCCGGGAATTGGCAGCTTCACTGGCCATCAATCCGAATACGATCCAGCGGGCTTACCGGGAACTGGAAAATGAAGGTTATATCTATACCCTGCCCGGAAAGGGCACCTTTGCGGCAGAAATGGACCATACCAATCAGATCCGCCAGCAGGAATTACTACCACAGTTTGACAAGATCGTATCTGAGCTTCTCTACCTGTCCATGCCGGTCAATGAGCTCACAAATCGTATCCTTTCCCTCTCAGGAAGGAGGATTCAGGCATAATACAGGCAGAACATATTACAAAAACATTCCATGGATTTAAGGCCTTAGATGACATGAGCCTGCACGTTCCAAAAGGAACGATCTACGGTCTCGTCGGTCCAAACGGTGCCGGCAAATCCACCCTGATCCGGCACCTGACCGGCATTTACCGCCCGGACTGCGGCTCCATCCTGATTGACGGACTTCCGGTATATGATAATCCGGAAGCAAAAGCAAAATTTACTTATATTCCGGATGATCTGTTTTACTTTCTTCAGGCAGATACGTTGGAAATGAAACGATTTTATCAAGGCATCTATCAGAAATTCGATACGGCACTATTTGACCGGCTGCAGGAATTTTTCCCGACTATCGACACCAGACGCAACATCCGCAGACTCTCCAAAGGTATGCAGAAACAGGTCGCTTTCTGGCTGTCTATCTGTGCCATGCCGGAACTGATGATACTCGATGAGCCCATGGATGGACTGGATCCTGTCATGCGCCGCCAGATCTGGAGTATCATTTTATCAAAAGCCAGCGAAAATAAGACTACGATTCTGATCTCCTCCCACAACCTGCGTGAGTTGGAGGATGTCTGTGACCATGTGGGCATCATGCACAAAGGCCGGATCATTGTAGAGCGTTCTCTCTCCGATCTTCAGGGAAATGTATCCAAGATCCAGGTCGCATTTCAGGAAGGTATGCCAACCCTTCCACCGGATTTTGAAATATTACACATGTCAAACACCGGCCGTGTATATACGCTGATCGTTAAGGGTGATCCGGAGCGCGCCAAAGCCATCCTGGAAGCAACACACCCAATGCTGATCGATATCCTTCCTCTTACATTGGAAGAAATCTTTATCTATGAAATGGGAGGAAAGAATTATGAAATCAAAGACATCCTGTTTTAATAAAGCAATTTTCCGGAAAAAATATGAGCCGGTTCTGGCCGGTCTGCGCAGTTTATCTGGCCTACCTTTTTTTCCACATGACTGTACGGATGTTTTTAAATACCCGCAGTTATATCACGGCACTGTCCGCAGATACTGTTTCACCGGCCACTTCCCGGTTAACGGCCATGTTAGAATGCATCAGCGGAAATCTGGAACCATATGTTATCTTTTTTGCAGCACTGGTGGCGGCGATCACGGTATTCTCCTACCTGTTTTCCACCCGCAGCTGCCATATGATCCATGCACTTCCGGTAAAACGCAGTGAACTGTTTGTCACAAATTATATCAGCGGATTTCTGTTTCTGCTGCTCCCGCAGCTGATCACATTTCTGCTGAACCTGATCGTATGTATTTTAAACAACATTTCCTCGGTAGAATATCTGCTGTACTGGTTACTTTACACAATTGGCATGAGTGTTCTATTTTATACACTTGCCGTATTTTGCTGTATGCTCACCGGCCATGCCGTTGCCGCTGCTGTTTACTATTTTGTAGGACATTTTCTCTATATTGCCATCAAATCGATTGCCACACTGATCGTTTCTTCCATGTGCTATGGCATGAAAATCCTTGGCGATCAGGTCAGCACTACATTGACAGAAACAAGAGATGCGGTACTTTCACCTTTTGTGTATCTGCTAAATCATGTATCCCTGAACTGGTCCATGAACAATGATTTTACTGCAGTGGATCAGATCAATATGCAGGGCGGCATGCTGATCGGTCTGTATTGCATAGCAGCCGTGGTATTTTATATTCTTGCTTATGTATTTTATCAGAAGCGGCCGTTGGAATGTACCGGTGATGTGGTTGCTTTTGGCTGGCTGTACCCTTGTTTTCGCTGGATGCTTTCACTGGTTGGCGGATTTGGTCTTTCCTACCTTCTTTCCAGCCTGCTCTTTGATAACACTGCACGTATTGGCAACATCACATTTTTGCATTTCTGATTCCGTGTTCCTTTATAAGTTTTTCGTATCAGAAATGCTCTTAAATAAACGGTTCCATGTATTTTCCGGAAAACGCTGGGTGGAATGGGCGGTCTGCATTGCAATCTGCCTGCTCGGAACCGGTCTGATCCGAAGCGATGCATTCCACATAGAACGGAAAATCCCGGAAACGGATCAGATTGCCGCCATTTATATGTACGCAGATTATGAGCATTTATATCGTGATGAGGCTGATTTTGAAACACTGAAAAAAATTCACCGGAACCTTCTGGATCACAAACAGGAATATCTGTCTTATTCCTACCAGCAAAACCATTCAAAATATAATCTTCCGAAAGCACAAAATGCAGAATTTGCAACATCGACATCCTCTGACAGCACCGGATCCAATACTTCTACTTCTGTTTCATACAGTAACGGCGATTATATATCTTCCATTCAGATTACTTATTATCTGAAAAACGGGCGTAAAGTGATGCGTCGCTATGAAATTCCGGTAACGAATGCAACGTTGAAGGACAAGACAACACCGGCTTATCAGATTTCCAGACTGGAAACCGGTAAGGGAGATCTGCTCCGCTACCTGCTCTGCAATAATTACGAAGATATCAGTTTCATAAACGGTAACTTCAGCCATGTAGATAAAAATGGGCATGATGAAAATGTAAGCCTGGATCAGCAGCAGACAGAGACTCTGTATGAAGCACTCAAGGCAGATATCCTTGCCGGAAACTATCCTGCCGGACTTGGAATCCATGACACGGAAGACAACCCGATTTACTACGACAGTTTTTACTTCTACGGACAGGTACCGGGAGACATTGAATACCTGACAGACCTGCTGCCATCCGGGAAGTCAGCAAATACATCCGGGTATTATAAAGCTGCCCCGATAAATGCCGCAAATACTGCCGTCCAGAATACCAGACCGGAAAATTATTACTCCTCCATCGAAGTATCTTTTTCCTTATCTAAGTCCTGTACAAACACCATTCAGGCAATGATTGACCTTGGTCTCATCAAAAGTGCTTCGGATCTGATCACCCAGGATGCATTTTATGCGATGATAAATACGCAAGGATAAATAAGAGTATTGCGGTAAAAATACAAGCCCCCGCTGGGATTTTCCCAACGGGGGCTTTACTACATATGATGAATAAACTGTAACACTATAAGTTTTTAATTATTTCCGGTAACTGCTCCAGGCTCTCCACCTGCGGAACTTGGGCATCCACTGTTCCGAAACCATATGCCGCAAACAGAAACGGAACTCCTGCTTTCTGACATGCATTGTAATCTCCCTGGGTATCTCCAAGGTAGTAGTACGTTTCATAATGGTTACGCTCGATCAGTGCTTTCAGATTCACATCCTTCTGCTGCTGCGTGTTGCCATAACACTCGATGTCTGCCACCAGATCATCCAGGTGATAATACTCCAGGAATACTTCAATATATCCCGCCTGGCAGTTGCTGACAATGCCGATTTCATATCCCATGCCGCGCAAGCGCTCAAATACGTTTCGGACATCTCCGTACAACGTTGCACCAACATGACTCAGGTATTCATTTTCATCCCGCTCACAAGCATGAATAATCTCCATCGCCTGATCCATCTCATATTCCGGGAGAAGTTCCCTTGCAAAACAGTCCATGGTTTTTCCCATAAGACCGATCAGCTGTTCTCTGCGGATGTGCATTTCCGGACAGGTCTTGTTCCAGGATTCCACGATTTCATCTACGGAATCCCACAACGTACCGTCCATATCAAAAATAACTGCTTTTTTCATAAATTATGCCTCATCGATTGCTTTTCCGATATCATGACGCATATATTTATTTGCAAAATCAATCCATTCGGTTGCTGCGTAAGCATTTGCACGTGCTTCTTTTAATGTAACACCTTTCGCAGTCACACCAAGGACACGGCCACCGTTTGTCACGATTCTGCCTTCTTCATTCAACTTGCTTCCTGCATGAAAACAATAATAACCGTCTTTATGCTCAAAGTTCTCCAGACCTTTGATCTCGAATCCTTTTTCATAAGAAACCGGATAACCATCGCTTGCCAGAACAACGCAGACTGCTGCGTTGTCTTCAAACTGCAGATCAATCTGGTCTAAGGTTCCGTCGATGCAGGCTTCCATGACATCGATGACATCATTTTTCATACGCGGCAGGACAACCTGTGCTTCCGGATCACCAAATCTGGCATTATACTCCAATACCTTCGGACCGTCTTCTGTCAGCATCAGTCCAAAGAAAATGATTCCTTTAAAAGTACGTCCCTCTGCTGCCATGGCATCTACCGTTGCCTGGAACACATATTTTTTACAGAACTCGTCTACTTCTTTTGTATAAAACGGGCTCGGGGAGAAAGTTCCCATGCCACCTGTATTTTAATCCCTGATCACCGTCTTTTGCACGTTTATGATCCTGTGCGGAAGACATGATCTTGATTGTTTTTCCATCCACGAAAGACAGTACGGATACTTCACGGCCTGTCATAAATTCCTCGATAACCATATGATTGCCGGCAGAACCGAATTTTTTGTCCATCATGATTTCTTTGACGCCAGCTTCTGCTTCTTCTAAAGTATTGCAGATCAGTACACCTTTTCCAAGTGCCAGTCCGTCTGCTTTTAACACGATCGGCATTTTTGCAGTTTTCAGGTATTCCAGTGCTTTCTCAGGATCATCAAAATTCTCATATGCAGCAGTTGGAATATTATATTTCTTCATTAAATCTTTGGAAAATGCTTTGGAACCTTCCAGAATTGCTGCTGCTTTGTTTGGTCCAAATACACGCAGTCCCTCAGCCTCAAAGGCATCTACAACACCGCCAACCAACGGATCATCCATACCGATGATGGTCAGATCAATCTCGTTTTCTTTTGCAAATGCAACCAGTTTATCAAATTCCATAGCACCAATCGGTACACACTCTGCGATCTGTCCGATTCCGGCATTGCCTGGTGCACAGTAAATTTTATCTACACGACTGCTTTTTGCCACACTTGTTGCGATGGCATGCTCTCTTCCGCCGCTTCCTACGATCAGTACTTTCATGTCAGTTCTCCTCTACAATTGCTTTTCCGTCAACCACTTTTACTTTGCCATTTGCAATCAGGTCAATGGCCTTCGGCATAATGATCCATTCTGCCTCTTCCATGACACGCTGCTGTAAAATCTTCGGTGTGTCACCGTTTTTTACCTCAACGGCTTTCTGTAAAATGATCGGACCGGTATCGGTTCCCTCATCTACAAAATGACAGGTTGCCCCGGTCACTTTCACTCCACGATTTAATACACCTTCGTGTACTTTCAAGCCATAATATCCGGTTCCGCAGAACGACGGAATGAGGGACGGATGAATGTTGATGATGCGGTTTCTATATTTCCGGATCATCATCTCCGGAATCACAACTAAAAATCCCGCCAGAACGATCAGATCCACCTGCGCCTCATCCAGTGCAGCCAGAAGTGCCTCATGAAACTGTGCTCTGTCCGCATAGTCTTTCGGAGAGATACAACAATTTGGAATACCTGCTTTTGCGGCCCGCTCCAGGGCATAGGCATTTTTATTATTGCTGATGACTGTTGCGATCTCTGTATTTGTGATTTTTCCATCTGCGACAGCATCCATGATGGCCTGCAGGTTGGTGCCGCCACCGGATACCAGCACTGCAATTCTTAGCATAAATCTACTCCTTTTTTCACCATCGAGATTTTTTCCTACCACGTAAGGTGCATCGCCCGCCTGTCTGATTGCTTCCATCGTCTTGTCCACATCTGCCGGATCAACGGCAACGATCATACCAAGTCCCATGTTGAACGTATTGTACATCATTTCTTCTGTAATATCGCCTTCTTTTGCAAGCATTGCAAAAATCGGTGGTACCGGATAGCTGTCTTTCTCAACAACTGCACGTTTGCCATCAATAAGCATACGTGGAATATTTTCGTAGAATCCGCCGCCTGTGATATGGCTGCATGCTTTGACGGTCACACCAGCCTCGCGGATGGATTTTAATGCATTTACATAAATTCTTGTCGGAGCTAATAATGTCTCACCGAGTGTTTTTCCAAGTTCTTCATGATATGTATTCAATGTATCCTCATCCATCCGGAATACGTTACGAACCAGGGAGAATCCGTTAGAATGTACACCACTGGAAGCCATACCGATCAGTACGTCACCATCTTTTAATTCACTTCCTGTGATCATGTCTTTGCGGTCAACGACACCAACCGCAAAACCGGCCAGATCATACTCGTCCTCAGGCATCAGACCCGGATGCTCTGCTGTCTCACCACCGATCAGTGCTGCACCGGACTGTTTACATCCTTCTGCCACGCCTTTTACAATCTCAGCGATCTTCTCCGGATAGTTTTTGCCACAGGCAATATAGTCCAGGAAAAAATAGCGGTTCTCCGCCTGCACATGCAATATCGTTCACACACATGGCAACGGCATCAATGCCGATGGTGTCGTGTTTATCAAGAATCATGGCGAGCTTCACCTTGGTTCCGCATCCGTCTGTACCGGATAACAGTACCGGATCTTCCATTTCCTTAATTTTGTTTAAAGAAAATGCTCCGGAAAATCCACCAAGTCCGCCGAGAACTTCTGCGCGCATGGTTTCCTTTACATGTTTTTTCATTAACTCTACTGATTTGTAGCCAGCTTCAATATCTACACCTGCTTTTTTATAATCCATTCTGAATTCCTCCGTTATGTATCAGCACATATTTTCATGTTCTTTCTATTTCACGGATTGCTTCTTTGAAAAAAGCAATTCGCTGTACCGGTTATTTCCCGTAATTTTTATATCCGGTTTCCTGTAATTTCTCGTCTTTTTCCACTACCTGGGATTTCAGTTCCTCTGTGTAAGCTTTCAGGTTTTCTAAAAGCTCAGGGTCAGAAGCAGCCAGGATCTTTGCTGCCAGAATACCGGCATTTGCGCCACCGTTGATTGCTACGGTTGCCACCGGGATTCCGCTCGGCATCTGCACGATAGAATACAGAGAATCCACTCCACCCAGATCAGATGTCTTCATCGGGATTCCGATGACCGGCAGCGGGAAGATCGCTGCGCACATACCCGGCAGATGAGCTGCTTTACCTGCTCCGGCAATAATTACTTTGAATCCTTTCTCCTCTGCGGATTTTGCATAGTCAAAAAACACATCCGGCTCACGATGTGCGGAGATGATACGCATCTCATAATCGATACCGAATTTATCCAAAATTTCTGCTGCCTTTGCCATGACCGGCATATCTGAATCACTGCCCATTACAATTCCTACTTTAGCCATTTGTATGTGCTCCTTTCATCCCTCATGTAATTATGTATCTATTGGTAACACCATCAGTGCAAACGCTCATTTGCGCTGATGGCTTACTACTCTTTTTACATCTTACCTTGAATCATGCAAATTTGCCAATTATATATTGTTATATTTTTTATAAGAGTTGCTAATATATAATGTACGTTTCATTTGTTTTTCTAATGATACTTTTATTTTAATGATGTGGTGGTCAAAAGATGCCGTACGAATTGTTCCGTACTTCGTACTCCCACAATTCTACCCATCATTTTAATAACGGCTCGTTAAGTTCTTCTGCACCTTCCACACGGAACAGACCATCCCGGATAATATCCGCAGTACTGCCGTCCGGACGGATCACTGTAATGGCACCAAGTTCATCATACGGAATGGTGATATCAGTATGACAGTTAAAGTATGCCTTTGACATATCCTCTTTCCGAAGCAGGCTCTTCTCATTATCCCGTGCAATGATCTCCTTGCCATTCGGGTTGTATACTGCGGTATCCTCCGCATGAGAATAGCAGGTATCTCCTACTGCAAAATGCGGACCTGTCTTTTCTGCAATCAGGATTGGAAGTTTCGCTCCAATCTGATATTTTTTTGCCATACGGTATGCGGTTGTATTGGTACCGATGGCAAACTCGCCCATTGGAAGTGTCTCATGACGCATCAGGATATTGTCACGGATATATGCCTTGTTTTGTGCTTCATCTGCAAAGTTTCCACAATTATAACGCTCGATCATACCGTCCTTAAACACAATCTCCAGATCAAGATACTGCAGACCGTTCAGGAATACTTCCGATACATGCAGTGTTCCGTTTGTTCCTGCCAGAACCGGAGACGTAAACACTTCACCAACCGGAATATTGACATCTGCCACACAGTTCTCAAAAATGGTCTGTTTGTCCGGATCGGTCAGCGGATGAAGGGCTACGGTCAGATCGGTACGATTGCCGCCACGACCGGTAATGTGTACTTTTGTACCACTGTCCAATACATCAATGATACACTGCTGCATCTTCTGATACTTTGCATAATCCAGTGTATTGATCACAACGGTTTCTGCAAAAATTTTCTTAAACTGATCACCGATCTCCGGAATCGGATACGCAATGATGGTAAAGCTGCGCTCCTCTCCTTTGATATATTCGTTTGTGATCTGACCGGACATGGAGGCATTGTAAACAACCAGTTCCTGCTGGCGGTCATGATAATGAATAGACGCCTCTTTTTTCTCCGGAGAAAACGGTTCCTCACCGAACACTTCCAGCACAGCCGGTCCGCCATGTTCTGCTGCCTGAATCTTATGCTGCTCAAATACGGTGCGCAGTACTTCCAGACGACGCTCCACAAATGCTTTGTCAAAATAGAACGCTTTATCTTCTTTATGGTCAAAATCATACTGGCGGTTTACACTGGTTGCATAAGCACAGCGTTTCGAAGCGCCTCTGTTATGAAACGAAGAAGACGCCTCTCTGCTGATCGTTGCCTGCAGTCCGATTTTTTCAAAATTTCGGATCGCGGCACGGATCATACGCTCAAATCCAACCTGATAGTGGATCTGCACCGTCTTTTTCTTCTTGATATCCTTGCCTGTAATCTCAAATCCAATGCGGTATCCTTCTGTATAAGTGTCCGCCATGCTCTGAATCTCTTCCTCGGAAAGTTCATTTAAAAATGCTGCTATACCGAGTTCGTTTTCTCCGATATAGAATCCATATTGATACAGATAACTGAGATCCGACAGATCGCTTTCATAATAATCTTTTGTACAGACTATCCACCGGGTCAACATTTCCCGAATCTGATTCTCCACAAAGACTTCACTGTAATCATGGAAATACCAGTAAATCGTCTGTTTTGCTTCCTGTACATCTTCCTCTTCAAAACAATTGTACACCTGTACAAAAAGTTCTATCAGTAAAGTCAGTTCTGCCAGTTTTCCCTCAAAGGCATAAGCAATCGCCACATCCAGCTCTGCCCGCAGAAACTAAGCAGTTCTCCTTCTTTTTCTCCAAAAATAGTAACCGCATAGGCTGGATTTGCGTAACTCTCCGCATAATAGGCCGGAAGCATATGATGATACAAAAACTCCTGATCTGCCTTGCAGCTCTCCAGACTGCGCTGCTGCAAAGTTCCCGCTATTGCCATCTGACATAATTCCATCGTTTTCTCCAGATAAGCTGCTGCCTCTGAAAAATAGTCTTTGTAACATTCCGGCACCTGCGGCTCTTTACTGATCTCCACGATCCGCTCCGCCACCAACTCATATCGTTCTTTCATTGTTTCATCTAAAAAATTATTCCAAATGCTGTCACCCATATTATTTTATCTCCTACTGATTTTTTATCCTACCAGACCGAATATGTACATGCCGCCAAGACCAACGGTAAGCACTGCACCGAACACAATGCCAAGTCTCGGGGGCAGCGGTCTGATTTTTGGCTCTTTTACTGCAAAAATACCACAGAGCAACGCTCCCAGTGCCAGGATCAGTCCGATCAATCCCATACCGCCTACTTTATATCCGCCTTCACCGGATGCAAGAAATGACTGTACCACTGCCGTTAAAAACACTGCCAGTGCAGCCATTGCCGTACAAAAAGACAAAATCCCGGTAGGGGAATGTTTTAAATCCCTCATCCGGGTCTTGCGTGTCCGGCGAAAATATTTTCTTCTGTTGCTTGCCATACGTTGCCTCCTCATTTATTCACATGCGCCGCAAAATATATCTGTGTTACCTCGCCGACATACTTCACAGGCACCGACAGTCTGAAAAAATTTATGATCTTTCTTTCAGCCTTCTGGCATCGGCATCCCGGTCTCTCTTCCGCTGCACCAGCGCATAGACCAGATACCCCAACATTCCACCGATTGTATTCAGAAAAATATCGTCCACATCAAAACATCCGGTTCTGGTTACCAGCTGGATGCACTCCACTGCCAGACTGAGTGCAAAACTCAGCAGGGATGTGAACCAAAAGTTCCGTTTTTTTCTGCCCAGGATCGGGACCAGAAAACCAAATGGCATAAAGATGACGATATTTCCAAATAAATTTGAGATCACCGCCATCGGTCCCAGAAGATCCGCATATACGATAAATCTTCTTATCTCCCTGAACGGAATTAAATTGTATCGATAACTGCGCTCAATCCCGGTCCGGTCCAGCATCTCCGCAAAAATAGGAAATACACCAGACCGGCGATATACAGCGCAAACAATACTCTGCATAAAAGCGAATTTGTTTTTTTCATGATTGTTTATAAACATGCCTCAATGCTTATTTTGCGCCATACTGTTCATAATATGCATCAATGGCAGCTTTTAATTTATCATCAATCACAACTTTTGCCATTGCACTCACGATTGTAAAGATGTTCTACCACCTCTGCCATGGTTACGATGGCATTTGTCTCAAAACCATAGAGATCTTTTATCTCCTCAAGGGCACATTTTTTTCCGCCTTTTCCGATCTCCATACGATCCAAGGAAACCATCAGACCAACGATCTCCACATTTGCCGCACCGCGTACCTTCGGGACAGTCTCTTCCATGGATTTTCCGGAAGTGGTAACATCCTCGATCATAACGACGCGGTCGCCGTCCTGCAGTTTGCTTCCAAGGAAACTTCCTTTATCTGCTCCGTGGTCTTTTTCTTCTTTACGGTCGGAACAGTAACGGATCTCTTTTCCGTATAACTCACTGTAAGCGATAGCTGTCACGACACTGATCGGGATTCCTTTGTAG
>ENA-OQHF01001708-OQHF01001708.1-human-gut-metagenome-genome-assembly--contig:-NODE-1708-length-11809-cov-8.285140_pt1 | contig 11809 bp, 10 predicted proteins | sample MGYA00242559_ERZ504709 | MGnify/ENA primary metagenome ERZ504709 (study PRJEB26092, sample SAMD00036203) | human gut metagenome | host: Homo sapiens | study: EMG produced TPA metagenomics assembly of... | reverse complement strand
GTATCCAGAGCCAGGCGTTACTGCAATATCAGAAAACTTACCGTCTGCAACTGTGATTTTGACATTAACGTCATATTCATCCCATGCATTCTCATCCTCATCGTCTTCTGCAGTTCTGGTAACATGAGCCGTAGACTCATAAGTGCCATCTGCCAGCACGCCACTTGTAGCATCCGCCAGTGCGGTTCCCGGGAGCAGGCTCATGGTCATGGAAGCTGCCATTACGGCTGCTAATGATTTTTTCTGAAGTTCTTTTCTTTTGATCATAACTTCCTCCTTTTTCCTTTTCCACAGTTTTGCAGGAAAAACAGGGGCAAAACTGTCCTTCATTATTATATTAGTTTTCGCTAATCAATAATTGTTTTAACTAACCGTAGATTATTCTACTAATTTTTGATCGTTTTGTCTAACTCTTAACTGATTATTTTTTCTCAAAAGAGGCACAGATTCTGCTTATTGAGTATTTTTACTATTTAATGATCCGATACTGTGAAGTTTGTGGGATGATTTTCGTTCCCACACAGAAAAAATTCCGTAGATATGGAGTTTTCACCGCGAAGAACTCTTTCGTCCCTCGCGTTTTACCGCAGAAAGAATGCGGTCCGAAAGGATTCCGATCAGCATTCCGGTGATGACTCCGGCCACGAGAAGCGCCGGCAGATAATAGAACAGTTTGCGGTTCTGCACCACGAGAGCCGCCACGCAGATCTGCGCGACATTGTGCGTCACGCCTCCTGCAATACTTACGCCGGTGATACTAAAGCCCTTGATGTGTTTCAGCAGAAGCATCACAAGAAAGCTCAAAAGCCCGCCGGCAAGGCTGTAAAGGATGGACATTCCATTTCCGAACAGATACCCCATCAGAAGAATGCGGGCGACGGAAATCATCAGGACTTCCCCTGCCGGAAGGAAAAAGAGGCCGACGACTACAACCAGATTGGCAATGCCGAGTTTGATTCCAGGAACACCGAGGTTGATCGGGATCAGTACCTCCACATAACTGAAGATCATGGCAAGTGCCATCAGCATGGCGCATAAGGCAATTTTTCTGCTTGCAGTGCGGCTGTCTCTCATAAATTCCAATTCCTTTCTTCTAAGCTGGTATTATTTTACAATCACATCCGGCGCATCGTCGGCGTCGTCCGTTGTGGATCCGTCACTTTCTACCTCCGCAACCAGCTTATGCGGCAGGCACACGATCGTCTCATTTACCCGGGAAATCGTACCCTGTCTTTTGCAGTAGCCGTCCGGGCAGTCAGCTTCTTCCATATGGACACTTCCGTTTTCAATCACCAGGACATTCGTTCCGTGACCCGTCTGAATTTTCACGGTCTGATTTTCTGCGAGTGAATACGTTCCGTAGACCTCGCCGTCCACCGTGACTTTCATGGTATTTCCATTTTCCGTTTTCGGCAGCCGAAGCGCCAGGGCAAGGATTCCAGCCAGGAGCAGAACGGCGCCTGCCAGAATCAGATCTTTTTTCTTCATATAGTTTTCCTTATTCTGAATCAGATGCCAGCCCATAACAGCAGTGTCAGCAGGAATACAGCACGGAACAGCGTAAAGAGGATTTCATTTCCGTGAAGTTCCTTTACCCCGCAGCGGATATTGCCTTTTGGACACGTATCAATACATTTCTGGCACTGGAAACAGTCGCCGGAGATTTCCACGGATCCATCGGATGGCAGTTCCACTGCTGACGGGCACTGTCTCGTGCAGGCGCTGCAGCCGCGGATGCAGTTTTCGCGTTTCCGGTGCAGAGTAAAGAACGGCAGGATCGGAAGCAGAGAAAAGACAGCTCCCATTGGGCACAGGAAACGGCAGAAAAAGCGCTCCTCAAAGAACATGCCGACCAGGATCAGCACCAGAAGAACAATGCCTGGAATATAAGAGGAAAGTCGGAAATTTCCCGCATGCAGCATGGAAAAGACATCCCACGGGCTTGTTCCTCTTGCTTTCTGATAAACTCCTGCAAAGCAGCAAAGGGCAATCAGAAGCAGAATGCCGTATTTGATCAGTACCAGTTTTTTTGCCAGCTCCGGTTTGATGCATCTGGGCTTCTTTTTACGTTTCTTACAGATTATACCATAAATTGCGTGCATTGCATCCCCCAGACTTCCAAAAGCGCATGCAAAACCGCAGAAAAATCTGCCGAAAACAATCGTAAATGCACAGACAAGGAGCAGAGCCGACACAAACGCGGTCATCTCAATTTTTTCACCCTGTCCAAGCTGCGTAAAAATGTATTTCACTCCGTTAAATGCAGCGGTAAATACTGACGGAAGAAACAGGAAATATAAAAGCTGGATTCCGGCACGCAGGCAGGAAACGATCTGTTTTCTCTTCTTTGCCGGTAATGTGGATAGATCTAAATTTTTCATGTTATTTCTCCGCCTTTTCTATTGCTTCCTGTGCCGCATTTCTGATACCGGTGGAGCTGAATGTTGCTCCGCTGATCGTATCAACATCGGCGGACTGTGCCTCAATAATCTTTGGAATGATCGCCTCGGCGTTTGACAGATACACACTGTCCTCGCCGTCGGCGGATGTGATGGCAAGATCGGTAATCTGGCCGCCCTCTACGGTTACTTCAACTGCAATGGTGCCGCCGAAGCCGTCAGCCTCACCATCATACCTGCCGTCCACATACTGCCCTTCTGCTTCTGCTGCTTCACTTGCGGCCGTATCCGCCGTGTTGGATGCAGCTGCTGCGGCCTGCAGATTTTCCTTCTGAAGCTGGGTCGTCTCAAGCTCTGCCGAGAGCCGCGCGATCTGATCCTCTTTGTCTCTTTTATCGAGTACGGTATTGTAGCCGATCAGAACAGCAGCAATGACAGCGACATTCAAAAAACGAACAATCAATTGTCTCATCTGTTTTCCCCTTTATTGTGTTACTTTCGCAGCATCCAGCGCATTCCGGCATGCCTCAAGAATGGCTTTTGAGGAGCAGGTTGCACGGGAAACGGTGTCGATGTTCTCAAGCGTTCCTGTTTCCAGAATCTGAGCGGAAACGCCTTTGATTTTGGAGGTTCCCTCGGATGCGCGGCGGATGTAGGAGGCATTCTGACTGTCTCCGTCCCCGGTGATGTTGCTTAACGCTACGATTTTATCGTTTTCAATTGTTACCGTCACGGAAAGCTGATAAGCGGTAAAATCTTCATCTTCATCCGGCTCGCAGACGGCAATCGCTGTGTATTCGCCGTCCTGATAGATCTTTTGTTCCGGAGTTTCCGTCGGTGTTGGTGTTGGCGTCTCAGTTGGCTCCGGGGTTTCGGTCGGGGTTGGTGTTTCCGTCGGTGTCGGAGTTACCGTTGGCGTCGGGTTTGGATTTTTCTTTTCCTCAGTTACGCGTTCTGCCTCTTTTAAAGCTTCCTCGATTGCCGCAAGAATTCCCCTGGAGCTGTAGGTTGCGCCGGAAACGGTGTCGACTTCCAGTGTCTGGTTTTTCACAACGTCCTTTGCTGTCTGTTTTGCGCGTTTTAAGAATGCTTCGTCATCTTCACTCTCGGTCACGAGAATTGCCTTGATCGTCTCATCCTGAATGACAACTGCCGTTGTAATGTCTCCCAGATAGCCCTCGCCGGTTCCGTAGTAAATGCCTTCCTCGTATGGGAATTTTCCTTCCGGAATCGTTGTGGTTCCGTCGCTGCTCGTTCCGTTATCCGGAACGGTCTCGCCGTTTGTTGCCTTCTTCGCATTTTCCAGCGCCTGTTTTACTGCGTTCTGGATGCCGCGGGAGCTGTACGTTGCGCCGGATACGAGATCCACATCGGTTTTCTGTCCGTCTACGATGCGGTCCGCTACGACTTTGGCACGGTTGAAGAATGTCTCGTCATCTTCGTTTTCCAGAATCAGTACCGCTTTGATCGTCTGATCCTGCAGGGCTACCGCCACTTTGATGTCTCCCTGGAAACCGGCGGCCGTTCCGTAATAAATTCCGTCCTGATAAGGAAAACTTCCCTTGGATGCAGACGAGTTGTTATTGTTCTGGCCGTTATTCTGACTGTTGTTTCCGTTGTTTGTATTGCCCTGGCTTCCTCCGTTTGTACTGGAAGACCCGTTCACTGCCGCCTGACTTAAGGCACTCCGCACAGCTTCAATAATACCGCGGGAGCTGTATGTCGCGCCGGAGACCGTATCCACATTCGTACTCTGTGTTGAGATAATCGTCGAAATCAGAGAGAAAGCACTGGAAAGGTAGCTTGGCGTATCGCTGTTTTCCACAATATCAATCGAAGCAATTTTTCCGCCGCTGACAACAACACAGACTTTCATTGTGCCGCCAAATCCCGTTCCGGTTCCGTAATACGTTCCATCCCGGTAGGCAGCCGGCTCTTCAATTTTAGATACCGTAACTGTTCCGCCGGCAGAGGCTCCGCCGCCTGCCGCTCCTGATGCGGATGCCGGTTCTGAAGTGTCCTCCTGACCGGTCAGTGCATTTTTCACGGCTGCAAGGATACCTTTTGAACTGAAAGTTGCACCAGAAACCGTGTCCACATCCACACTCTGGGATGCGATGATACGGTCGATAACTCCCTTCGCACGGCTCAGGAAAGCTGCGTCCTCGCCGGGAGCGCTTACAATCGAGATCGACTGAATCGTTTTGTCTTTCAATACGACAGAGACTGTAATCGTACCGCCAAAACCTGTTCCGCTTCCTTCGTACGTTCCGTCCGCCAGCTCAAAGCTGCCGGAACCGACTGCTGCGACAAGTTCTGCTTCGGTATCGGTTGTCTTTTTGGTATCGTCCTTCTTTTTGGTATCATCTTTCTTTTCCGCTGCATCGGTATCCTGTTCCGGCTCTGGTGTCACCAGTGCCTCCGGCTGCTCTACGGCGTAAACCGGTGCAGTGTAGCCGTTCAGCGAAATACCGGCGCAGGCTGCTACGATAACTGCCGCGAGAGCCGGTGCAAATGCTGTCAGTTTTTTCCATTTTCCCATGGTTATGTATCACCGTCTTTCCTGATAATGTTTGTCTCGTGATCGGATGCGAAATCATCGGCAATTCCTTCGGTTACATACAGAACTCCGTCCTCATCCTCCAGAATGGTGTCAAATTCATCGCTGTGTGCACGCCAGTATTCAGCTGCCTTGTCCTTTCCCATGATGAAAAGAGAAGTAGAAAGGCCATCCGCCAGTGTTCCGTCAGCACTTACGATCGTCACCGACACCAGACCGTTATTTGCCGGATGACCGGTCGATGGGTCGATGATGTGATGATATTTCATGCCGTCCTGTTCGAAATACCGCTCATAGCCGCCAGAAGTAATAACCGCCCGGTCGGCCGTCGAGAGAATGCCGAGATAATCATCCTCCGCTTCCGGACTCTGCACGGCAACACGCCATTTGCTGCCATCCGTTTTCGTGCCGACAACCTGAACGTTTCCACCGAGGTTGATGAGCCCGCTCGTCACACCGCATTCCCGGTAAATATCCGCAATTCTGCCGGATGTATAACCCTTTGCGATTCCGCCGAAGTCAATTTTCATGCCGTCCTTGGCAAAGCTGATGGATGCGCTGTCCTTGTCGTAAAGGATATCATTGGCATCGGTCAGCGGAAGGAGGCTTTCGATCGTGTCATCCGAAGGAATCGTATAATTTCCGGTTGTAAAACCCCAGGCGTCCATGATCGGATAAATTGCGATGTCGAAAACGCCGTTTGTGCTGTCATACAGATCCAGCGAGCGTTCCAGCAGATAGGTGGTATCCTCCGATAAGGTTCCGCCGCCGTTTGCATTGATCTGCGCTACTTCACTCGTCTCCTCTCCGGTCGACAGAAGTGCATCCAGCCGCTCAATCTCCTGCTGCGCCTGATCCACCGCCGTTTCTGCATTCGGACCATAGGCAGTGACCGTCATGTACGTATCCATCGCAAAAATATCACGGTTGCTCGATGCATCTGCGGCATCGGAAGAAGCTGTGGATGATGCGGATTCCTGCGTGGAATTCTCTTCCGAAGCGTCAGAACTGCTCGAAGACTCCGAAACAGACGCCGGCTGTGTCTGACTTCCGCTGCTCTCCGGCTGCGCTGCTGTCCCCGCACCGGAACATCCGCCGACCGTCATCACCATGGCAAGACAAAATGCTGCAACAATTTTCTTTTTCATAAATAAAACTCCATTTTTTCTTGTGTTAGGAAATTCTAACTTTGGTATTATAACATTAACTTGTAACTTACGCTATGAATTACTTGATAAAAGTTTTTCAATTAGCGTTCTGCATCTGATAAATTTTCTCATTTTATGTACTCTAAATCAAGTGGATTTTACTGGAATTCAAGCACCGATATACAAAAAGCCCCCACAGCCGCATTGCTGCGGCCGCGGGGGCTTTAGAAATAACATTTTCAGAAATTACATATGATCGTGGCAGGTACGTGCAATTACGTCCATCTGCTGCTCTTTTGTCAGGTCGATGAATTTAACTGCATAACCGGATACACGGATCGTGAAGTTTGCATACTCCGGTTTCTCCGGGTGCTCCATTGCGTCGATCAGTTTTTCGGTTCCGAATACGTTTACGTTCAGGTGATGTGCACCCTGCTCGAAGTATCCGTCCAGAACGTGTACCAGGTTCTCGGTACGCTCTTCGTCGTTATGGCCAAGTGCGCCCGGGTTGATGGTCTGGGTGTTGGAGATTCCGTCCAGAGCATCCTCGTACGGCAGTTTTGCTACAGAGTTCAGGGAAGCAAGAAGTCCGCTCTTCTCTGCGCCGTAAGACGGGTTAGCTCCTGGAGACAGAGGCTCACCGGCTTTTCTTCCATCCGGCAGAGAACCAGTTGCTTTACCATATACAACGTTGGAAGTAATGGTAAGGATAGAGGTTGTCGGCTCGGAATCACGATAGGTATGGCAGTATTTCAGTTTGTCCATGAAGGTACGAAGCAGCCATACAGCAATCTCGTCTGCTCTGTCATCGTCATTACCGTATCTTGGGAAGTCACCGGTTGTCTCGAAGTCAACAGCCATTCCTTCTTCGTCACGGATTACTTTAACTTTTGCGTATTTAATTGCGCTTAAGGAGTCTACTACGTGAGAGAATCCTGCGATACCGGTTGCGAAGGTACGTCTTACATCGGTGTCGATCAGAGCCATCTCTGCTGCTTCATAGTAGTATTTGTCATGCATGTAGTGGATCATGTTCAGAGTTCCAACGTACAGATGAGCCAGCCAGTCCATCATAACGTCGTATTTCTTCATAACCTCATCATAGTCCAGATACTCAGCAGTGATCGGCTGATATTCCGGAGCAACCTGCTGTTTTGTCTTCTCGTCTTTACCGCCGTTGATAGCGTACAGAAGGCATTTTGCAAGGTTTGCACGAGCGCCGAAGAACTGGATCTCCTTACCGGTCTCGGTAGCAGATACACAGCAGCAGATGGAGTAATCATCGCCCCATACCGGACGCATTACATCATCGTTCTCATACTGGATAGAGCTTGTCTGTACAGAAATATGAGCTGCATATTTCTTGAAAGCTTCCGGAAGATTCTCAGAGTACAGAACAGTAAGGTTCGGCTCTGGGGACGGTCCCATGTTTTCCAGTGTATGCAGGAAACGGAAATCGTTCTTTGTAACGATAGAACGTCCGTCGATTCCCATACCAGCAACTTCCAGAGTAGCCCATACCGGGTCACCGGAGAACAGCTGATTGTAAGACGGAATTCTTGCGAATTTAACCATACGGAATTTCATTACCAGATGGTCGATCAGCTCCTGAGCTTCTTTCTCAGTCAGGATTCCTTTTTCAATATCTCTTTCGATGTAGATATCAAGGAAAGTAGATACACGGCCAACGCTCATTGCAGCACCGTTCTGAGTTTTGATAGCTGCAAGGTATCCGAAGTACAGCCACTGAACAGCTTCTCTTGCGTTCTTAGCCGGCTCGGAAATGTCATAGCCATAGGACTGTGCCATAACTTTCATATCCTGCAGTGCTCTGACCTGGTCCGCGATCTCTTCTCTTAACTGGAAGTCACCACGACGCATTCCCTGACGATTTGTTGCAGCGAAGTCTGCTTTTTTGCGCTCGATCAGGTAATCAATACCGTACAGAGCAACACGACGATAGTCGCCTACGATACGGCCACGGCCATAGGTATCCGGCAGACCGGTCAGGATTTTATTATGACGGGCTTTCAGCATCTCTGGTGTGTAGATGTCGAATACACCCTGGTTATGTGTTTTGTGATATTTAGTGAAAATTTCATGAAGCTTCTCGCTTGGTTTGTAGCCGTAAGTCTCGCAGGACTGCTCAGCCATTTTAATTCCACCATACGGCATAAATGCACGTTTCAGCGGTTTGTCTGTCTGAAGACCAACTACCTGCTCCAGATCTTTCATGCTGTCATCGATATATGCTGCGCCGTAAGCTGTGATTCCGCTTACAACGTCTGTCTCCATATCCAGAACGCCGCCTTTTGCACGCTCTTCTTTCTGGAGTTCCTGTAATTTGCCCCACAGACGGTCTGTAGCCTCTGTTGGTCCCTCCAGGAATTTCTCATCTCCGTCATATGGAGTATAGTTGTTCTGAATAAAGTCACGTACGTCGATGCCTTCTTTCCAGAGTCTTCCGGTAAAGCCATCCCACTGTTCAAATTCTTTCATTTGATTTGTTCCTTTCTGGTGTTATTTTGTTTCGTCACGCTCCGGCATCTTCTTTGCACCGGGCATGAACACCTCCGCATGCATAATATAACAAATCTCTGCTTTCCGCGCAAGATATGCACTTGAAAAAATACAAGGAAAACCACAAAATCTTGTATTTTTATAAGAACAAAATCTACATGTGGCGCTTTTCTTTTATGACCCGTATCCGATTTCATATATCTGCTCTGCAAAGTCACAAATAACATATGTTCCATCGGAAAATTCACTCTTCTGTACGCTTCCGTCCGCCGTCATACACTCGTGGCGTACCAGTTCCAGGAGTGCCGTTTTTTCATGCAGCTCCGTTACAACGCGGCATCTTTCTGTCATCTCTTCCAGACTGATTTTCTCTCCGTCAAATGCACCATCTGTATTCGGATATGCGCCGTCCCGTACAAGATACGGTGCACCGCCTGCAAGAAGCGCATACAGCATATAGTCCTCGTCTTTTGAAACACGGTCCATCATCCACGGCTCGATCACACAGTCATGATACACAAGATTAAAGAGCGGCACCGGGATTCCTTTCTTCGGTGTCTCTGACGGGCGCAGCATAAAGTCATACGGTGCATAATGGCAGAACACCAGATATGGAACGGCCCAGTCGCTGACCTCCTCGGAGCTTGAGAGAATCCCCTGTGAGAGCAGCCAGGAGAAGCAGTTTCCGCGGTACATATAGCAGTCTCTTCTCGTCATCACATGCTCCGGATTTGCGCACTCGTCGCCCTCGTTGCACGTAAACACATCGAGGTATGCACCGTCAAGCCGGATTCCGTTTTTCTTCAGTTCGGCAAAATTCCGTTTCACATAGAACGGTGCCTGCGTTGCACAGAGATAGCTCTGCGGTCCGCCCGCCCAGTAACTGTGTCCCGGTATCGTTCCGTCCGGAAGGCGGCAGGCATAATTTTCATCGTAGCTCGGCGCTGCGTGGTAATAATCGCGGTACTGGTCGTGAATACCGAATTTGTAGCCGAAATCATGCATCGTATCGACAAGCGATTTCATGCCTTCCCATCCGCCGGCCGCTTGGCATGCCGGTGTGTAGTCCGGATGCTGGTTGTCATACCCCGGTTCTGCCCAGCCGTCCAGATGAAGATAGACTTTCTCTACGCCGAGATCATGAATTTCGCGGATCTGCTGCTCGCGCACGGAAAACGGCACTACGCGGTTATTTTTCTCCGGATTCTGCGGATCGAAAAAGCCGGACTCCGGCTGCACAACCGTCTTGATTCCCGTATGGACAAAACACGTTCCCACAAGATCGTGAATGAACGGATTCTGTACTGCCTTTTCTTTCAAAGTGCGCAGATGACCCTGTTCCCGTACATACTGGCGGTACGCTTTGCAGAGGTCGTTATAATCGCAGTCATTTAAAAACGTATAACGGAATACGCGGCGGTAATTCATTGTTCCAAGGCTCGGCTCCAGCCATGCCCCCACGCTGGTATACGGGCCGCCTGCCGGGTGCTCTGCCTGATAACCGGCGTTCCACGGTGTTGTACAGATCGCTGTATAGCCGCATCTTTCCTTCACCTGGCCGAACCACGGCATATAGCCGCCGGAGGTCTCAAATCTGCCGTCAAACGAAAGCTTTCCAAGTTCCGTCTTCCAGGTATTCGGAATCAGAAGTCCCTGTCCCTCGGTAAGGAGTGTATACCAGTCATCGCGCCCGTTTGTAAACTCCATTGCCGTCGGCCACAGCACCTTTACCGGATGCAGTCCCTCCTCGCAGAGCGGAATCCACTCCATCCAGAGTGTTTCATCCACAGCTTCGATCCAGATAATCGTCTCGAAGGCATACGGTGTTCCCGCAAATCCCGCATAATGGCTCCGGATGCCGCATCCGACGCCGAAGGAATAGACCTCATGGGAAATCTCCTCTGCATCCAGGAAACGGTATGTTCCCTCTGCAAAAATCAGTTCCGGTGTCTTACGACCGAGAACTGATCATATTAATTATCTAGTGATTAGTCAAGAAGTTCTGTAATCTGACCTGCACCTACAGTACGTCCACCTTCACGGATAGCGAAACGCAAACCTACGTTCAATGCAACCGGATAGATCAACTCAACTGTAATAGTTACGTTATCACCAGGCATTACCATTTCAGTTCCTTCCGGCAAAGTGATTTCACCTGTACAGTCCATAGTACGCAAGTAGAACTGAGGACGATACTTGTTATGGAACGGAGTATGACGACCACCTTCTTCTTTCTTCAAGATATAAACCTCAGCTTTGAACTTAGAGTGAGCCTTAACCTGACCCGGCTTACACAAAATCATACCACGTTTGATTTCGTTTTTGTCGATACCACGCAACAACAAACCAACATTATCACCAGCTTCACCTTGATCCAATAATTTACGGAACATTTCAACGCCAGTAACAACTGATTTCTTATCTTCACCCAAACCAAGGATTTCAACTTCGTCACCTACATGGATAATACCAGCTTCGATACGACCTGTAGCAACAGTACCACGACCAGTGATAGAGAACACGTCTTCAACCGGCATCAAGAAAGGTTTATCGATATCACGCGGAGGCAATGGAATCCAAGTATCAACTGCATCCATCAACTCCATTACTTTATCTTCCCATTGAGGAACACCATTCAAAGCACCTAATGCAGAACCACGAATAATAGGAGTATTATCACCATCGAAATCATAGAATGAAAGCAATTCACGCATTTCCATTTCTACCAATTCCAACATTTCTTCATATCAACCATATCACACTTGTTCATGAATACAACCAAACGAGGAACGTTTACCTGACGAGCCAACAGGATGTGTTCACGAGTCTGAGGCATCGGACCATCAGTTGCAGCACAAACAATAATTGCGCCATCCATCTGAGCAGCACCTGTAACCATGTTTTTTACATAGTCGGCGTGACCCGGACAAGTCAACGTGAGCATAGTGACGATTTGCAGTTTGATATTCTACGTGAGAAGTATTGATAGTAATACCTCTTTCCTTTTCTTCAGGAGCGTTATCGATAGAATCGAAAGAACGCAATTCTGAAGACCTTTTTAGCCAACACAGTAGTGATAGCAGCAGTCAAAGTGGTTTTACCGTGGTCAACGTGACCGATAGTACCAATGTTAACGTGCGGTTTCGAACGTTCAAATTTCTCTTTAGCCATAGCTTTACTTG
>ENA-OQHF01001705-OQHF01001705.1-human-gut-metagenome-genome-assembly--contig:-NODE-1705-length-11815-cov-2.899641_pt1 | contig 11815 bp, 11 predicted proteins | sample MGYA00242559_ERZ504709 | MGnify/ENA primary metagenome ERZ504709 (study PRJEB26092, sample SAMD00036203) | human gut metagenome | host: Homo sapiens | study: EMG produced TPA metagenomics assembly of... | reverse complement strand
TCCATTTTTCACACTGCCTCTTGCCTCCATACTTTTCACGCTTCAAAACACTCTCAGGAATCATATTGAATACCGTTTTCCAAGGAAGGAGCATGCAGAGCATATGCAATATCCACGTTAAGTGCACGGCGAACTGTATCTCGCTTCAAGGTTCCCTTTCACATCAAAGGTTATACCGTTTAATGAAATGTTGGCATCATTTAGTGTAAGTGTACGCGTAGAACGGTCCAGATCAAGAGAAGTCTTTCAGGTCTGTCGCAACCTTATTGACCAGCAATTGTCCGTCCTGCCAGAAAAGTACATTATCATTGCTGAAACGCATAGCTAACTTTGAGTGTTCTTTTCTGCAAAGAAGCTGTCAGATTTAAGTGCAGCATTGGTCAGGCGGGCATAAACTCTTGTATCCCGGTCATCAAAAATAACATTTGCCCGCTTCAGCGATACCCGACGAATATCAATACCTCCCGACAAATCTGTCTTGCCAGAAGAAGCAGTATCAGCTACAGCAGTTGTATCAGAAGCTACAATATCCCAGTTGGCAATGCCCTCCCTACTCTTATAAGCGTAAACCGAAGCATCTTCCAATCCCAGATAGTTAAGAGTTATTTTTTTATTTATCAAATAATCTATCGGATTTACCACAACCACGCATTTGCCAAATGACAGCAACGAATCTGTTTTCTGCCATGCTGTATCACAGAACACTTTCGAGACAAGACTTCCATCGACCAACTTCAATCCGAAACGTGGAAACGTAGAGAAAAAAGTCAGTTCCACACTCTTCATCTCCAACTTGGCATTCAGTGCCTGATTAGCAGTTTTCAAGACTACCGGAGTTAACCTGGAAGGAGTAAACACAAAATTTATAGCAACTGTTATTGCTATCAGAATTAAAACAATCAATGAGCCGAAAGATATACCGGCTATTTTCAATATCCCTTTTGTACGCTTCTTCATAATCTTTTTCATACCTAATTTCCGACAAAGATACAAACTTAACTTTTTCACTGTACCTTGTTTTTCTTTAATTAAGAACCCTGTATTGGTTACTAAAAAGCCACTAAAACAACAAAAGCCGGAATTATGTCTAAAACTTGGGCTAATCTTTCCAAAAACATCGAGATATTTTTTTAAAATTTGTACAACTTCCCCAATTTTTTTGAGCAATATTTCAAAAGTATTTGTACAAAAATTGAGAGTTTTTGCTGAATTATCTGAAAAGACTTCAACCAAGTAAAATATGCTCTTCAACAAGTTTTTGGAAACATATTGCCTTTTTTCTTCCTTATACACATTTTTTTCTTACGAAATTTCACTTTTATGAAAACATTTGCTACATTTAGTTGTTTATTATTTAAGAACAAAGTATGAAAAAAAATCACTTTAGGAGCACTTACACTCTTACTCATCACGACAGCTTGTAGAGATGACAGTTATACTCTCTCTACTGAATCAACCCCCAATCTTGTTACTCCCGCTCTACATACCCGTGTGAGCGATTCTCAAAGTCCTCTCACGGGTATAGTAGAAGCTTATCCTTGCCTCCAGGGAAGCTCTATTTATTTCGGGAACTATGTAAACAATACGCTAAGCGTGTTCTATGGTTTTTACAATGTTCAGGATGGAAACATTGTAGGAGATAACAACCGAGAAGTATCGCTGCCTGTCGGCAAATATAACATTGTATATTGGGGAACTCCCAAATATGAAGAACCTATTCATACAACCCCAGCCATTGATGAACCCGGGCTATCTATTGGTTCAGACTTATCTAAATTGTATTTCGGATTGAGACAATACAATAAAGATACTACATATATTCCTGTATACGATCTGGTACACACCAACAAGGAAGTAAATATTGGACAAGAGGATCTGGAAGCCAATATGGAACGGGTTGTAGCAGGACTCAAGGTGATTGTCAAAACAAAAAACAATGCCGTCATCAACTCTAACATTACAGATATGCAGGTTCTTATCGGTGGAATAGCTGAAAAAATCAATCTGTATACAGCCGAACCCGAAAATAAGACAAAGACTGTCAAGTTTGATCTAGTACGTTCTGTCGATAATACCGAAATGAGTAATGCAATGGTAATGATATTTCCTTCTGCCCCCAACCCCTTGCTTACACTCCTGATTACGTTGAAAGATGGTAGCGTACACACGCTGTCGAAAAATCTGGAATCGACATTGGTTGCCAATACACGTCTGACAGTAAACATTGTTATCGGAGATATTTTTGCAGGGGGGAGTTCCGGAAACTTCACTATCGACAACTGGAATGAATCCAGCGAAACGATTGAATTTCCAGTGGTGGATTGAAGAAGAACAAGCTCCTTTCGGGGCTCCCCTGCTCTAGAAGAAAGATAAAGGAATAAGACAAAACATAAAAAATTAGGAAAAATCCTCGCCAAGCTATAACTTTGCGAAGATTTTTTATAATATTATGTACATATTCCGTTCTATACACGAAATCATAAACACCGTCGCCGCAGCAAGAGGGCTGCTGACGGAAATGTTCGAGAAAAGAAAAATACTAAGCTTCAGATACTCCGATGCACTGGCTTTGCTGAAAGATGATGAAAACCGTCTGAAACTACTTATAGAAAAAGAAGTAATTCATCAGAACGGCAACTTTGTTGAGCTGGATGCACGGTTTATGGATTTTTTCGAACTGTTACTTGAGGCTAATGAAGAAATCAATACAGCCGTGATAGATGAAAATATCGAGTATCTTCACGAACTGATGGATTATTATCTCAAAGAACGTATCGCAACGCGTAAGGCTAGTTACGTAAGAAATATCAAAATTACTTTTCAGAAAATAGCTCGTACTACGATACGTAATATCATGAATTTGCAGACCAGCATCGACAATGCTTTCAAACATGAGCCTACCTATCAGATAAAGATTGCCAAGCTGGAAAACCTCGATAAAAAACGAATCAATATCCAGCAGCTGATTGATACGACGGAAAATCTGATATTGCACGAAGAACGACAATTCTTCCAACAAGCAACTGATGATGAGCTGAACCGGATTTTGCTGGAACTTCGCCGGGAATTACAGCTTTCAGCGCATAGTCTTATCCGGGCACAGCAGGATATCATCAATTACCTGAATCAGATTAAGAGTCAAGTGATACTGGTAGAAAAAATACGCCGGGTAAAATATTTGCAAGATCAGTTTGAACTGCGTGCCAAAAGTAATCTCGCCGAAGTACTGGAACGTGAGCACTCCATTCTTTTGGAAGGAACAGCACCGTCATCATTCAAGCTTTCCATAAATTACTTGAATACCGATGAGGCACGTCCGATCATTCTGAAAGTAATGAAAAACCTCCAGCATCGCGAAACCATACGAAGCAACGAAGCTGGTGCGTTCAGCGATGAAGATCTGGCATCTCAGTCAATGTATCAGGAAACAATAAGTCTGGAAGAAACGGTCGGCAACTATATTCAGGCACAAACTGAAGCAATGTGGAAAGATGCCACTGCACAGCCAGAAGATCTGTTCTCTTTCCTGATGCGCTATCCATTCCGTCAAGAAGTCAGTGAGGAAGAACGGACTACCCTCTTTTGCCAGATTGTATCACTATACGAATCGCAGTTCCGTATCAGTGAAGAATTTGGTATTTACAAAAACTATGAATATGCTCGCATCTATCCGATATAAAGGAGGATCGCATAATAAAAAATATTCACTTTAGTTCATTCCGGTAAACATTCGGAATACATGCTAAAGTCAATCAGAAAAATCAATAGATTATATGGAACTAACAATAAGAATACCCGATCATACAGCGGCTATTTTCGACTATTTGCAAAAAGGTCTGTTTATCAGTTCAAACAGTACAATGAAGACGTACGCGATTTATATGATATTATAGACGATGACTTCGAAGCTCTGTCGATTTATTTTGCACAGATAGGCTATACATTGGAGCGGGGAAACGAATATTTTTATTTTTCTCGTACAGAACCTCGTGTTACACTGGAACAAAAGATTCTGCGTGCCTATTACTGGATTGATGTTCTCGACTTATTTAAAACATACGATGAAACTTTCGGACCGGGCTATCGTTTTCAGCCGGAACAGATATTGGTGGAAGCCAACATCAACGTCATGTTGCAGAACAAGCTGGACGGGATACGTAAACATTTCTCCGATAAAGATGTACGCAAAGAGGTGCTCGATAATATGATACGGCAGCTTACCCGTGACTCTTTTCTGGAACTGGAAAACGAGAAGAACAATACATATAAAGTAATGAGTTCCTGGAAATTACCTGGAACGCCTGATTGAAAGTATTAACATTTACGATGACAGCCAAGACGATGAGAAACCTGAATAGAATTATATTTATAAATAGTGCAAATATTCCTTATGCCGATGATATCTATTTGGATGGGAATGTACACTTATCGGTACACAGGGAGTAGGAAAAAGTACCGTACTTCGCTCTATCCTCTTTTTTACAATGCAGATACACAAAAGTTGGGAATCCCAGTGTAAAACAGAGCTATACGGAATATTATTTCCCCTACGCCAATTCGTATATCATCTATGAAGTAGCTACTGAGAACGGAGCTTTCTGTATCCTCAGTTTCAAGTCGATGAACCGAGTAAGCTACCGTTTATTGACTCTCCTTACCGGAAAGAGGTTTTTTATCGATCCGGAAACCCGTATTGCCTATACCGGAGCCGACCGGGTACGTATGCAGCTCGATTTGCAGAACGTAGACTACTCACGTATTATTTACACTTTCGATGAATACCGGAATATTCTTTATGGCAATGGCGTTTCATCTGATATGAAGAAATATTCGCTTATGGAAAGTAAGCAATATCAGAATATTCCTCGTACAATCCAGAATGTCTTGCTTAACTCTAAGCTGGATGCTGAATTCATCAAAAAGACAATTATTTCATCCATCAACGAAGATGAAACTGCAGTCGATCTGAATAACTACAAGGAGCATCTGAAAAATTTTGAAGTCCGTCTACGTGACATCGAAGAATTCCAAAAACGCGAAACACAAAAGCAGGCTAAAGAAATAACATTATTGTCGGCACAGGTTTCGAAACAGCAGACAGCACTGGCCCAAGGTTGCCGCGAACTGGTTTCTGCCTTTATCAAGGCTAAGGAAGCACTTCCACAATGGCAAGAAAAAAACAACATGCGGAAAGTGAGCGCAACAAGTTGATTACTCGCCGACAAGAACTGCAAGAGCAGTCACGCCATCGCTGTGACAAATTGCAGGAAACACTTGCTGTACTAAACAATGAGCTGCAAAAGGCACAAAAGAAGGAAAAAGATTATGCTCGCCAACAAATTGAGCAGGTAATGGAGCGTTCTTCACGAAAAGAAGAATGGAAAAACCGCCGCGACGGATTACTGGAAGAACAGCGTATTCTCACTTCCCAATATACAGAGATCTCAACAAAATATAAGTCGCTTATACAGAGCCTTGATGAACAATGGAATAAAATTCATGAAGCAAAACTCAAGCAACTGGATGAGTTAAACAGCACATATAATGCACGCATTGAGGAAGGACGTCTTCGCCACGAAGCTTCTACCGAAGCATTATATCAGGAATACGAACAACTCTCACAGCAACTTCACCCTGAGAAGAGTGAAAAACAGAGTGTGCTGACAGCTATTGATTATCAGATGCAGCTTTGCCGGAAAGAGATGTTCTTCGAAACAGAACAAGAAGAACTGAAGCATCGCATACAGTCGTATACCGGCATGCATATGAGTAAAAAGAACCGCATCAACAACGCACAACTCATCATCAAGGAGATTACGCTGAAGTGGGAAGAAGAATTGCAGCACGGAACAAAAGAAAAAGATGATGCACTAACCAGACTGCAACTGGAACAGCAGCAGCTGAAGCCACGTGTTGACGAACTGGAAACGTTTTTACAAAACAGCCGCAATACATTACAGGGATGGCTCAAGGATAACAAACCAGGATGGGAGGAAAACATCGGTAAGCTTTGCGATGAGTCTATCCTCTGGCAGACAGGTTTGTCACCCCAATTGCAAGATGCAGGCGAGTCTTTCTACGGAATTTCAATTGATCTGGCTGGAATAAACCGACATATTAAATCCATCAACGATTATCAGAAAGAGAAAGAAGCCGGCACTTGTCGTCTGGAAGAAATAGCAGCAGAAACAATCCGATTGCAGAGTGAAAAAGAAGAGCTGGAAGAAACGCTGAAAAGTAAATATCAGCCGAAAATAAAAGAGCAAAAAGATATCATCGCTCTACAAGAATATGAACTGGAAAAACTGGAACGACAATATCAACAGGATATGCTCGATCTGGAAAACTGGAAGAAAAAGGCCGAAGCAGAAAGAAACCGCAAACTTCACGAACTGGAAGAGCAAAAAATGCAGGCTCATAATGAATTGCAACAGACAGAAAGCAAGCTGAATAATCTAAACAAAGAGAAATCGGACAAGCTGAACAATTTAAAGCAAGAATGGAACAAACTGTTGCAAAATCTGAACAACGAAAAAAGTGCACAGGCAGACAACATACGCAAGGAAGATAAAGAGGAACAGCAACGGATAGCTTCTGTAAAGGCTGAATACGAAAACGACATGCAAAAGGAGCTCCACACACAGGGAGCCGATACAGAACGTCTGCAAAACATTGCAGAACAATTGCAGAATATCGAACAGGAACTTCTGTTTATAAAAGACCATGCTGCACTCATCATCGAGTATCAGAAGGATAAACGCGATTTGATTGACCAAATTCCGACATGGCAACGTGAATATGACGAGCAAAAACGTTTATTAAACAACGAGAAAGAATCTTTACATAAAGAAACAGGAGCCCTGCAAAGTGAAATAGACAAGCTGAATAAATCACTGCATGAAGCAGAGGAAAATGTACGCAGCTTATCCGGCAACCTGGATGCGTACGAAAAAAATTCCTGCATACGACTGGTACAAGCCTCATCAGGATATTTTCCGTTCTGAAAAATGGTACGGAAACTGAAATAGCCGTTCAAAAAGGATGTATCGAACTGATTGATGAACTGGGACGCATGGAAAACCAGTACATGCAGCTTCAGAGTCGCCTGCGCAAAGAAGTTAATCTCTTTACCGGACATTTTGACGAGGACAATACGTTTAAGTTCAAAACGAAATTCAATGAAGATTGGGAATATATACGTTTTGCCGATGAATTACACGACTTTGTAGAAGAAAATAAAATCAACGAATTCGTGCGTCGCATCAACAACGAGCATTCGGACATCTTCAAACGTATCAGCATGGATACTTCCATGCTTACGGCCTCGGAAAGTGATATACAGGATCTGATAAGCAAGGTAAACAAAGGATTCCAGACATGCAATTTCGTAGGAGTAATCCAACGTATTGAAATGAAGGTAGAAGAAAGCAGCAACCGAGTGGTAAATGCTTTGAGAGCCATACAGAAATATTACAATGAACATGCTTACGACCTTACTCCGGGCACAAACTTGTTTTCCAGCGAAAACGAACAATTGGTGAAACAGGAAGCTATCGCTTTATTGCGTGATTTCATCAAAGAAATGCACGCTTACCGGTATGACAAGATCCGTCTATACGATTCGTTTGAATTACGTTTCCGCATCATAGAAAACAACAACGACACCGGTTTTGTCGAAAAGTTGTCGAATGTGGGTTCGGAAGGAACAGATATCCTGGTAAAAGCAATGATTAATATCATGCTGCTGAATGTATTCAAAGAAAGTGCTTCGCAGAAGTTTAAGGACTTCAAATTACATTGCATGATGGATGAGATCGGAAAGCTACATCCTAATAATGTAAACGGAATCCTAAAATTTGCAAACGACCGAAACATTATTCTGATTAACGGTTCACCTACGGAACTGAACCGTGACGCATATAAACACGTATATCTGCTCACTAAAGGGGCTCAAAGCAAAACCCGCATAGCCCGGCTGATCTCAGATCAGAAATTGTAAATGTTCTCTTTTTTTAATACCTTTGCTAGGTACGAAAAAGAAAAAGCAATTTATGATGCAGATACTGAAACTACAAGGAACCGACAGACAACTATACCGGCTGGTAGGCCCTTTGGTTATGAATCCGAAAGTCCTGCAATACAACAACGGATATCCGTTTAAAACCGGAGAACACTATGTATGGTATATTGCAATAGAGAAGCAAAAAGTAATGGGATTTATTCCATTAGAAATGCGTAAAAACGAACATATCATCAACAACTACTACGCTGAAGCAGAAACCCACGACTATATTCTGGATACACTGCTAAATACAGTCCTTACAGACGAGGAAGAGAGCACACAGCCTTTATCGGCTGTGGTGCAAACTCCTCATCAGGATTTGTTCGTACAGAAAGGATTTGAAATAACAAAGAGTTGGAAACTATACATAAAAATGCAGAAGGCATAATGGAAGCGACAGTTCAGGAACAAAAAAATGTCTACGAATTAACCCAGGAGCGTCTACGAGTAATATTCAACGAATTTGATAATGTCTATGTGTCTTTTTCTGGAGGCAAAGACAGTGGAGTATTGCTGAACTTATGTATTGATTATATCCGCCGCAATAACCTTAAGCGGAAAATAGGTGTATTCCATATGGATTATGAGGTTCAATACAAAATGACTATCGATTTTGTAGACAGCATTCTAGAAAAGAATAAGGATTTACTTGACGTATATCGCATCTGTCTTCCGTTTCGTGTCGCAACCTCAACATCAATGTATCAGTCTTTCTGGCGTCCGTGGGATGAAGAAAAGAAAGATCTCTGGGTTCGCCAGATGCCTGAAGGTGCTATGACAATAAAAGATTTCCCCGAGTTGAAACCAGACACATGGGACTACGATTTTCAGCTTTACTTCGCACAATGGCTGCATAAAAAGAAAAAAGCTACACGTACTTGCTGTCTGGTGGGTATACGGACACAGGAAAGCTTCAGTCGCTGGCGATGTATATTCCAAGTTCCTAAGAACATTCTGTATCATAAGTATATCTGGACCTCAAAAATAGGAAATGATATTTACAATGCCTATCCTATATACGATTGGAAAACGACAGATGTATGGACAGCAAACGGTAAATTCAAATGGGACTATAACCCTTTGTACGACCTCTATTACAAGGCAGGAATCAGCTTAGAACGGCAACGGGTAGCCAGCCCGTTTATCAGTGAGGCTATCGAAAGTCTTGCTCTTTACAGAGCCATTGATCCCGATACATGGGGGAAAATGATAGGACGCGTAAATGGGGTAAACTTTTCGGCTATTTATGGAAGCACACATGCCACGGCAAGGCAAAAATAAACTGCCAGAGGGATATACATGGAAATCATTTATGTACTTTTTACTATCCACACTTCCTGAAAAGACACGCAACGGCTATCTCCGGCGTTTAAACGTCAGCATTAAATTCTGGCGAACAAAGGGAGGATGCCTGAGTGACGATGTCATACAAAAACTGATAGATGCTAAAGTTCCTATAGAAATAGTAGACAAAAGCAACTACCGTACACATAAACATCCTGTAAAAATGGAATACCAGGAAGATATAGACATTCCTGAATTCAGAGAAATTCCCACATACAAACGCATGTGTATCTGCATTCTCCGAAATGACCATGCCTGCAAATACATGGGCTTCTCTCCTACAAAGGAAGAGATCAGCAAAAAAAATAAGATTATGGAAAACTACAAAAATATTTGGCGATGAGTGATAACGAAAATGAATATAAAAGTCCTGTTTATAATGTAAAGGCTGTACCAGTAGAAAAAGTAGTAGCAAATGATTATAATCCCAATGTGGTAGCTCCTCCAGAAATGAAACTGCTGGAAATATCCATTTGGGAAGATGGATTTACCATGCCGTGCGTTTGTTATTATAACAAAGAAGCAGACAAATACATTTTAGTTGATGGATTCCACCGATTTACGGTACTAAAAACCTCCAAACGTATTTATGAACGAGAAAAAGGCCTGCTTCCTGTCGTTGTGATCGATAAAGATTTGTCAAACCGCATGGGGTCTACTATTCGCCATAATCGTGCACGTGGAACTCATAACATCGAACTCATGTCACACATTGTTGCCGAACTGGACAAAGCAGGAATGTCGGATCAATGGATTATGAAAAACATCGGAATGGATCGAGATGAATTGCTCCGACTGAAACAAATATCCGGTCTGGCCGAACTTTTTGCTGATGCCGACTTCAGTATTCCCCAGCCCAAGCCTGCATATATTCCAATACCGGAAAATGACGATGAAGTAAAATCTGAATAAATTAACCCGCTCTTAAATACAATAAATCATACGTGTAATAAAATAGCCCTGTCATCTTTCATTGGAGTACATCCTGAATGTTTTATACCTGAGATGTAAACTTCCTAGTAATGACAGGGCAATTTTATTGTAGACAGAACAGTCAGGTTCAAATTGAGAGTTCCTCTTTATTGAACTAAACTTAGATAGACTTGTACTCTCCTTTTCAGCTTTCAAGTTTTGCCTTAATATTTTCCAGTAGAATCAGGCATCCCTGCATTTTAGGATTTTCAAAACAAGCTTCAGCCTGATCGAATAAACGTGCTACAGTTTCTTTCAAATTAGGTATATTAGTTGCTTTATCTACTTGTAAACCTTGAGGTAAATCTTGATTAGCAAACCAATCTTTCAAGGCTTTCAGTTCTTCTTTCTTATAAATTTTTCTTTCTTCCATATGATAATGATTAAAACGGATATCCCACAGCAAAATGAAATGCAAAATCGCGTTTGAAGTCAGGAGATATAATGGGGTAACGGTCACGACCGGTATACATCGGATTGACAGCCTTCATACCTCCATCGAAACGTAAAATCAAGAAGTCCAGATCGAAACGTATTCCCAATCCATAAGATACGGCAAGTTGCTTATAAAAACGATTAAACTTGAATACTCCTTCCGACTGTATTCCCTGATTCCGTATATTCCAAACGTTTCCGGCATCAATAAACGCTGCTCCATTCAACTTCCAGAATAAAAATGTCCGGTACTCCAAATTCAGGTCCAACTTAATATCTCCCGTATGGTTGACATAATCTATCGTGTTTCCATCCCCACGATAAGAACCTGGTCCTAAAGAACGTACCCGCCAGCCACGTACACTATTAGCACCTCCGGAAAAATATAACTTTTCGAAAGGTAAACTCTTAGAATTCCCATAAGGAACCGCAACTCCTAATCCGGCATGAAATACCAGCGAATTGCGCTCATCGATAACGAAATTTTTTGCATAATCTATGTCAGCCTTCACATACTGTGCAAAATCTATATTAGCCAACTGATATGCTTCGCCGTATCGTGGCTTTTTATTTATCAAACGCGAAAAGGCATACAACAAATTACCAGCTTCTTCTATATTAAAGCGCACAGAATACGAATTACGGTTTGCCGTAGTCATCGTATTTCCTCCAGCACTATTATAAGTATAAGTATATCCCAAGCGCACAATGAACAAATCTTCGTAACTATGTCTCAGCAATGGATTAACCTCATCCATACGATCCAGATAATCGTCGAATGTAGGTGAGGTATAGGGCATATAAATATAATTTATATCCAGCAAGTCAAAACGATGATTAGCCTTTCCTCTCCGTGTCCAACGATAGCTCCAGGCAGCAGAAGCTAAAGTACGTTCAAATTCCGGACGAATCTGCCAATTATATTTTATACTGACCTCTGAAGTCGCTTTAATACGTTTTTTAAAGTCGGAAGACAGAAACGGGAACATAAATTCAGGGAAA
>ENA-OQHF01001704-OQHF01001704.1-human-gut-metagenome-genome-assembly--contig:-NODE-1704-length-11821-cov-2.119121_pt1 | contig 11821 bp, 10 predicted proteins | sample MGYA00242559_ERZ504709 | MGnify/ENA primary metagenome ERZ504709 (study PRJEB26092, sample SAMD00036203) | human gut metagenome | host: Homo sapiens | study: EMG produced TPA metagenomics assembly of... | reverse complement strand
GTTGATGAAGTCTGCCTCTGCCTCGGAAGCATCTCTCATATAGTACTCAGGATTGTAGTAACCATCGTTGTACAGCTCGTTCTCCCATTTTAAGAATCTCTTCTGAGCCTCGGTGGACAGAGCGGGGATCTGGTAGTCACCGGTGGTTGCCCATGTGGTCTCATCCTGAGGATAATCTCTGTAACCATAGTTCTGGTCAATACCTGCGCCGCTTACTTTCTTACCGCTTAAAGGATACTGATGGCCGTTCTCAACCAGTTTTGCATACAGCTCTAACAGCTTGGTGTTGTCGCCAACGGGATACTCAGAGAAGCCAGCTTCTTCCAGCCAGTCCTGACGATAGAAAGTGCACCAGGTATAAGTGGTGTTACCGTAAGGTCTGTAACCGAGTACCAGATAATCTTCATCATCCAGCTTGGTGTAAGCATCGTTGCCGTGTTCTACCATGGTCTCCCAGTAAGTAGGAGCGATCTGCTTGAACTCTTCTACATCGTAGGTCTGCAGATAGCCGTCTGCCTGCCAGCTTGCCAGCTTATCATAGTCATATTCCATACAGATGGTAGGAAGGCTCTGGCTTGCTGCCAGCATAGCGTAATCAGTCATAACGTCGCTACGGGTAATTCCTACATATTCTACCGTGATGTTGTACTTATCACCGAAGTTCTCCTGTACCCAGTTGGTCCAGTAGTTGTTCTCTACATCAGAGCATCCGTTTCCGGAAGAACCACGATCGTATACAGGGATCTGCAGAGTAACATTGTCTGCGAAAGCCTCCCATCCGTCAATACCTGCTACTGCTGTGGATGCTCCTGCATCTGTGCTTGCTGCAGAATTCTCTGCTACAGATTCCTTTGTTCCGGCATCTGCGGTTGTGTTGTCCGCACTGCTGCCGCATCCGGTCAGAGTGCTCATTGCCATAGCACCAACAAGTGCTGTTGCCATTACCTTGTGAAGAGTATTCTTCTTCATAAATCAATCCTCCTTAAAAATTATACATAGTTTTATGTGTACCCCCGGTTTTGGGGAAAACTAACTTGGTTGTTTTGTTCCTTTTAACTTTTAGCCCTTAACTGCTCCGATCATGGTACCCTGTACGAAGTACTTCTGCAGGAAAGGATAAATAATAATGATAGGAATTGTTACAAACATGATACTTGCTGCCTGTAATACTTCGGGAGTGGACTGGATCGCACTGCCGGTATCTGCCAGGGAGGAAGTCTGTGCTTCTGCTGCGGATGCTACCAACTGATATAACTTGTACTGGATCAGCTTCAGGTTAGCACTCTTGGTGTAGTACATGTTGTCTGCGTAAGAGTTCCAACGGCCTACGGCGTAGAACAGAGACAACGTTGCCAGGATCGGTTTGGACAGCGGTAATACGATCTTGCTCAGGATCTGGAAGTTACTTGCGCCATCCAGGAAAGCGGATTCCTCTAAGCTGTCGGGAATCGTACTCTGGAAGTAGTTCTTCATGATCAGCATGTTGTACGGGGAATAGATCAGAGGTAAGATCAACACCCACATGGTATCCAGGCACATGCAGCTTCTGATATAACAGGTAGCTGGGAATGATGCCGGCACTGAAGTACATCGGTACCATCAGCAGGAAAAGTCAGTAACTTTTTTGCCCTTCAGTCTCTTCTTGGAAAGAGGATAAGCGGCACAAGTACATACCAGCATTCCCAGAGCGGTGAAGATCACGGTAACGATCACCGAGAAGATCATGAGTAGGTCATGGAGTTATCTGCAAATACCTTCTTGAAGCATCGAAGGTGATGTCTTTGGGCCAGAAGTAAACGCTCTTGGACATTACTGCGGTATTACCGGATATGGATTTTACTGCTACATGTAAGAACGGTAATACACAGCTGGCGCAGAGGATGACGATCACTGCCATCATGACGAAATCACTGATGCGGAATTTGTTGACCGCATGTGCTCCGCCTGCGGAGGTAGATTCTTCATTAATATTAACTTCTTTTTTCTTCATCTCTCTCACCTCCTACAGTAATCCGTCTTCGCCAAGCTTCTTTGCGAATTTATCAGATAACAGAACCAGGATCAATCCGATCAATGACTGGAACAGACCAACTGCGGTCGCCGCACTGAATTTTCCGGCTCCAATACCTTTGTTGTAAATGTAGACAGCCAGCTGATACTGGAAGTCCTTGACCTGTGAATTTTCTAATGCGGTCAGACGCTCTAAGTTACTTCCCATGACACGTCCGAGGTTCAGGATCAGCAGTGTTACTACTGTGCTCTTGATACCGGGAAGTGTGATATGCCACATTCTCTTCCAACGGTTCGCTCCATCGATCATGGCTGCTTCGTACAATTCTCCGTTGATACCGGTGATCGCTGCCAGGTAGAGGATCGTGCCCCATCCCATCGTCTGCCATACACCGATCAGCAGATATGTAATTGCCCAGTGCCATTTCTCATTCAGGAAAGGAATTCCTTCGGAGATCACTCCCAGGTTGGTCAGCAGAATGTTCACCAGACCGGAGTTCGGACGGAACATTGTCATGGCTACGCTTCCGATGATGGCCCAGGAAAGGAAGTGCGGCAGATACAGGATCGTCTGGGACACTTTCTTGAATCTCGGATATCTTAATTCATTCAGGATCAGTGCCAGAATGATCGGCATTGGGAAACCGATGATCAGATCCGCCAGGTTAAACACTATGGAGTTGCGAAGTGCTCTCATGAAATCGGCATCCTTGAATATCTTAACGAATGTCTTCATGCCCACCCATTCGCTGCCTGCATATCCCTTCGCCGGTTTATAATCCATAAAGGCCATCCGCAATCCCGGGTATGCTCCGTAACTGAATACAAATACCATAATCAGTGGAAGCAGTAACAGCAGATACAATTGCCAGTCTCTTTTAAAAGCTTGTTTCCACGTGGTTTTCGTTTTCACTCCCACCACATTGGCTGCATTCTTCTTCGCCATGTCGAACCTCCTCAAGTGTCAGCTATATTTTCTCGTCACTTTGTACACTTTTTGTAACTTTGTAAGTACATTATCATACATGTTGTCATATTTTTCTAATCAATCATTATAAAAAACTATGCAAAAACGATCATTATAGATCATGGTCGTTTTTCGTAAGTATTGAAGTTTCGTTGCATTTTCGTAAATTTTGCGTGAATTTTGGAGCGTTTTTGCTGTAGGATTCGCTGTTTCACGGTATTTTTAGCCTTTTTTAATCTCTTCCACGGAAACATTGCCAACCCTAAAAAAGTCATTTTCGCAACATAATGGTTGATTTTATCCATTTTAATTGTTGTATATAATGTATAGACATTATTTCTACTGCAGCATGTCTTTCCGTTGCATCATCATACAGGATGCACAAAGCTATTCAGAAAACTCTGGAACAGAAGGCACACTATGGCGAAATCCAAACGAGCTGTCACAGAATACCGAAGTTATTATCTGCCAACACACTTCCCGGTACTGCTTCTGTCCGGTGATTATTGGAAGATTTCCGATATTCCCAGCGGAAGCCTTCATTTTCATAACTGTCTGGAGATTGGGATCTGTCATTCCGACAGCGGTACGCTGGAGATCAACGGAGAAAAACAGACTTTCCATGCCGGAGATGTCACCGTTCTTCCCCGCAATGTTCCACATACCACTTACAGTGCACCAGGCACGAAAAGCCACTGGTCTTATCTTTTCCTGGATCCGAAGGAATTGTTCCGCAATCTCCTCCCCGCCTCCTGGAAAAATTACGACCTGTCCACGGACGGTTTCCCAGCATTCCGTTATATTTTCAGCAAAGAGGCTTTTCCCCACATCAACTATCTGGTATCTCATATCATCCACGAGCTGGAAGAGCAGAATCCCTGCTATCAGATCAGTGCCAGAAGCCTGTTATGCTCCCTTTATATTGAATTGTACCGGATCGAAAGTCTCGGCGGTGTCAATCCCGACACGGCCAAACCGGACTCTCTTGAAATACTGGCCTTACAGGAACGTAAAAAAGAGGCGAGATCGCCGAAAACTCTCTGGTGATCTCACCCGCTCTGGAATATATTGAGAAAAATTATATGCAACAGTTCTCGATCGAATATCTGGCCGATCTCTGCCACTGGAGCCCGACGCACTTCCGCCGGGTTTTCCATGATATTATGGGAACTTCACCGTTAGACTACGTCAACAACACCCGGATTTTAAAACTCCTGTATTCTGTTACGCAGTACGGAACACTCTATTCTGGACATTTCCGAGATGGTGGGGTTCCATTCCGTGTCCAGTTTCAACCGCTACTTTATCAAACTTATGCAGATGTCTCCCAGAGAATACCGCAAGCAGATGCAGCAGAGCGAGAAAAAGGCTGAGAACCAGTCCATTCTGGAATTTGCCGGATGGATGCGGCCGGAATAGCCCCTCTGTGTTCCGGTCACTCCGGTCATCAGGCCAGCCTCTTGTGCTTCCATTTGCCGGAATAATACCGGATCACCGGAATCACACAGCCACAACTCCAGGACAGAGGAGTGGCGATCCAGATTCCCGTGACGCCCAGGGTTCCGGACAATAGATACGCGAACACGATCCTGCCGGACAGCTCCGTCAGTCCCGCTACCATACAGGTATTGACGTCTCCGGCTCCCCGGATCACATTCTGGTAGCTCTGCATCACCCCCGCGATCACATAAGCCACGCCGATAATGGTCAGATAGGTGCAGCCGATGCCGATGGCTTCTGCCGATTCGCCGGCATCCAGGAACAGGCTCATCAGCTGTACCCGGAAGATCAGCACCAGTGTCGCAATACAGACGCTGGCTCCCACCATGACCGCCAACGTCTTATAGAGGGCTTCCCGGATCCGGTCATATTGATTCTTCGCAATATTCTGCCCGGTAAATACCGACAATGCCGTTCCGATGGAGACAATGACCTGGATCGCCACGCTGTCCACACGGTTCGCCGCCACATAGGCCGCCATGGTAGAGGATCCGAAGGAATTCACCAGTCTCTGGACGCTCATTCCGCCCAGTGCGATCATGCAGGACTGGAATGCCGCCGGGAATCCGGTCTTCACCACCAGCTGAATATAATGGACTTCCGGTTTCCATTTCATCAGAGATAATCCGATCTCTTCTCTCACTTGTCTTACTTTCACAAAACAGATCACCGCCGAAGTACACTGTGCCAGAATCGTCGCATAAGCTGCTCCCGCTACTCCCATCTTACACACAATGATGAAAAACAGGTCAAACACGATGTTCACTACCGAGGAAGCGATCACCGCCCGCAGCGGAGTCTTCGAATCCCCCACACTGTTTAAGATCGCCGCACAGCCGTTGTAGACCACACTGCCGAAAACAAAAGTATAAATGATATGCAGATACGTAGCAGAATAGCCGATAACATTTTCCGGCACGCTTAAAAGCCGCAGGAAAAATTCCGCACCGAAAATACCGATCAGTGACATGATGCAGGTCAGCACTCCCGCCACCCAGATCAGTGCTGTCACCGTCTTCGCCAGACGCTCTTTATTCCCGCAGCCGAAACACTGCGCAACCACCAGTCCTGCGCCGTTACACATGCCGCTGACCAGTGCCAGCAGAAAATAGGTCAACGTTCCCGTGCTTCCCACGCCCGCCAGTGCGCTCTCTCCCAAGAATCTTCCTACGATCACTGTATCCGCCACATTATATACCTGCTGAAAGATATTGCCGATCAGCATCGGTATGGCGAAGCCGATGATCAGTTTTAACGGTTTTCCCTGTGTCATGTCTTTCATATCTGTATCCTCTTTTCTATCCTTCTGTTTCCAAAGTGAGTCCTGCCAAACCGGGTTCCGGTCAACTTAACCGCAGCAGTCTCGCCCCTGCCAGACGGTTCTCCCGCTTCGGCGGCAGATCATAATAGACATCCGGTTTGAAAGGATCCAGTTCCAGGGTCAGTTTTGTCGGATAGCCATAGCGTTTCAGTGCCACGCGCCATAACTCGCCGTTGGAGAACCAGTCATCCAGGAGTTTCCCGTCCTGATACAGTCTGGCGCAGTCTCCGCCAAAGTCCAGTTCCAGCCAGACATCGCCAGACAGTGCATCCGCCGGGTGATACTCATATTCCAAGGTTAATTCATAGACGTTCGGTTCTGTTTGACCATATACGTTCCAGATGCTTTCCACTGCCTGTCCGGCATCCGCGATCCGCACCTTACCGGCTTCCGCAAAGTGCAGATCCGGCAGCAGACTCACCTTGCCCTTTCATCTGCCCCTTCCTGCGCATAACAAAATGCTCCGCATCGTGTATGGTAAGAATCCTTACCGCTTCCGCATGATCATTGCCATCACTCCACTCGAAATAAATATCCTCCGGCTTCTCATCCGTATAGAATAATAAGTTCCGCCAAAGCATCCCAGTATAAGAGGCATTGGTTTTCCGAAGTCTGAACTGCTCTCCCCGTATTACCACCGGCAGATTGTAAGGCAGCACCAGAATCGCATCCGTCCGCACATGAATCCGGTCGAAAATAATCTGCCTCTGTATTCCTTCAACATCTGTCACCGTAAACTGTAATGGCTTTTCCGGTGTGATCTGTTTCTCCGTCATTTTCCGTTTTCTCTGGTGATTATTGATAAATAAGAACCCGCAGTCCGCCGTTTTATTATAACGGAAGGCTGCCCGCAGTGTCTCCATATCCTCTGCACCCGCAGGCCCCGGTATATTTTTCGGCAGATATGCTTTTGCCGGTGCCAGCAGTTCTTCTGTATTTTTGATAAAAACATGGTGTTTCCGCAGTCTGTAATAGCTTTCCGACGGCAGTCCGTTCTCCCGCAGGCAGGTCTGGAAATCATAGCTTTTCACCGGAAGGTCATTGGCATAGCCGGTAGCTTTCGACTCCTGCAGGGTGGAATATTTCCCGTCGGGATTCACGCCGCCGTGATACATATAATATCCGATCAGATTTGCCCCGGCTCCCAACATGCAGATCGTCTGTGCCTCGATGTCCTCCGGATACGGGTAAGTGCGCCTGTTTGCCGTTACCTGCAGTCCCCCTCCCAGCTCCGCTGTGAGATAAGGGAATTCCGCGGCATCAAAGGTAAAACCGCTCTGACCCTCAGAAAATCCGAAGCAATATTGGCATCATCGTGAAAAGGCTGGAACAGGAAATTCTCACTTGCCGCAAGGTTCATGGGTATGATTTCGCCCACGGGGCATCCACATACCCGCCCAGCACCGGCAGGAAACTTCCCGGCACATAGGCACCAGCCCCAGCCGGTTGCCGACACATACGGGGCTTCCAGTCCCTTTTTCTCCGCCATGGCACGTAGCGTGCGCATGTGTGCCATACCCTCTTCCCTGTCGGAGGGACCGCCGGCATGTCCGTATTCATTCTCGATCTGTATACCGATGACCGGACCGCCGTCCTTATGCATATACCCGTCCGCCAGCTCTGCGATTTTGGTAAAAAAGACATCGACATATCTCAGATACTGTGGATCGTCCGTCCGCAAAGTCAGTTCTCCCCGTCTTTCCTTCTCCACCAGCCAGTCCGGGAAGCCTCCGTTTCTGCACTCTCCATGGGCCCACGGACCGATGCGGAGCCATACCTTCATTCCCACTTCCCGACAGCAGTTAAGAAAGGCTTTCAGGTTCCTCCTTTCGGAAAAATCCCATTCTCGTTCCGCTTCCTCATGATGGATCCAGAAGACATAAGTGGCTGTGATCTCCACTCCGCCCAGTTTCATATTCTCCAGGGCAGATCTCCACTCCTTTTCCGGGTAACGGGAGAAATGGAACTCTCCCATGATTGGCAGGATTGGACTGCCGTTGCAGGTTAAGTATTCGCTGTTATAGCTATAGATTTCCTTTTTCATTTGAATGTCCTTTTCCAGTAAAATCTATCAAAAATTTCTTTTTATGCGTGATTACAGATCATGTACCCGGATTCCCTGGTGTGCATTGTCCATGGAAAGCAGTTCTTCCGCGCAGGCTTTTGCTTCGTCCGTCTGTCCCAGCCCCCGCAGTCCCAGGCTCATCATAAACAGACAATGCTTCCGATTCCGCTCATTCAGGTTTTCCTCAAAGATCAGCAGATCCGGTAGAGATACCGCAAAATAATCTATCTTTATCTCATCGCCTATATGCTCTTTGCCATAGTCTACCAGTTTGCAGAATCTCTGTACTGCCTGTTCTTCGTCACCAAGCTTTCGGTACGCCAGCCCCTGATAATAGATCATTTCGGGCGGCTGATCGTTGTAATACATCATGCCCACCGGCTCCGACTCTCCGTGACAGGCTTTTGTCAGGCAGTCTAACGCATCCTCTGTCTCTCCCAGTTTTTCCTGCACCAGCCCCAGCAGATAGTACAGATTGTTTTCCTGTGCCGACTCCAGTTTTCCTTCTCCCAGATTGTGTGGGTATTCCCCAACTGCCCGCAGAAGGAGTGACTTTGCCTCTGCATAGTCCCCTTTTACCACAGCCGCTTTTGCCAACTGATGCAGGGCGGTCAGGTATTGTGCTGCCACCTTGCCTTCGCCGCCTTCCCACTGGTGGAACTGCCTTGCTTCGATCAGGACAAGCGCCTTTGCGTTTTCTCCCAGGGTGTTCATCAGTGTCACATATTCCAGATACAGATCATCCCTGCTTTTCACCAGCACAAAATGTTTATCCATATCGCTCAGTCGTTCCTTCATGGAGATATTCAGACGTTTCTTTAGCTGATCCAGTTCCAGATAAACTCTTGCATCTGTCTCATCCAGTGCAAAGGCCTTTGTCAATTCCTCATATGCTCTCTGCGGCTGCTTTTTCACATTGTAATATGCCAGCGCCAGGTTTCTGTGAACCGTAGGGAACTCCGGGTATTTAAGCGCCGCCTTTTCATAGTCCGCCACGGCTTCTCCATACACTCTCTTGTCATAGAGCAGGCAGCCCAGATAATAATACGCCATGCCAAGGTCGTATTCTGCTGCCAGACGCTTCAGCACGATATAATCTTCCGTTCTGTGAGGGAAGCAGCCGTCGGCTGCAGCTTTTTCTCCCAATGCCGCATAATGTTCTGCCGGTCCGGCAGCTTGCGCACCGGGCAGGTTGTCATATCCGTAAGCAATATAATAATATACCAGCGGGTAAATGTTCTCCCCCCTTGGCGGATTTCTGTTCCACCCATTTTTCGGCAAGGGCAATTCCCTGCGTGTAGTCTCCTGCCTCATAGAGATCGATCATCAGTTCCAGCAGAGTGTTATGATTTATTTTTTCCGGCTGTCTGTCATAGAGCGGATCTATTCCCAGGCTTTCTCTGTGTAAGTCCGCAGCTTCCTCCCCTCTTCCCAGTTTCTTCAAAAGATTTTCTTTCAGGGCTCTGGCTTTCATGCAATGATACTGTCTGAGAATCGATTCGTTTACATGCTCGAGAGCTTCTGCGAATCTTCCTTCTTTGACATCCAGACAGGCCAGTTCATAGAATCCGGGTGCCTGAAAGCTGCCGCCCCAGACAGCCTTATAAAATGCATCGTAAGCTTCTTTCGTCTTCCCCTGATACTTCAGGGCAAGCCCCAGATTATAGTACGGTTCGTAATCATAGGGATTCGGATTGGAACGGATGGCTTTCTCCACCGCCTTACGAAAATACTTTTCCGCCCCTGCAAAATCACAGTTTCGAAGCAGACATCTTCCGTAAGCGTTGTTCAACCGGATATCCGCCGGATCCCTGCGCAGACCCTCCAGATAGTAATCCTCCGCATGATACGTGGCATGCCGGTATTGTTCCACATGCAGTCCATAGAGGAACAGGTCTTCCGTTGTTTTGCAATCCTTTGGAAGCGGTGCCGCTTTGGCCGGTTCCGGCACTTCTGCTTCGATCTTTCGGGGAAAACGATAAGAGACCAGGTCTCTGCCGTCTGCGGCACGAACACATACCTGCAGACCGCAGAGTGCCTCCGTGTTATTCTGTGCTGCCCTCGTAAATGCCGGTATCTGTTGCAGTTTTTCCCGGTCGATCTTCACCTCGCAGGTATGCTCCGGTGACAGATCCACGCGTTTCTCATGCCATACCTTTTCCGGTCCGCCGCCTTCTCTGGGCTGTACCAGCAGGATCTGTGCACCTTGTTGTGCGGAAGTGGCATACGCCGATATCGTCAGCTGTCCCGCCGCTTCGTCATATACCGCATTCACCGCCGCATCTATGGTGGCATTTTTGCACATAACCGATATTTTTGATAGGGCATAAAAGTACTGTTTGAAGTTCTTGGTCTCCTGAGGCTGGATCCAGGTGAAATCCGGCTGATTATCCGTAAAGCATCCTGTCATCAGCTCGATATACGGGCCGTCTTCGTCGGTCAGTGCTCTGTCCCATGCCTTGCCAAATTCTCCGCATCCCCAGGTCCACTGTTTTTTCCCGGGGGCAATGTGGTGATCTGCCACGTGCAGAAGTCCGGCCTTTTTTCCATAGTCGTATTCACCGATAAAATTATAATCCGAGCGGTATGCCATGTAAGAAGTCGGCACCGGAATATTTTTGTACTGTGCAATATTGACATGGTCATATTTATGCTTATAGTAGATTCCCTCTGCATAAGGGAAACTGATAACATCCCGCTTTCCATGGTCATAGACCGCGGTCACATCCTCCGGGAACACCGAGATCGTGTCATCATTTACCGCTACCGCGGGGTTCGCCCACCACAGGAAGGTCTGTGGCACCTTCGTACGGTTATAGAGCTTTGCCGACAATTCGATATACGCCTTATCGGGATAAAGGGTCACCCCCCAGCACCCCTTCCGTACGGAACATGTTCTCAATCCTCTCCCATCCACGACTGTGGCGCTCCCGTCCTCATTTTCCGCATAGGTATATTCCACCTGATCAAAGGTACTGGGTCTGTGATGCTGCGGCCAGTTGAACTCAATACCGCCGGAGATCCATGGTCCCGCCAGTCCCACTAACGCCGGTTTTGATGACATGATTGTAATATATAAAATCGTAGCCATTTGTCTTGTCATAAGCTCTCTGGATCCTGCCTCCCAGCTCCGGCAGCATCATTACTTTCAGATAATCGTTCTCCAAAAAAAGCGCTGTATACTCCTTATCCACTTTCTCATCGCTGATCTTCTCAATCACCGTGTGGGGATAGATCCTTCCCGAGCTTCCCTGATAGACACGTTTCTCCAAAAACATCGGATTCTTATCCGGCTTTCCTGCTTCGTATGTGGGAATGATCACTTTTTCTTCCCAGACCTGAACCTTATTCATGGTTTCCTCCTTTTATCTCCGTGCAGCTTTCTTTCCGCCGCCCGATATTATTTTAACCTCGCACCAGCATGCTTAACTCTTCTTCCGTTATTTCCTCCGCCGGCTCAAAATTCTCTCCCGACAGATACGTATAAATTGACGCCTGCAGTGCCCTCACCTCCGGATACTGCTGACTCTTATGCAATTCCATGGTGGATAGCAATACTTTTCCCTTCAGGCATCGAAACTCTATCATCTGTGCCATGGGACGTAAGAATGCATAGCTGTCCATCTCCGTAATGATCGTCTTCATGGGATGCGGTAGAATCACCGCCCGCTTCGTTGCCATAATCCACCATTGCCAGTCCGTGTGAAAATCCGTCGGAAATTCCTTAAAAATTGGATGCTCCGTATCGATCAGCTGCCCCATACCGCCTTCCTGATCTGCAAAAGTTCCCACCGACCAGAAATCCGTCGTAAACTGTGTTTTAATGGAATTGGGCAGACTCTCTTTGTCTGCATCCGGAGACAGATAGACTCTTCCACCATTTTGAAGGATTTCTCTCGTCTTCACATCAAAGGCTCTGGTCTCATATACATTTTCCGGGCATACCGGAGTGGTCTTT
>ENA-OQHF01001701-OQHF01001701.1-human-gut-metagenome-genome-assembly--contig:-NODE-1701-length-11847-cov-2.444369_pt1 | contig 11847 bp, 13 predicted proteins | sample MGYA00242559_ERZ504709 | MGnify/ENA primary metagenome ERZ504709 (study PRJEB26092, sample SAMD00036203) | human gut metagenome | host: Homo sapiens | study: EMG produced TPA metagenomics assembly of... | reverse complement strand
CACTACGTTGCACTCTCCCTGATCTTAACCGTGATCGTATCTGCAATTCTTACGATTCCGACCGTTGCCGCTTCCCGCCTGTTTTTAGTCTGGATGCATACACCGGATAATATCTTATCCATGGCAGATGCTTACATCAAGGTCATTTTTGCAGGTATCATCTTAACAATGCTCTACAATGTATCCGCCGGTATCTTAAGAGGTATTGGAGACAGCAAAACACCGCTCTACTTTTTGATCATTTCTTCTATATTAAATGTGGTACTGGATCTTTTATTTATTGTCGTACTGAAAGCAGGAACCGCCGGTGCCGCCTATGCCACCATCATTGCGCAGGGAATCTCCGCAATTTTATGTTTTATCCATATGTTCCGGCAGTTTGAGATCCTTCGCACAACAAAAGCGGACTATTATCTGGATCGCCCGGGTGTCATTAACATGCTCTCGATCGGTATCCCAATGGCATTAAATTACTCCATCACCGCCATTGGAACCATGATCTTACAGAGTGCTGTCAACGTGTTTGGTTCCAGTGTGGTTGCTTCCTTTACAGCCGCTTCTAAAGTCAACAATATCGCAACTCAGACCATGCCGACGCTCGGCACCGCCATGGCAACCTACTGTGGTCAGAATCTCGGTGCAGGAAAATACGACCGTATTTTCGACGGTATGCGCAAAGGATTTTTCATCTGTATCGCTGCTGCAGCCATCGGTGCTGCCATCTGTATTTTCGGTGGAGAATTTATCGTGAGCTGGTTTGTAAGTAATCCTTCCGATGAAATTTTCTCCTATGCAATGATGTACTTAAAAACTGTAAGCTGGTTTTTCCTCCCGCTTGCCATGATCTTTTTATACCGCAATGCCTTACAGGGATTAGGCGAAGGACTTGTTCCAATGTTGAGTGGCGTGATCGAGCTGGTATGCCGCTTTGTTGCGATCGCACTCCTGCAGAAACCACTCGGTTATCAGGGGATCTGCCTTGCTGATCCTGCTGCCTGGGTGGGCGCCGGTATTCCTCTGATGATCACTTATATCATTTGGAAAAGCAAAAAGATACGGCAGCACAGCAGTTCTCCAGCCTAAACAGCGTGAAATTTTTCTGTCTGCAAAGGACTTTAATTTCTATAGGTAAAAATCGCCTGAGATCCGAATTATCTCTTGTAATTCAGATTTCAGGCGATTGCTTTATCTGGCTTTTCTCTCTGTTCTCTTTTATTTTTCTATTACGCTTCCAGCTCTGGAATCTTTCTTGAACATGCCACTGCTAACGCTCCCGGTCCGATATGGCAGGAAATGCTAAGTGAAAGCGGATCCATACGGATCTCCATCCCCGGAAATGCCTCCTGCACTTCTTTCTTGAAGTTTTCTGCCGCTTCTAAATCATGCGTATATGCCATCTCAAGATACATATGCTCTCCGTTCGGATCGTTAAACCGGTTGGCAAAATCATTCTTCATTGCCTCAATCATGATACTCTTTGCCTGTTTTACCGTTCTTGCCTTGGCAAATGCATCTAATTTTTCTCCCTGGATCTGAAGCACCGGTTTTAACTTTAACAGTGTTCCAAGCGCGGCAGCAGCTGGTGTGATCCTGCCGCCTTTTTTCAGATAATACAGCGTGTCCACCATAATGTAAATCGATGATTCAAATTTATCACGCTCTAAAATTGTCTTGATCTCAGATGCAGTTCTTCCCTGTTTTGCAAGCGCAAGTGCATCTAAAACAGACTGGCGCTGTGTAACAGAAATTCTCTGATTGTTCACCACCTGCACCTTTCCATCATAATCCTGGGAAAGCATCATGGCTGTCTCACAGGAACCACTAAGTCCGGACGACATTGGGATATGTACGATCTCATCGTACTCTTTTAACAATTCATCCCAGGTATCTGTCACATTTCCTACAAGCGGCATGGATGTATGGATGTCTGTCTTCTCGGAAAGCATCTGGTAAAACTCTTCCTGTGACAGATCGATATCTTCATACAGTGTCTTGTCTCCCACAAAAAAAGGCATCGGCATCACGGTAACTCCAAGTTCCTTTGCCATACTCTGCGTGATTCCGCTGTTGCTGTCTGATACGATTGCTACTTTGCTCATGAAAAATGTTCCCCCTTATAATGTCTCTGAGCGTTTTTTGATGTTTTCTTTGAAGTTGATCACCTCATGCTCATACTCTTCATTCATATATTCAGATCTGATCATAAAGTCTGCCGATGCCTTATTGTTTGCGATCGGGATATCATATACCTGTGCAATACGAAGCAGTGCCTTTACATCAGGATCATGAGGCTGTGCAGTCAATGGATCAGAAAAGAAAATGACAAAGTCTACTTTTCCCTCAACGATCTTTGCACCGATCTGCTGGTCTCCACCAAGAGGACCGCTGTTATATCCACGAACCGGAAGTCCGGTCTGGTCTGTAATCATACGTGCCGTGGTCCCTGTTCCACAAAGGAAATGATTTTTCAGGATCTCTTTATTTGTTTCGCACCATGCGATCAGCTCTGCTTTTTTATTATCATGCGCGATCAGTGCAATATTTTTCTGTTTTCCAATGGTAAGTGTTACATAATTTTCATTCATATGCGCCATCCTCCGTCATTTATCTGTGCCTTTATCTATTGCATATCAGATCAGTTTTTCTGCAATACATATTGTTAAGTATAACATATTTTTTGTCGTTCTTCCACAAAAAAATAATAGAATGCGCGCTCCGCGGACATTCTATTATTTTATGTACCGGATTTCTTCTTTGCCTTTTTATTCCGGCAATTTTACTTTTCCATCCAGAATCATCTTCACAAATGCAGTGTCACGAATGATCCACGGATCCTTTTCTATGCGTATATTGGTATTGTATACAGTCTCCGGCTGCTCCCACTTAAGATAATACCCTTTGCCACTTCACTGGGTGTCAGATGAAGTTTCTCCTGTTTTTTCCCCTACCTTACAGTAATAAAAGTTAAGAATGACAGATATATTTACAGGACGGATCAAATATATCGCGGCGCATCTCAAGGATCTCCCCTAGTTCACACACAGACTCTTTTAAAACGGTAAGCCCTGTCTCTTCACGGATCTCACGCACAAGGGTTTCTAAAAAACTCTCTCCCTTTTCCATCCCGCCGCCGGGCATCTTATATTCGCCATCCGTACTACACTGCATGGCAATCTTTCCATCCCGGAAAATTACACCACGCACATTATATTTTTCATATACTTTTGTTGTGTCGTCATAATTCTTCTCGTCAAAAACAGCAAGCACTTCCATCTGTTTTGTCTCCATATTCTGCAGCTTAAGGCCATATTTTTATCATATATCAAAATGTCTGATATTGTGTGCAAGCATATCCGCCATATTACGCAGATTTTCGGTAGAATCCTTGATATTCTGAAAACTGTCCGTAATCTCTGTGATGGATGAACTTGTCTGCGTGGTTCCTTCCACATTCTGCTGTGCAATCTCTGACAAAGAATCAATGACATCTATGATCTCTGTTCTTGCACTCTCTAATTTCTTTGTACGTGTTTCAATCTGGCGAATTCGTTCAATAGATGCGTCGATCTCACCCATAACACCATTTACCATCTGCTCCGTACTCTCGATATGCATATTCTGTTTTTCAATGATCTCCTGTGTCTTGCCCATTGTCTCAACCACACGCTGGGAGTTTCCGATCAGTGTATTTACGATTTCGCCGATATTGCCACTCGCCGTATCAGACTGTTCTGCAAGCTTCTGTATCTCAGATGCCACAACCGCAAACCCTTTTCCAGCCTCGCCTGCACGCGCAGCTTCAATGCTGGCATTTAAAGAGAGGAGATTCGTCTGGGATGCAATTTCAGAAATAAACTGCGATGCCTTCTGAATACTCTGTGCTGAAATATTTGTCTGTTTCGTCTGTTCCGCGATCGTTGCAACAGCTGCCTTTACTTCTTCGCTGATTCGTTTTAGTTCATCGATCGTAACAACAGCCGCATCACTGGACTGTTTCATCTGATCTGCACTTTCATTCAGCTCATCTGCTGCTCTGCCGGTCTCAATGATCAGATTTCCCATATATTTTACATTGTCAGAAGCTTTTTTTGCATCCTCTGCCTGTAAATTTGCCCCGGTTGTAATAGAATCTACCGTTGCCTCCACCTCACGCATTCCATCGTAAGTCTGATGGGATGTATCCTCTAAAGTATTGGATGCTTCCATCAGCATATCGGTACTTTCCTTGATTCCCTTAATGATCTTTTGCAGTTCTTTCTGTAAATGCTGTATCGCTTTGGTCAGATCTCCGACTTCATCTTTCCGCCCTAAGATCTTCTTGTCAAACTCTACGTCAAGATGACCGGCAGACACTTCCTGCACATTTGCAATTCCTTTCTTTAATGCACGTGTGATCGAGGTTGCACTGATCTCCACGATAATGATACAGATAACAAGTACCACAAGCACGATGGCTACGATCGTATTAATGATCTGTATCACGCTGTGGGAGATTTCCTGTTTCTCCGCCCCTGCAAACACCATACCGATCGGAGTACCGCTGTCGCCTTTCTGATATACCGGAACATAATAGCCATAGTATATGGTGCCATCCATGGATACATTATCACTGAAATATTCCTCACCACCATTTAATACCTTTTCAACAACCTTGTCACCCGCCGGACTTCCCAGAATCCTGTCACCATTTTTGTCGACTGCAGAAGTCATGATTCCTCTGTGATCCATAGAAAAATGTCACATCCATCCCAGACTCCTGTTTGATGGTATCCACCAGATTCTCTGACTGTGAAATGTTATAACTTCCTTTCCAGATATCACCATTTTCCGTCTGCAAATAGGTACCTGCATTCTGGTCATAAGCTGCCTGCGTCGCGATTGCAGTTCCTTTTAATGAATTTTCCACCTGATCGATAATTGCACCCTTTACGATCGTGGACGCGATCAGAAGGATAATTCCTCCTAACAGAAGCAGCGGTATCAAAGAACAGAATAAAACTTTTTTTCGAATCGTCAATTTCATCATCTCATTCTCCCCCTAGTCCACAATCACAACGTTTTTATAATACCAGTCAATGCCGCCGGTAATCATTGCATCATCTAAGGTTCCATTCTCTGTTCCAACCGTCTCCCCTGTATTTGTCTCCATCACTCCGTCAAAAACATTATTGCTGCCATTTAAAATTTCTGCAGTCGCTTCATCCACCTTCTCCTGCGTACCCTCTGCCGCAAAAGATGCCAGATTCGTCAGCTGTACCAGCCCCTCTGCCATACCTCCATAATAGTTTGATCCATCCCAGGTTCCATTGATAATACTCTTAACTGCCGAAGTATAGTATGCACTCCAGTTCCAGATAACACTCGTCAGACAGGCATCCGGTGTTTCCTTGCTCATATCTGAGTTATAGCCGATACCATATACACCACGTTCCTGTGCGAGTGTCTGCGGATACGGCGTATCACAATGCTGTGCCATCACATCACAGCCCATATCCAACAGCTGTTCCGATGCTGCTTTTTCCTTATCCGGATCATCCCAGCTGTTTGTGACTGCCACATAGATCTTTGCCTCCGGGTTAACAGCTGCAACACCGATCGCAAATGCATCAATTCCACCTGTCACCTCCGAATTGGAAGAATCCTGCGCTGCAACATAGCCGACCTTATCCGACTTTGTATTCATGCCAGCCACGATACCGCTTAAATACCTTACCTGGTAAATACGACCAAAATAATTGTTGAAGTTCTTTCCATTTGACATATAACCGGTTCCATGGGAAAAGTAAATATCCGGATATTTTTCAGCCATCCTCTGCTGTTGTTTCCATATACCCCCAGCTGGTTGTAAAAATAATATTGCACCCATCCGAAACTACTGCTTCGATTGCTTCTCCGTCGCCTTTGCGTCAGAGTCATCCACGATCTTTCTCTCAATCTAATCATCGCTTAAACCCAGATTTTCCTGCATTCCCACAATTCCCAGATCATGCGTGTAAGAATATCCGCTTCCCTCATCCGGATCTGAAATATAAAGCACGCCGACTTTTATATTTTCTTTCGAAATTCCTGCCGTGCCCGATGTGGTATCCGACTGTGCACCGCCTGTACTGTTCCCGGCGGTTTCCGTTGTAATATAGCCATCGTTTGTCGCATAATCATCCGGCGTAGTACCTGTTTTTTCCACCACACCCGGCGAGCATTCCCGCCACGGCAAACAGTGCAATTATCTTTCCAGCTGTTTTTCCTTTCATCTTTTGTTCTCCTCATCATAAATTTTCACAACATCTTTGTTTCATTATACAAAACCGGAGAACATTTGTAAATAAATATTATTTTTATGACAATAATCTGATACTTATGACCTATTTTTCTGAAAATATTCTTTTTGCACGCAGATAAGACAGATTAAATGTCCGGAGCGTCACAGGCTGGTTCATCCTGTCATTTTCCTGCATATATTCCCACTTCCAGTTATATATTCCATCCCCGTAATAACTCTTGTCCGGATGTTCTTTTAAGTACTCAGCGATCACTGGTGCCGCATCCGTTGATAAACAGGAGAGATAACTGTAATCTCCCGCAGTATTTCCATTTTCGATCTGCGCCAGATCATAGGCGGCAATCCCCGCATCTACATGTGCAAAGGCAAACAGGACATAACTGACGCACACAACCGCCATTCCATACTGAAACAACGGGAACCTGCGGTTCCAGATATAACAGATCGTCCCTGCCATCAGAAGCGTGATCACTGCCAGTGCCACAAGTACCACAACACGCAAAAATGTGAGCTGGTATGCCCGGATATACAGGATCATTCTCCACCCGCTCGATGCTGTCATAATGATCGTACATACAGAGATCACCGTCAGAACGGCATCGACCGCCCTGTTCCTCTGAAAGAAATGCTCCATTGTAAGAACCGCCCCCAGATTTAAAATACACACCACAAGGAGCTGGAAAAATCCCTGCCTTGCATATTCGGCATAGGTCACTCCTGCCGGCAGCTCCCCGCCACCGCCAAACAGATATATGATCTGTATACCACAGAATATCACATATAATACCGCCACTAAGACCGAAACCGTAAACATTGCTGTCGTCTCTGTAAGAATTTTTACTTCCCTGTCCTGCCGGTCTTTTCTGTATGCTGTATATCTGACTCCACAGTAAGATGAAATAAAACCAAAACATAACATGAAACAAATCCCTGCCAGGTTTGCCGGTATCCTGATTCCTTCGAAAACTTTTGCAATCATATTTGAAAATACCAGATCCGCCGACATTAACAATCCACCGATCAGAAGAACCACCGGTATCTGCTACTGCAATTCCGATCAGGATCTCACGCGCTTTGCCATTTTCTTTTTTCTCCCGCAAACGTGCAAAATCGTTTCCATCGCCAAATGGTCTTGCAATGCTGCCAATTGCTCCAAATACAGCATTTACTCCACCGCACAGGTAATCCCAGAAATTCCATTCGTTTTCATCTGCCATATTTCGTATCAGGAAACACACTGTGAATGCAAATATCCAGCAATAATTCATCCAGATGATCCACTCATTTCCGGTTGTAAATGTACTGACCGCAAGGATCAGCATATACACAGCAAAAATTATTGTTGTTTTAAAAACTTTTCTTTCCTTTACCGTTTTAACGATGTAACAGATATATCCGATCGTTGCCACCACCCACAGAAGTACTGCGGCACCTGTCATATTTTTGTAAATACAGACTGTATAGATCAGTGCGTAAATGAGGCTTGCCGGCGCAAGTTTTTTAAAAATCCCCGCATTTTCTTTCTGCTGCTGTTTTTTTCTTTCCTGCCACTGCGCTTTCTGCTCCTCGTAACTGACTGTAAGATTCTGATCCATTTTCATGCTCCCTTCCTTTTCCAATAAGCTGTCCTGTTCCTGCTTCAGTTTTTCATAAACTGTCATATTCCTGCTTCATTCCGTACAATATATTAAATTTCATCATCCGATGGAACATATTCTAAAATATCTCCCGGCTGGCAGTCCAACGCCCGGCAGATCTTGTTTAATGTGTCTACTTTGATTGCTTTTGCCTTCCATTTTTTAGTATGGAAATATTTGCCATTGTAATACCTACTTTTTCCGAGATGTTCAGTTACACTCATTTTTCGCTTTGCAAGCATTACATCTATATTTATGATAATCGCCATTTGTCTCTCCTTATATCGTAAGTTCATTTTCCTGTTTTAATTCGTAGGCTTTCAGGACCAGATGTGATAATGCCGCTGCCAAAACAGATATCATGACCGAAAGCAAAACTGCGGTGATCATAAAAATACTGATTCCGGGCTGCCTGACCGCTAAGATTGCCAGAAAAACAATTCCCGCAAACCACACAACTGAGAGCAGCAATGCGAAGTGACTGATATTTCGAAAACATTTTGCATTTTCTTTTGAGAATGAATTGTCTTTTCCGATCTGCACACATACTTTCCAGAACTGGTACAGGATCGCATAACAGATCACCGCAATGCACCAGCCGTACAACAGCCCCGGCATAAAAAGATACGCCAGTGATTCATCCGCGTCCCTCCATGACATTGCAAGTACCGGCATAATATATAGAAAGAACACCGCCCCCATCAGCGCCAGTACAATCGTGATTGCTTTTAGCCACCGTGAAATTTCTTTTTGCTGCATAAATGATTCTCCTCCTGATCTGATTCACTTTTTCTTTGAGTTTGTTTTTTGATTCCAGATTTTTCTTTCTGGTTTTATTGTTTTCCTTTATTATACACATATATCTTGCTTTTGCAATATATTTTTATTGTTTTACAATAAATTTTTATTGGTAAATAGTAATAATAAAATCCTCTGCAAACAGTCAGGTGCTATTTGCCACCTGTTTTTCTGTTTACAGAGGATTTTATTATTTACTGTTCATTTCATTATTTTTTTATATAGTTTTATCAACAGTTTCCGTAATCTTTTTAAAATATTTATTGTCTGTTCGATTGTAAATATTGTTCTATTTCCAATGGCGATTTTCCAGTTACTTCTGCAATTTTTTCTATTGGGAAATCCAGCTTAATCATATTATGGATCATTCTCTCTTCTGCGATCTCGATTCCGTCACTTTTGCCAGCCTCATACTCTGCCTTTCGGAGTTTCTTCTCTTCCCACTCTTTATCATATTCCAAAATACTCACCATCTTTACCTCCGAACGATTCTTCCGAAGAAATTCCACCAGGATTCCTTCTTTGATACATTCATCGATTGCCCGTGCAACTGCATCGTTTAAGTTCATTTCTGATGTATATTTGCGGACTCTCGCTACATAAATGGCATATTCCTTCAATGTCTGACACTGCTCCATCAGCTCTTTGTTATGTCCTTCATTGACGTTTAACATCAGGACTTTTAACTCCAGGTCCGGCTCACCAGCCAGATGCTCATAAGCGTTTGACAGTCGAAGTTCCACCCGGTCATCCACTGCATCCGTTCCATTATAAAATACCATAAATTTCGGTGCCGGTATCTTCTGCAGGCGGGACGAATACAAGGACTTATCATCAACATACTGCTGATATTCGATTCCTATGTAAATCAGATCCCGCAGCGGTATGTTGGGATTTAACGTGGACTGGTGCTCGTAGAGATAAATATTCGTCTCTAACATAAATGCCAGGTCGTTTTTCATCCCCATGTAGATTGCATTTTCCAGCGTGACGATTTTCAGATCATCTGCGTTCTGATAAGCATTCCCGGTTACTGCATTGTACAAAGATAAAAGGTTCTCTTTCTCTGAAAACAACATGCGGAATACGGTGTCTTTGTACTGACGGTTGGCTGCTGGTATCTTTTCTGATACCTGTGTACCCTTCTTCATATTCAGTTCCTCCTATGTACAGGAGGCTCATCCAGATCTCCTGCTTTTCATTTTTGTGAATAAAAAGCATAGATTTCTGAAATGTTTTTTGAAATGTAGACGGATGTGTCATCCTTATGGTCATGTGAAGCAAATGCAACTGTCTGAATAACGCTGTTCACATGGTAGAAATATGCTTTGATTTATCTTAGCATACGTCATTCTTCGTATGCAACTGATTTGAAATTTCTTGTGCAGTCTGCACAAAAAAGAAGTCCGATTTTTTAAAGAAAGACAGTGTCCGACTTTGAACACCGCCTCTTTTTTTACACTGCTGTACACACCTGTTGTGTGACCGGCAACATTACACCATGCACGCCCGTGCATTATAATTTCCCGATATTTCCGGCAGCTCCGACATCACAGACAGTTCTAAAATATCTCCCGACGCCCACACAAGGATCGTTTCTCCAGAAATCGAAGCCATCCCGGTTTTTGAAACATTCATGGAATATTCTTTGACGACTTCCATGGAAGATCTCATAGAATGCTCCATAGAATATTGGTTTCCACCCTGACTATTGCCCACGTTCCGACTTTCAGGCGGCATTTCAACATTTATCCCAAGTCCCGAACGCCCCTTCTGTAGCCGCTCCGCCGGTTCATTGGACAGTCTTATTTCCGGCATGACCTGCATATCCTGCACATTCTGTACGGACTGCACAGACCGCCCCCCGGATACCGCCGGTTCTTTTGGCCTATGCTCATCACAGGTTTTTGCGACAGGTTCATTTTGCTTTTCCATCACGTTGCAATTTTTCGGATCCGGCTCTTTTTTTCTCCGCTTCACCCGCACAACCCGCGGCGCCCTGACTGACTCAATGTAGAGGACATCCTCTTTCCGCTGCATTTTGTCTAAGAGGATTTCAAGGAAGATCGTTCCATAATAATTTCTACGGTATTTTTCCTGTTTTCTGAATTCGGACTGTACCCAGCCTGTCTTTGCCGTCTGCTTTATTTTGATCGATTCTTCACCGTAAAACTGATCTGTCATTATGCCTTACTGTTATAATAGCTATTGTTATAATAACTGCTGTTATAACTCTGTGAATTATTCACGTAGCGTGCATAACGGTTATAATTACTGCTCGCCTGCGCACTTGATTTTCTCGAGTTCCGTCACCTTTTCTTTTGCATATTTGCCGATCTGGCCTGACAGATTCGACACCTTTTTTGGCAAATCCATCTTCACCGGTAAACAGTTTCTTTTACCTGGCTGATATCGGCTGCCTTTAATTTGTTTTCGTCCAGTTCTAATGTCCCGTCACCTTTTATCGTAATTCCGATCTCACGGAGTTCCTTGTTTCCGCATTGCATAATTTTTCAGTTTTTTGGCATAATTTGAATCAACAATATCGCCGGACTGTGCGAGACGCTTCATCAGATAATTATAGTCATTCACAAACGACTCTATATTATCCGCCACATTTTCCTTCAGCTTTGTCTCATCTTCCTCGTCAAATACGGAAGTACCATCCGTTTTTAAAAACCTTCCCAACCGTTTTTCCACACGTTCCGCAGCCGTCTCCATACCACTGTACAAAAGCGTCTGCGTCCGGTTTGCAAGTAACTGCTCCGCAGATGACGTCTTTCCACTGTTTGCATTTAATTTTGAAAGAAGCTGACTGATCGACTGTCCGGAACTCCCGGAAGTGCTCTTTTGTGTTCTCTGCCGTTTTGTCGTAAATGTCTTCGTCTTTGCAATACGTTTCATCCGCGCACGCACAATGGTGCTGTTTAGTCTGTTTCCAACTCTCATACTCATTTTCCCCATTTCACAACTCATTTTATGACAACAGTTAAGTTCTTCCCGTTATACAGCTGATTTTTCATCCATATAACAAAATGGTGCCTGTTTTTCCGGGTATTTCATTCCTTGAAAATCAGACGCCATCCTTAGCTTTCTCCTGTTATGTAATTTATATCGTCATAAAATCAGAAT
>ENA-OQHF01001700-OQHF01001700.1-human-gut-metagenome-genome-assembly--contig:-NODE-1700-length-11852-cov-2.908913_pt1 | contig 11852 bp, 8 predicted proteins | sample MGYA00242559_ERZ504709 | MGnify/ENA primary metagenome ERZ504709 (study PRJEB26092, sample SAMD00036203) | human gut metagenome | host: Homo sapiens | study: EMG produced TPA metagenomics assembly of... | reverse complement strand
ACCTGAATGTCCATACACATCTTCAACACCAATCTTTGAAACGCTAACAGGATATTTAGCACTTAAGCAATCACATACTGCACTACCTAAACCACCAATAATTGAATGTTCTTCAACTGTAATAACCTTGCCTGTTTTCTTAGCTGATTCAACAATAATGTCTTCATCTAAAGGCTTAATTGTGTGAATGTTAATTACTTCTGCATTAATTCCGTCTGCTTCAAGATTCTTAGCTGCTTCTAAAGATGCTGCTACCATAAGACCTGTTGCTACAATAGTAACGTCTGTTCCTTCTTTTAATTTAACACCTTTACCGATTTCAAATTTGTAATCTTCACTGTTGATGATAGGTGTAGCAAGACGACCAAATCTTAAATAAACAGGTCCTTCCATTTCGTAAGCTGCCTTTACAGCCTGCTTGGCTTCAATATCATCACAAGGGTTAATAATTGTCATTCCCGGGATTGTACGCATTAATGCAATATCTTCATTACACTGATGAGTTGCACCGTCTTCACCTACTGAAATACCTGCATGAGTTGCACCAATCTTTACATTAAGATGTGGGTAACCTACTGTATTTCTTAACTGATCAAATGCACGTCCTGCTGCAAACATAGCAAATGTGCTTGCAAAAGGAACTTTCCCACATGTTGACATACCTGCTGCAATACCTACCATGTTACATTCAGCTATACCACAATCAATAAATCTTTCAGGGAAAGCTGCTTTAAACTTTCCTGTCTTTGTTGCTGCTGCAAGGTCTGCATCTAAAACAACAAGATTGTCATATTCTTTTCCTAATTCAACTAAAGCGTCTCCGTAGCTGTCTCTTGTTGCGATCTTCTTTACTTCTGACATAATGCTTCACCTGCTTTCTCTAATTCTTCCATAGCGATATTGTACTGTTCTTCGTTTGGAGCTGAACCATGCCATGAAACCTGATTCTCCATAAATGAAACTCCCTTACCTTTTACAGTATTCATAATAATAGCTGTAGGCATACCTTTAGTTTCTCTTGCTTCTTTTAAAGCACTTCTAATTTCATCAAAATCATGTCCATTTATTTTAATTACATGGAAATTAAATGCTTCAAACTTCTTGTCAAATGGGTATGGTGAACATACTTCATCTATTGCACCATCAATCTGAAGATTGTTGTTATCAACGATAACTACAAGATTGTCTAACTTTCTGAATCCGGCAAACATTGAAGCTTCCCAAACCTGACCTTCTTCACTTTCACCGTCGCCTACCATTGTATATACTCTGTAATCTGCATTGTCCATCTTTCCTGCCATAGCCATACCAACTGCTGTTGAGATTCCCTGTCCTAATGAACCTGAAGACATATCGATTCCCGGTATTTTCTTCATATCAGGGTGTCCCTGAAGGTATGATGTAGGTTTTCTTAATGTTTTGATATCTTCTCTTGGAAAATATCCTTTTTCTGCCAATACACTATAAAGTGCAGGTGCAACATGACCTTTTGATAATACAAATCTGTCTCTGTTAGAATCTTTTGCCTTTTCAGGTGATACATTCATCTCTTCAAAATACAAAAATGTTAACATATCTGCTGCTGAAAGAGATCCACCCGGATGACCTGATTTTGCATTGTAAACACCTGTTACAATGTCTTTACGTACCTGATTTGCAATTTTTGCAAGTTGTAAATTTTCCATTTTTACATCCTTTCCTGTGTTAAAAAATAAAGTCTGATTCTATTAATATATATAATCCATCATCATTTTTATTTGATGAGAATAAACCTGATAATTTTCTGCCAAGTTTATGAGAATTAGCAATGGCTGTATCTACAAGTTTCTCAACATCAGTTCTTCCGATTCCCTTGTGTTCACCAAAGTAATCATCGATAGCCTTGTAAAAGGCAAGACTTGCCAATTCTTCCATTACATATCCCTTGTCCTTAGCATATCTTTTTCCGTATTCAACCCATTCCTTTATATCGTACTGTTTAATACGGATAACGTGGTTAAATACCTTTGATAAGCGTGGTGAGTCCTTAAGCATTTTTTCCATTGGCTCTGTTTCACCTTCAAGTATTATAAGCATATCGTCAGTAAACATTCCTGAAACGTCCACAACTTCACTTAAAATCATTGCACCAAGCTTTTCTGCATTCTCAACAATCAAATCACTTCCAAGTAATTTGTTAAGTGAATTTCTAAATCCTCTCTTGTTAAGTGCTGTAGCATCAATCTTAGCCAATCTTCTGTTACGTCTGCCACGTTTCTTATTTACTAATTTTATGATTTCAACTGCTAATGATGTTTTTCCTGTTTTTTCTTCGCCAAGAATAACAACATTACCATCTGTTGATTTACCGTTAGGTGTATAACCTGCAATAAGTTCCTTAACTACTTCCTGAATATTGTCTTCCAAACCTTCTACATTAAAGAAGTTCTTAAATACACTTAATTCTTTCTCTGTAGCTACTAATTCCGGTTCAGGAATTTCTTCATTGTTCTTATTCAATATTCTGTTAAGTAACTCACCTTCACTCGTGCGCTCAGGAGTGCCTTCTTCTGCTTCCTCCTTTGCTACCTCTAATTGCTCTTCTTCCTCTTCAAGTTCTTCCTCATACTCAGGTTGCTCCCAGTCTGTCCCTGAAATCACCTCAACCTTGGCACTTAAGTCCTTAGTTGAATGTATATCTAAATTAATTGAATTATCCTGTGCCGGTTCTTCCTGTACAGCTTCTTCCTTTTCAGTACTTTCTGATTTTTCAGCATCTACACTCTCTGCATTTTCGTTTTCCGTGCTTTCTTCTGCATTTTTAGTATCTTCACCCAAATCCAGTTCAGGAATACCTGTTTCTAAATCTATTTCAGGTTCATCAATATTAGGAAGTTCCTCATCTACTACAACCTCACCTGTATTATTACCTGTTTCAATGTCGGCTTTAGGTATAGTAAATATTGCTGTTTTGCCTAAATCTTCTGCTGTTTCGGAAGCTTCTTTCTGAACATTTTCAGCTACTTGCTGTTCAGACGGAATTTCTTCCGGCTGAGCCTCTTCTGCTACCTGAATTTCTTCTATATCAGGTATGCTTTCTGCTATCTTCTCAATATCAACCTCAGGTTCTTCTTCCTGACTTTCTATTACTTCCAATTCAGATGCATCCTGATTCTCTGTGGTTTCAACTTCTTCTTTTTCAGGTTCTTCCGGCAAGTCCTCTACTTCATCAGGTATTTCTTCCAAATCAGGAATCTCAACCTGGGATGCCTTATTTTCTTCATTATCTGAAGTATTGTCTTCAACCGAAGTCTGCTCTTTTTCCTCATTATCTGAAGTATTGTCTTCAACTGAAGTCTGCTCTTTTTCCAAAGGCTTTTCTACTTCAACATTATCCTCCTGCCATCTGTCAAGAGTACTAACGTCTTTTTCATCAGGCTTTTCTTCTTTAGATTCTTTCTTAGTCTCTCTTACATTCTCAATAATGCTTACGGCACTATTAACAGTTTCTGCTTTAAGAATCCCTCTTGCCTGCAACTGATGAAGTATATCTTCTACATCATCAACATTTAATATGTCTTCTTTCTTTTCATCTGATTTCATAACCATATCCATATCTTCATCAAATTCCATATCAACCGGTTCTGTTGTATCTTCACCTAAGTCATCTATAACCGGTTCTTCAACTTTAGACACATCATCCGGATTAATCAATTTGAAATCTTCATCTTCTTCAAGTGGAACGTTTACATTAACCGGTGCTTCTACCTTTTTATCTTCCTTTAAAGGATTTTCTGTCTTTTTAGGTTTAACACTAAAAGGTCTAAGCTTCAATCTTTTCTTCTCTTTGTCAGTCTTAGCTACAACATCTTCCTTCTCAACTTCAGCTTTATCACTTGAATCTGATTCCAGCTCATTAAGATCATCACTAATTCCCGGAATTTTTATTTCTTCAACTTCCTGGGGATGAGTCATGCTGTTAACATCAATTGTTGCACCTTCTATATCATCATAAGGCTTGATTTCTTCCACTACAGATTCATTAATTTCCGGAAAATCAAAGATTCTGTATCTGCCGCTTCTTTTCCAACAACTTTTATCTTTATCTATATTTTTCTCTGTGCCTGTAACTTCTTCTATTGTTTTAGATTCCGCCTTACGTTCGTTGGCTTCTTTTACAGCTTCATTCTATTCTTGACTTAATAGATGTTTTTTCCATTATTTTATCCATAAGCTCCTGAGTTGAAGCTTTTCTTTTCTTCCTGCTCTTTAGACTTATTTTCTGATTTTTTATTGTAGTTGTCCTGCTGTGTGGATGTTAAAGATTCATATTTTTTTCTTTAAATCCATTGCCTTAACAACGTATTTTCCTTCCGCAAACCATAAGCTTATTTCGTCGCACATATTGACACATTTCTCGCCCTCGCCTGCAATATCATATAATTTTGCAAGTTCATAAGCCCATTTTTCTTCCATGTCAATATTAACGTAATCCTCAAGAATCTTTATTAATTCTTCCACCGGCTTCTTCTTAGCTTTTGCCATTTTATATTTTAAAATAAATCTTGCCGAATCTCTTGGTGCCATTTCAATAAAGTCCTGATAAAATTCGTTTGCCTCATCAAGTTCTTTTAATTTTATGGAAATAAGGCATAATCTATATGCTAACTGTCTTCCTGTGTTAGTATTCTCATATGCCATAAGCAATATTTTCTTAGCCTGCTCATTATCGCCTGTTAATTCATAGGCGTCGGCAATAAGACTTAACAGATTGTTGTCACGGATTTTTTTGATATCCAATGAATCTGCCACATCTACCGCCTTATCAAAATCATGAGCATGCATAGCTGCTTTTAACTCTTCTATTTTTAAGTTGTACTCGCTTTTATCCATTTGACTTCCTCATTCCTTTGTCAATTCTAAACTGTAACTCTTCCCTGAAGAGCCCTAAGCAAAGTAACGTTGTCCACATATTCTAAGTCCCCACCTACGGGAACACCACTTGCTATTCTTGTAACTTTTATTCCGAGTGGCTTTATGACCTTTGTAATGTACATAGCTGTAGCCTCGCCCTCCACGCTTGAATTAGTTGCAATAATTACTTCATTAACATCGTCCTTCAAACGCTGAAACAATTCCTTAAGCTTAATGTCATTCTGCCCAATACCCGCCATGGGATTAATTGCTCCGTGAAGAATGTGATAAACGCCCTTGTATTCACCTATTTTCTCATATGCAGCCATATCCTTTGTTGTTTCCACTACCATAATGGTTTTGTGGTCCCTTTCCTTACTACTACATATTGGGCAAATATCCTGGTCTGTAAGTGTGTAACAACACTTACAATATCTTACATTCTTCTTTGCGTCTATCATAGAATTTGCCAGACTTTCAACCTGTTCTTTTGGCATATCCAAAATATGAAAAGCAAGTCTCCCTGCTGTTTTAGGTCCTATTCCCGGCAACCCTGATAATTCTTCGATTAGTTTTGTTATATAACCACTGTAGTAATCCACTGTGCTTACCTCTTTCTAGAAAAGTCCACCTAACCCACCTGTTATCTTCGACATCTTCTGTGTTGACATTTCATCCATCTTACGGATAGCTTCGTTAACTGCCGCCATAACAAGATCTTCTAACATTTCTATATCATCAGGATCTACTACTTCAGGATCTAATTTAATCTTTGTTATTTCTTTTGTGCCTGAAATAGTCACTTCAACAGCTCCACCACCTGATGTTGCTGTATATTCTGAACTTTCTAATTCTGCCTGTGCCTGCTCCATCTGCTTCTGCATCTTCTGAGCCTGTTTCATTATATTATTCATGTTTCCAGGCATTCCTCCCGGAAATCCTCCTCGCTTTGCCATTTTAAAAATCCTCCTCTTCAATGTCCATGTTTATTTTGCTTACGACTTCCTGATAGTAATCGCTGAAAGTCTGATTATTTTCAAGCATAGTTACTTCAACTTTAACCTGCTTCTTTATTTCTTCACTTATCAAAGTGTTAAGCATCTCAATTACTTCCGGTTTCGAGCAGCCTTCGTAGCCTATTGCTCCCGGATTAAAAACTATTAAAAGTGTGTTTTCCCCTTTTACGCTAAATCTTGCATCCTGCAGGAAAGTCTTGTACGGATTGGATATGTGTCTTCTAACTGAACCCCAGTTATCCACAACATACTGCACATCTTCCGGTATAGCCTTTTCAAATACCTTTTTAGGCTTTGGTTCCGGATTTGCACCTGAACTGCCTGCCGCCTGTGGAGCTGCCCCCACATTAACCGTAAAGTTTCCTTCTTCTATTTTCTTTTCCAAAATAGCGATTCTGTTATTAAGCGAGCTTACGTCTCTTTCCATTGCCGGCTTTGCAAGCTTTATTAATGCAATCTCTATTAAAACACGTTTTTGTGACGAATATTTGATTTGTCCTGAAAGTTCTGAAAGGATTCTAATGTATCGCATAATAACATCTACATTAACCATCTGTGCTTCTTCTTTCAAAGCTTCTATTCTTTCTGCTGACGCATCAATTACTTCCATTATTTCGTCATCATCTGATGTCTTAATTAACATAAGATTTCTTAAATACCATATAAAATCGTTAACAAACTGTCCCGGCTCTCTGCCCTGCATAATTATTTCATCCAGAATATTAAGGCTTGTTGTTACATCTGAATCAATTACACTTCTTGTAAGTCTGCTGAATATTTCATTATCTACAGCACCAAGAACGTCAAGCACATTGTCATATGTTAACTTCTGTCCCAAATAAAAAGCAATGCATTGATCTAAAAGACTTAAGGCATCACGCATTGAACCGTCTGCTGCTTTTGCAACGTATCTTATGGCCTTGTCCTCAACCTCAATTGATTCTTTTTCCATTAATTCGGACAATCTTGCCGCAATTGTGTCTATTGATATTCTCTTAAAGTCATATCTCTGACAACGTGACAATATTGTTATAGGTATTTTATGTGGCTCTGTTGTAGCCAAAATAAAAATAACATATGCCGGCGGTTCTTCAAGTGTCTTTAATAATGCATTAAAAGCACCTATGGAAAGCATATGTACCTCGTCGATGATATACACTGTGTACTTACCACTTGAAGGCGAATATTGTATTTCATCTCGAATCTGTCTAATGTTATCCACACCGTTATTGGATGCTGCATCGATTTCAATAACATTCATGGCACTTCCATTGGTTATTCCACGACATGTTTCACATTCATTACAAGGGCTTCCATCAACGGGATGCTCACAGTTGACAGCCTTGGCAAAAATCTTTGCCACACTTGTTTTACCAGTTCCTCTTGTTCCACAAAAAAGATAGGCATGTCCGATACGGTTGGCATTAATCTGATTCTTTAATGTCTGAACTATGTGGTCCTGTCCCTTAACCTGATCAAATGTTGAAGGTCGAAACTTTCTATATAATGCTGTATAAGACATAATATCTCCTTTCCTAAAAGTAACTGCTATGGATTCCAAGGGCATTGTAAGCCCTTTTACACCTTTGGAGTTTATTATATAATAAACTGGAAATGGTTACAAGCAATATATTTTGGTAATTTGGCATTTAAAAAGGTGAAACACAATTCTTTCTGTGTTTCACCTTTTTATTAATTATTAAATCCGCGCGATCTGCTTTGTGAGTATTCCATAAGCGTTACCTTTACAGTTAACTCGGTCTAGGCTTCCTCATGTCACATGAAATGATCTGCTTAGTGCTGCTTCATTCCTGACCTGACACGGTTCACAGGATTCCATTGCATAAGACCCAAACGTCAACATCACTTATAAAGGGCAGCCCTACAAAATAAACCCGAGGCCGACCATCACCCCTGCTGTAGCGGATTGCAGGTACAGGACGCCGCTATCTTCCCGGCTGCGCGGAAATGTTATATCAAATTTAGTACCGACAACTGTCGGTCAGAAATATAGTATACCTTATACTAATTTTCTTTGTCAATAAAGATTTTGAATTTTTTGCCTAACTTTTCAGACAACGTTCTCTGTTCTTTCTGTTCAATCTTTTTTGCATCTTTCTACAAATAACCAATATGTTTACTATGCATATTGGTTATTCATCCTTCTGCTTTTTTCTCAAATTTCTAAAAAAATCCTTCAGCAGATTACTGCACTCTTCTTCAAGTATACCTTTTTCCATTTCGACCTGATGGTTAAATTTATCAACCTGAAGAAGATTCATAATAGAACCGGCACAACCTGCCTTTGGATTCATACAACCTATGTAGACTTTTTTAATTCTTGCCTGAACTATGGCACCTGCACACATTTGGCAAGGCTCAGTAGTTACATACAATTCGCAATCATCAAGGCGCCAGTCATCAAGTTTCTTGCTGGCTTTCTTTATTGCGTTAAGCTCTGCATGAGATAACGTGTTCTTGTCAACCATTCTTCGATTGTAACCACGACCTATTATATTGTCCTGATAAACAATTACACAGCCAATTGGCACTTCACCTATTGAAGCAGCTTTCTTAGCCTGCTTAATTGCTTCTTTCATGTACTTATTAGCTTTCTTAGAATCATAACTTTCTTCTAAATCAACATTGTTGCTAATATCTTTATTTAAATCGTTAACCTTACCACTCATAAATAGTCATTGCGAAAATCACTTTTTAATAAACGATTTCCGATTATCCTTTTCATCCTTATTTAGATTAGTTTGTGAAAACATCCTATTTGAAATACGGATAAATTGTATCCCATATGCTGTCTGTTTCCTGACCTAATCTCCAGTAAGCTGCACCTGCAAGCTTGTATTTTTCCATAATATCAAGTCTTGATTTTACGGATGTAGCATCTTCAAGCCAAATGCTCACTGTGCTATCTCCCTTTTCATATGAAACAAAATTCTGACCTGTTGTTTCATCGAATGTCGGCTTTACTTTTGCATTAGTGTAAAGTTCTTTAGCTTTATCCATTGTAATTGCCTGACTTGAAAGGTAGTAATTGCCATTAGTTGCATCTTCCACATAAACGCCTTCGCCCTTTTTGCCATCAGTTGCAGGAGTTGTAATCCAAGCTCTTGTGTAGAAAGGCATACCGTTAATTACTCTTGACGCATCACCTGTTAAAGCAATGGCATCGCTTACGGCTTTTTTCCCGTGAAAGTCATTGATGAAACAGAACCTGCTTCCTTACTTCCTGCGTAATGCTCATCGTAACTCATTATAATAATGTAATCTGCAATCAAAGACTGATGTGCAATGTCGTAATATTCTGAGCCTGATGATGGCACATAATTATCTATTGAAAGAACCTTTCCTGCTTTTCTGCATTCAATTGAAAGTTCTCTCAAAAACTGCAAATAACTGTTAATAATATCCTTATTAATAAACTCAAAATCAATGTTAATGCCATCAAGGTTATAATCTTTTAATGTTTGTCATAATGTTATCAACAAGATTTTCTCTCTTAGTAGTATCTGTTAACACTTTCTTCGTGTATTCCTTGCTTGCCTTGTCCTGAGTTCCAAAATCATTAACCAAAGCCCATACTTTAAGCCCTTTGCTGTGAGCTTTTTCAACATAAGTTGCTGAAGCATATGATCTTAAGTTGCCTTTATTGTCAGACAAAGAATACCATGTTGGAGAAATAACATTTAAACCTTTTGTATGTTCGATTATTGTTTCCAAATTGCCATTAGCAGTCAGATTCGTTATTGCATTCCAACCTAAACTAATCTTTTTATCCATCAAAACATGTGTATATGTATCTGCATCAGATTTAAAATCAGTCTTCTTTGTTTCTTTATCTTTTAATTTCTTTGCAGGCACATAGCCCATGAAACCGTCGTCAGTTCCAACCTTTGTCCAGTCGCCGCTTTCTTCCAATACTGTAACCTTGGTATTTTTCTTCAAAGTAGTTACAATAAGGTTCTGGTAATCTGCCTTTGTACGCATTTCAATGTTGCTCTTAACAGTCATCTGATTTTTCTCGCCTGATGTGTATTTAAGAACAATTCTTGCAGGAGATTTTCCCTCTGCCTTCACAACTTTATAATCAAAGTCCACGTATTTCTTAACAAACTTTACATTAACATAGCAATTTTTTCCGTCCATAAAAGAAATAACATAGTCTGTATTTTCAGTTTCATTTATTGTCTTACCACCTATTTTAGTTTTGTAGGTTTTTGTGGCATCAGTAAACATTACAAGATTGTTGGTTGCATCCACATAAAATCTTTTGTCAATATTTTTTATAATGGTGTTGATATTAAGGTAAGCTTCCTCGCCCTTTATAATTCCGAACTCATCGCCATATCCATCTTCCAAAGCCACTGCTGCAATAGTTCCATCTGTCTTTATTGTGTAATCCGTGTCGTTGCCATTGTCATCCTCGTAGGTAAGTCCCATGTACCATTTTTGGTCAACCTGCCCCTTGTTAGTCTTTATAAACAAGTCACATCCTGTAGTTAGCAGAAGTGCTGATATTACGGTTATAATCAAAAATAGTTTATTTATAGTTTTCTCAAATCAAAAATCCTCCTTAAGCTAATGTCTATCTACTATGATACCACATTCAACATAAAAAAAGAATAAATATCCACGATAGGTTTTTTCATTAATATAAATTTTTGTAATTTTTATTAATGAAAAAAGAGCCACAAAATATGACTCTTTCTCGTTCTTAGGGAAACTCCATAATAAATCTAACTATATTAACTAAATAGGCGGTCAATGCCTTGTGATATATATTAAGTTAAACAGTTGTTATTATGTGTACATTTCCGTATTCGTATTATCCGTTGTCTCTATTATACACATATGAATTGTACTTTTCAAATCATTTTTCTAAATAGTTTTTTGTCTTAATTCATTATTTTTCACAAACGATCTCTACTTTATCGATACACAAAGTACTCCCTACAGAACCGGCAAAATATGCCCCATATTTGCTGGAAGTGAAACTACTGCCAGATTATACTCGTAATTCTTCATTTTTTCTTCGCTGAAAGGCAGATAAGGACCCGTTCCATCATCCGACGGATCACGCTGGTTTCGGATGAACTCCGGCCAATCGATCGGTATGCGCGATCCGTAATGAAAATCGGCATGAAATGCAGTAACTCATCTTTCTTTTCTACCTCTACCCTGGCCAAAGCAACGATACTCCCACTGGTCAGCACATTGTTTCCGTCCAATGCTTTCCCATCGAGTTCTGCTGCTTCATATAAAACAGCATAGATATCTCCCTCATCTTCCTGCTCGGGAATCGTGACGGTATTTCCATTTTTATCTTTCGCCTTAAAATGCTGGGTACCAGGAGTATATTTGTAATATCCCTTGAGTTTGCAGCGGTTTTTTTCCCGAAAGGCAATCCGAAACGAGTGGCTTTCAACGGTTTTTGTACGGCATTATTTACATCGAAACTGCCCAGGAATAAGTTTCCTGCCGCAATGGGCATTTTAACCGTCTCTCCGAACTGTCCTGTGCTCTTCGTCTCCAACTTGATGGCTCTGCTTCCATCTATTCCATTTTCGACAGAAACCGTAGGATATTCCTGCGGATTCCGGCCGACACCTGTCAAGGCAAAACCTGAATTTCCGGAAGCCCAAATATACTTGATTTCCAAACAGGGCTGTGCCTTGTGTTTCCTCGAAAAACACCTGATATTTCCCCGTTTCATTCAGCTCGTAATGTTCGAAATCATATTGAAGCGGCAAATCGAATGTATCGATAATCACCGAATACTCTTTATGCCAATTTCCGTCCTCGGAGGTTACGGTAAATTTCCGGGGATGCGAATAGTCCATCACTCGGGCCGGATCGGGCGAAATGTTTGCCCCTTCCGTCAAGATCACCTCTAAAGCCAGTTTTGTCAGGTCAATACTCGGATTAGCC
>ENA-OQHF01001697-OQHF01001697.1-human-gut-metagenome-genome-assembly--contig:-NODE-1697-length-11861-cov-5.241435_pt1 | contig 11861 bp, 13 predicted proteins | sample MGYA00242559_ERZ504709 | MGnify/ENA primary metagenome ERZ504709 (study PRJEB26092, sample SAMD00036203) | human gut metagenome | host: Homo sapiens | study: EMG produced TPA metagenomics assembly of... | reverse complement strand
ACGAGTCAAAGTCCGTGCTTGCACGGAACCTTGAGGAGTGCCGCGATAACGATAAAAACTCGCAAAGCGTGTTTTTATCGTTTAAATGCATTTTGGCTCGTAACTGTGAAGGTACTGAACAGTTACAAATTATATTAAGAAGAAAGAGGGAATTAAAATGGCATCTTTCAATCAGACAGCCGGCACCAGAACGCAGGCAAGAAACAATACTCAGGCGATTGTGGTAACCGCCATGTGCATCGCACTGACTTATATTTTTACAGCAGTTGTTAATATCCGTTTACCGTTTGCACCAAACGGTGGACTGATCCACCTTGGCAATGTTCCATTATTCCTTGCTGCTATCATCTTCGGCAAGAAAACCGGTGCACTCAGCGGTGCCTTCGGTATGGGACTCTTTGACCTGTTCTCCGGCTGGACTGCATGGGCTCCATTCACTTTCATTATCGTTGGTCTGATGGGCTTCTCCGTTGGTGCAATCACAGAGAAGAAAAAAGGCTTTGGCTGGAAAATGGTTGCAATCCTGGTTGCATGCGTGATCAAAATTGCCGGATACTACATCGCAGAAGGTATCATTTACGGTAACTGGATCACTCCGGCCTCTTCTATCCCGGGCAACCTGCTGCAGGTAGGAGTTGCCGCTGTAGTTGTTCTGATTATCTCCGGTCAGTTACAGAAACTGGCAGAAAGGATGGGCTTATGTACAAAATGATGACTCCCGGTCCTTCTCAGGTCCGCGAAAATGTTCTGCTGGCAAGGAGCAGACAGTTTCAGAATCCGGATCTGGACTGTGACTTTGTGGAATATTACCATGACACCTGTAAACTCTACAGCAGTCTGCTGCATACCGAAAACGAATCTCTGATTCTTGGCGGGGAAGGTATCCTCGGTCTGGAAGCTGCCTGTGCCTCCCTGACTGAACCGGGTGACCGGGTTCTGGTTCTGGATAATGGAGTATTCGGAGAAGGATTCAAAGATTTTGTCTCCATCTACGGTGGCACACCTGTTCTTTACACCTGCGATTACTCCCATCCCTTCGATGTGAATGATCTGAAAGCTTATCTGGAAAAAGACCATGATTTCAAATATGCAACTGTTGTTCACTGTGACACGCCAAGTGGTATGTTAAATGATATCGCTTCCATCTGTCCGTTATTAAAGTCCTACGGAATCCTCACAGTTGTTGATTCCGTAGCAGGAATGTTCGGCGAAGATGTCCGTGTGGATGACTGGAAGATCGACCTGTTATGCGGTGGTTCCCAGAAAGCTGTGTCCGCACCTCCGGGACTGACAATGGTAACGTTGAGTGCAGACGCGAAAGCAGCCATGGAAAAGCGTAAAACACCGATTGCATCTTTTTATGCGAATCTGCTGACCTTCAAAGGCTACTATGAAGCCAAATGGTTCCCATACACCATGCCGGCCAGCGACATTTACGGACTTCGCACTGCTCTGGAAAACATTAAAGCCGATCCACAGATTCTGGAACGCCACGCCAAAGTAGCAGCCTACACCCGCGAAGCCATCACTTCTATGGGCTTACAGCTCTACCCGGCATGTGGTTACTCCAACACCGTAACCACTTTCGAAGTACCGGAAGGCCACACCGCGGAAGAAATCCTTCACAAGATGCGCTACGATCACAACATCCTCTTAGCCGGCTCCTTCGGCTGCTTCGCAGGAAAACTGATCCGCATCGGTCATATGGGCGAAAACGCATATATGGAAAAAGTTCAGGAAGTACTGGATGCGTTGAAAGAAGTTTTGAACAAATAAATCTATATTAAACTAAAAAACGGTTGATATACTACCGTAAAACTACATAGTATACCAACCTTTTTGTTATATTACATATCAATACATAATCCTGTGAGGCATTTCTATTCTATCTGTCATCCCAAAAAACACTTGATTATTTATATTCTGGCAACAAAAAATGGAAGCAAGGGGGCTCGAACCCCTGACTCTCGCGTGTGAGGCGAACGCTCATCCCAGCTGAGCTATGCTTCCATACCTATTATTATAGTCCCTTTCTCCCAAAAAATCAACCACGATTTTTATCACATTTTGCGAAATTTTCACATTCAAACAAATTCCTAATTCTCTTTTTTTCATCCAGTATCTTTTTTCTTATTATTCATACCGTACAACACCACTCTACACCTCCTCCCCCTTTGGCTAACGCACAGCAGCCGCCCCTTGCTTCGCTCCTGCAGGCAACACTGTGTGGGCGCTTAGGGGAAGCTTTGAAATCCGACGCTTACGTAGACTTTCGCGAGGGTCAGCCGACCCTCGTGAATTTAGTCGAAGTTAGCGGCTAGTTCAAAGTTCCCCTGCCCACGTTGCCAGCAGGAGCGAAGCAAGGGACGGCTGCGTCCCCATTAGCCAACACTCTCATATTTTAAATAATGTAGTTCCCCACATCCGTAGTATCCGCCAGTAAATCTGCAATCGTAATCCCATCGAAATACTCCGTGATCACCTTGTATGCCCCCTCCCACATTTTCAGGGTCTTGCAGACAGAGACTCTCTCACATTGATTCGGCTCATGTTCCAGACAGGCTATCGGTGCCAGAGACCCCTCTGTCAACCGAAGAATACTTCCAATCGTATATTCTGACGGATCCTTCAACAGCTGATAACCGCCTCCCTTTCCTCTCAGTGAACGCACAAACCCGTTCTTACTCAGGGAAGCCACAATAGCCTCCAGATATTTCTCTGAAATCTCCTGCCTTTTTGCTATATCCATCAACGGAATATACTCTCCCGTATTATGTTCTGCCAGATCCAACATTACACGAATCGCATAACGCCCTCTTGTCGATATTTTCATGCTATAACCTCCATATTTCCTATATACCTAGTTTACCACAAGGTTATTATGATTTTCAAGAGGGAATTTCGTTTTTCCCTTATCTATTTCCAAAAATCAGAAAAAGTCGCTGCAAAACACTTCTATATAACTTCCCTGCTTTGCAACAACTCTCTTTTTTATCCATATATTCAGGACCTTACATCTTATCCCCGCAGCTCACCCACATGCTCTTTCATCCGTGCCGCTGCTGCCTTCGGGTCTTCCGCTTTCATAATGGCGGAAACGACAGCCACACCTGCCATCTTACCGCCTTTGAGGATGTCCATATTTCCATCATTCAAGCCGCCGATCGCCACTGCAGGAATCGGTACACTCTGGCAGATCTCATTCAGTGTTTCCACGGAAGTACGGATCGTGACTACCTTTGTCGTTGTCGGGAAAATTGCTCCCACACCCAGATAATCCGCACCGTCCTCATACGCCTTTTTCGCCGCTTCCACGGTTTTTGCCGTAGCACCCACGATCTTGTCCGGACCGAGCAATTTTCTCGCCACGGCTACCGGAAGATCTGAGGAACCCACATGGACACCGGCGGCATCACAGGCGATTGCCACATCCACACGATCATCGATGATCAGTGGAATCTGATAGCGGTCGGTGATTGCCTTTACCTTCATTGCTTTCTCCAGATATTCCCGTCCGCCGCAGTTTTTCTCCCGCAGCTGCACCAGTGTTACACCTCCCTGGCATGCCTCTTCGATCGTTTTGTAAAATGTTTCCTCTGTATGATAGGTGCTGTCCGTCACCAGATATAATGTCATATCTAAATCTGTTTTCATACCTGTTTTTTCCTTCCTGAAATTTTACTTTCATCATTTCACCCGTCAGTCAGCATACCACCTATGATAACAGACGCATGAGCTCTCTTTCACTTTGTGATCATAGCTTCCCGTATTCTTTGCATGAACGATTCGGGTGACTCTAAGACCACTTTATATTCCAATCTCCCGAATCCGGATCCTCGCCTCCAGTTCTTCCTGTGTCAGCCCTGCCACCGCATCCAGAAGTTCCATCTGAAAGCTTCCCGGTCCTGTTGACCTCTTTGCGGCGATCTCCCCGGCGATTCCCATCACCGAAGTCCCAAGCAGTGCCGCCACAAACGGATCTCTCTGCGCCAGGAAAGCCGCCGAAAGCGCGCCGACCATACATCCTGTTCCTGTGATCCCGGACAGCTCCGGCACACCATTTTCCAGAATCAAACACCGGTTCTGATCCACCAGAAGATCTTTTGCTCCGGTAGCCAGAAGTACACTTCCAGTCTTTTTCGAAACTTTTCGGAAGATTTCTTTTCTCTCTTCCTCATTGTCCCCGGTCATCGCATCCTCCGCTCCGGCATCAATACCTGTTCCGTGAAACGGCTGTCCGGCGATTGCAAGCAGTTCAGAAATATTTCCCTTCAGAATCTGTATCTTTCCCTTTTCGATCAGTTCCATGGCAAGTTCCATCCTGATCTTACTGCAGGATACGCCTACCAGATCCAGCAGAACCGGAATTCCTTCTTTCGCCGCCATCCGCGCGGAACGCTTCATGGACTCGATCCGCACATCGGTAATATTTCCAAGATTCAGCATCAGTGCTCCCGCTGTCTTTGTGATACCTTCCACCTCCATCGGATGCTCTGCCATCATCGGCCTTGCGCCCACCGCAAGGATCATATTCGCACATCCGTGAATGGAAATCGGATTCGTGATGCAGTGAATCAGTGGTTGTTCTCTCTTTGTTGCATCACGCACGCTCTTCAGCTGATTTTCTAACTGTTTTATCATAAACTTTTGCTCCAAGACTTCTCTGAAATTTTGCCAGCAATCCTGCCTTGCTCAGTGCTTTCAGGAACACATACGCTACTGCACCGCCCATGATCGTTGCTGAAATAAACATCGGGGTGTAGAAAAATGCATTTAACCCGTCTCTTCCCATGATAAATGCCATCACCGGGTAAGAAACCAGTGATCCGATGATACCGGTTCCAAAGATTTCTCCCAGTACCGCACAGATGATTTTTCCACCGGATAAACGGTAAAAAACACCTGATAAAAATGCACCAAATACAGCCCCGGTCAGTGCAAGTGGCGGAATTCCCATAAATAACATACGGATCACACCGATCATCGTTGCACAAAGCAGGGAGTACCACGGTCCCATCAGTACCGAGCATACAATATTAATCAGATGCGCTGTCGGGCACATTCCCTCGATACGAAGGATCGGGGAGATAACCACTCCGATTGCTACCATCATAGCCAGCATTACCATGCGAAATGTGTTCAGTCTTTGTTTTTCCATTTTTGTTTTCCTCTCTTGTTTTCCGGGAAAACCTGTCTTTTTCTTTTGTGGGCAGAAAAAAGCGCAGTTTCCCTGTTTTTCGGTCGAAGTTCCATTACTTCCTCTCACTCCGAAACACGGATTCCCATCGCTTTTTTCTGTATGCCGGGTCTCAGGGCGCTCCCCCTCAGATCCACCTGCATCTGCCCTGTCCGTACACAGTCTGTGTTATCTGAACATTTGCCGCAAAATGCCTGCAAGTACAGTCTCTTATTTTCTAAAGGCCGGAAAAACTGATGACAACTGGATTTCCTGCAAATGAAACGAGATAAAATACGCTTCGCGAATTTTACTCGTTATCGCGGCAGTCGCCAAAGTCCATGCTTGCATGAGACCTTGGCTCGTTGTTCGCGTAATGTAAAAACATCTGCCCGCACTCACACGGACAGATGTACATTCTTTCGATATGTATTCCCTCCGTTGGCATTACCCAAATCAGGTACGGTCGAAGATCTATCTTCCTCTCAGCCTGTCACACAAGCTCCCGTTCTTTATTCTCAGTTATCATAGCACCAACCTGTAAAAATGTCAAACAGGATCAGGCACTTTTTCTTTTTGTTTTTCCTTCCTTTTCAGCCATCCGAACGCAATCATACAGATGATCACCGACAGCAACGAACCGGTCGCCGTAGCCAGTCCCATCGGAAACAGCGTATCCGGGAAGATCTTTGAAGTCAGGTAAACGCCCGGAATACGGACACAGAGAATCGCAATCAGGTTGTGGACAAACGAAATCTCTGATTTTCCATAAGCACAGAAATAACCGCTGAAACTGAAGTGTACCCCTGCAAAAATACAATCCCAGATATATCCACGGATATACTGCGCCCCCAGCAAAAATGACCGTCGCATCCGTGGTAAACAATCCTACCACCGGTCCTGCGATGATCTGGATCAGCAATGACACAATGAGTCCGAAACCAACCGCGATTCCCATCGCATATCGGAGAATCTGATCTGCACGTTCGTATTTGCCTGCTCCCATGTTCTGTGCTCCCAACGCAGACACCGTGGAAAGCATTGAAGATGGCACCAGGAATCAGAAAACTGATGATTTTTTCCACGATTCCTACTGCAGCGGCTACACTCAGTCCCCTGCGGTTGGCAATGATCGTGATGATGATAAATGCCACCTGGATAAATCCATCCTGTGCCGCGATCGGAACACCGATTTTGAGCACCTGCCCCATCGTTACCCGTTCTAGTCGAAAATCCGCTCTTTTTACCGAGATTCCCGTCTTTTTTTTCAAAATCACCAAAAGCGATACGGCCACACTGATCGTCTGTGAGAGCGTTGTTCCCAGTGCCGCTCCCGCTGGTCCCATATGAAGTGCTCCGATAAACAGGTAATCCAGCGCAATATTTGCTACGCAGGCAACCGCAATAAAATACATCGGACTCTTCGAATCCCCAAGTCCCCGGAAAATCGATGCGATCACGTTATACGCGGTGATAAACGGGATTCCTATAAAACAGATCGTAAGATACCGCACCGTTCCTTCTACCGCTTCCGCCGGTGTGGACATCACACGCACGATTGGCTGCACCAGAACCAGTAAAACGACTGCTAGAACCACTGAGACGCCAACAAAAAGCACGGTGGTATTTCCCACTACTTTCGATGCCTTTTGGCTGTCCCGCGCTCCCACTGCCCGACCAATATTTACCGTGGTTCCCATCGCCAGACCGACGATCATCACCGTCAGCATATGCATCACCTGACTGCCGATGGATACCGCCGTCGTGCTCGCAACGCCATCAAACTGCCCGACAATAAACAGATCCGCCAGACCATATAACGTCTGCAAAAAATACGATAACAGATATGGAAGTGAAAAATACACAATATTTTTCCACACACTTCCCGATGTAAGATCTCTTTCCATGTTTCTACTCCTTTGTTTCTCTGATACTTTCCCTCGGTAAAGTTCTTTTCTGGTTTATATTAAACCTTATAACTGTTGTAGAGTCAACGGTTATCTATATTTTTTTGTTCTCATATTTTTCTGCAGCCTTTCACGCTTTATCCTTATCCTATTTCAATCATCCACGCCTCATAGGCTCCCAAGATCCACGTCTCTTTTCCAAGCCGATTCTGTCCCTGATTATGTATCAGTATTTTCCCGTCAGTCAGATCTTCTGTCGCCTCCATTTGCGTCTCGTGATCTGTAAAATTGCATATCACAACAATTTTCTTCCCATCCAGCGTCCTCTCGTAAGCAAAAATTTCCGGATGTTCCTTATCCAGCAACTGGAATTTTCCATAAATCAGTACGTCATTATTCTTCCGTAGCGCGATCAAAGTTTTATAGTAATAAAACAGAGAATCCGGATTTTTCCTGCTGTTTTCCACATTGATTTCTTTGTAATTCCCATTGACAGATAACCATGGCGTTCCTGTCGTAAATCCCGCATGTTCCTGATGATTCCACTGCATCGGTGTTCTAGCATTATCTCTGCTGTTTCTCAGCAGATAGCTCATAATTTTCTCCTCACTCCATCCAAGTTCCTGTTTTTCTTTGGCAAAGTTTGCAGACTCTATATCCTGATACTGGGAGATTTTGGTATTTACCACATTTGTCATTCCAATCTCGTCCCCCTGATAAAGATATGGAGTTCCTTTCATACCATATAAGAGAGTCGCAAGCATTTTACCGCTTTGTTCCCGATATTCTGGTGTATCATTTCCAAATCTTGAAATTGCTCTTGGATAATCATGATTTCCCCAGAATAAACTGTTCCATCCAATCTCATCCAGACCTGTCTGCCAGCTTTCCATAATAGTTTTTAATTGTGGTAGTGTATACGCTTTCGGTTCCCAGTTACCGCTTCGAACTCCATCGATGTCCATAAGTTTAAACTGAAATACCATGTCCAGTTCTTTTCGCTCCGGATTGGAATATTCTTTGGCCATCTCTAATGTTGTTCCACCGGTTTCTCCCACTGTCAAAACATCATTCCGCAAACCAAACGTATTTTTTGTCATTTCCTGCAGATATGTATGAATCTGTGGAGACTGCTGGTCATTTCCACCATGACCATCTTTTACAATATTATCAATCGCATCCAGTCGGAATCCCCGGATTCCTTTGTCCATCCAGAAACGAATCATGGCATACAGTTCCTGCCGCATGTTTTCGTTTTTCCAGTTCAGATCCGGCTGCTGTATGCTGAAGGTATGATAGTAATATTCTTTCACCTGAGGAACCCACTCCCACACATTTCCGCCAAAGAAAGCAGCTGATCCTTCCGGTGGCTGATCCTCCGTCCCTTCTTCCCAGATATAATAATCATGATACTTTCCATTGCGGTCTTTGCATGCTCCCAGAAACCAGGGATGCTCATGGGAACAATGATTCAAAACCAGATCCATCATAACAATGATATCTCTCTTTTCACACTCCTGGATCATTTCTTCCAGATCTGCCATCGTTCCAAAATCTTTCAGAATTGCATAATAATCACTGATGTCATATCCATTGTCATAATTGGGGGAATCATTGAACGGGGAAATCCAAATTGCTCCTATCCCCAGTTCCTGAAGATAATCCAGCTTACTGATAATTCCCTGAAAATCTCCAATACCGTCTCCGTTACTGTCACAAAAACTTCTTGTATAAATCTGATACGCTGTTAAATGATGCCACCATTTTTTTCTCCATCTTCTGTTTCTCCTGTGTCTTGTGTCTCTTGACTAATTTTTTGTAATGCATAATTCATGCTTTCTTTTTCTTTTCAATACCATTATAATGATTTTATATCATATATTCTAACTCAATTTTATATTTTACTATAATTATTTTGACTTTTCAGGAGATCATACAATGAAAACAAAAGTACCTTATGGAATGAAAGACTACACCATCCACGGCACCGAACTGGAACCCTTTCATATTTATCATCAAATTTACGAGCACGGCGGACTGCAGGTCCCTTTTCACTGGCACAAAGAGATGGAATGGATATGGGTAGAAAAAGGTTCTCTTGAACTGACCCTTGGCACGCAGCGAAAAATTCTTCAGAAGCAGGACTTTGTGATGATCAACAGTTATGAACTACATCAGCTGCGAAGCATCGGCAACACATCTTCGATTCATCATGCCCTGGTGTTTTTGCCGAATATGCTTGCTTTTTCCTATCCGGATCATTGCCAGATTTCTTATATAGAACCTCTCCTCTCCCGCCAGCTGCTGCTTCCTTCTTTTTTGCCAAAAAATCTGTCTTGTATATCATCTGTTCGTAGCATTTTTCAGGAACTTTTGGTTCTTTATGATACCAGGCCTTCCGGCTGGCAGTTACTTTTAAAAAATAATCTTTACCATATTCTGGTCATTTTGTTTTCGGAAAATCTGTTGCAGCCTTCACCCGCAAACCGTTCCTTACAGACACGAGAAAATCAATACAAGCAGATTCTCCGCTATATTCAGGAACATTACGACAGAAAAATCTATCTGGAGGACCTGGCTTCTTCCCTGGATATGAATCCACAGTACTTCTGCCGTTTTTTCAAGAAGCAGTTTCAGATGACCCCGATGACCTATATTAACTATTACCGTACCCTTCAGGCGGCTGATCTCCTGCGGCACAGTTCTCTCTCTGTTCTGGAAGTCGGTCTTCGCACAGGTTTTGAAAATCCCAGCTATTTTGCAAAAACGTTTCGAAAATATTATAACTGCTCACCGGCAGAATACCGAAAACTTTCAGCATTTTAAAAAAGCCACAGGCGCGAAACCTGTAGCTTTTTTTACGTTTGGACACAAAATTTTTAATTTTTTATCTTAGAATTTACCAGCTTTGTGAGCTTCCTCGATGGATACTGCAACAGCTACAGTCATACCAACCATCGGGTTGTTACCTGCACCGATCAGACCCATCATTTCTACGTGAGCCGGAACAGAAGAAGAACCTGCGAACTGTGCATCGGAATGCATACGTCCCAGAGTATCTGTCATACCATAGGAAGCAGGACCTGCTGCCATGTTATCCGGATGCAGAGTACGTCCTGTACCACCACCGGAAGCTACGGAGAAGTATTTCTTACCAGCTTCAATACGTTCTTTTTTGTAAGTACCAGCTACCGGATGCTGGAAACGTGTCGGGTTGGTAGAGTTACCTGTGATAGAAACGTCAACATCTTCTTTCCACATGATAGCTACACCTTCACGAACGTCGTTAGCGCCGTAGCAGTTAACTTTTGCACGAGGACCTTCGGAGTATGCTTTACGGAATACTTCTTTCAGTTCTCCTGTATAGTAATCATATTCTGTTTCAACAAATGTAAATCCGTTGATACGAGCGATGATCTGAGCAGCATCTTTTCCAAGACCGTTCAGGATAACACGCAGAGGTTTCTGACGTACTTTGTTTGCTTTTTCAGCGATACCGATAGCACCTTCAGCTGCTGCGAAAGACTCATGACCTGCCAGGAATGCGAAACATTCTGTATCTTCTTCCAGAAGCATCTTACCCAGGTTACCATGTCCCAGACCTACTTTACGCTGATCTGCTACAGATCCTGGAATACAGAAAGCCTGCAGACCTTCGCCGATAGCTGCTGCTGCTTCAGAAGCTTTTGTACAGCCTTTTTTGATTGCGATTGCTGCACCTGTGATGTATGCCCAGCAAGCGTTCTCAAACAGATTGGCTGGATGCCTTTGATCTGATTGTATACGTCCAGACCAGCATCTTTTGTGATTTTCTCTGCTTCTTCCAGAGAAGCGATTCCATAGCTGTTCAGGACAGCATTGATTTTATCAATTCTTCTTTCATATGATTCAAATAAAGCCATTTATTTTATCCTCCTATTATATTGACGGTAAGCAGAACAGTAATTATTCTTTACGCGGATCAATGATTTTAGCTGCATCTGCAACACGACCGTACTGTCCTTTTGCTTTTTCCCAAGCTGTTGTAGGATCATCACCCTGTTTGATGAAATCAGTCATTTTGCCCAGACTTACGAACTGGTAACCAATGATGCATCCTTCTTCATCCAGTGCAATACCGGTAACATAACCTTCTGCCATTTCCAGATAACGAGGACCTTTTTTCAGTGTTCCGTACATTGTACCAACCTGAGATCTCAGACCTTTACCCAAATCTTCCAGACCAGCGCCGATCGGCAGACCATCTTCTGAGAATGCGGACTGTGTACGACCATAAACGATCTGCAGGAAGAGTTCTCTCATAGCTGTGTTGATAGCATCGCATACCAGGTCAGTGTTCAGAGCCTCCAGAAGAGTTCTTCCAGGAAGGATTTCAGATGCCATAGCTGCAGAATGAGTCATACCGGAACATCCGATTGTCTCTACCAGAGCTTCCTGAATAATACCATCTTTTACGTTCAGTGTCAGTTTGCAGGCACCCTGCTGTGGTGCACACCAGCCCACACCATGTGTCAGACCGGAAATATCTTTAATTTCTTTGGACTGTACCCATTTTGCTTCTTCCGGGATTGGTGCAGCGCCGTGATTAACGCCCTGTGAAACCGGACACATCATTTCTACTTCTTGTGAATAAATCATGTTAAGACTCCTTTCAAACTTGAAATACTTTTTTCGAGACTTATGTATCTCAAGCAAGTGAACCTACTCACCCGCTTATCATAGTTATTTTCGCATACACCCATGCGGTTAGTCCAGACAAACTTACTTTTTTTTTATTT